>Ga0137409_10002571_pt1 | contig 19384 bp, 16 predicted proteins | sample CZODoug1_16funga_FD_122059 | JGI IMG/M metagenome (GOLD analysis project Ga0137409, IMG submission 122059) | Vadose zone soil fungal communities from Angelo Coast Range Reserve, California, USA - CZODoug1_16fungal (Hybrid Assembly) | ecosystem: Environmental > Terrestrial > Soil > Vadose zone... | reverse complement strand
GCGCGCCCGGGGAGATTCGAACTCCCGACCCTCTGCTTAGAAGGCAGACGCTCTATCCAACTGAGCTACGGGCGCTTAGGTTACATTGATTCTAAAACATTTACTGTCGAAACGGACATTGGTTTTCTGCGATTGAGCGCCTACACAAAGGGCTGACGCTCTATCAAATTTGGCTGCGCACGCTCACTCCTTAAACTCGCAGACTGGAAACACTAATGCCAGATGCTCCTCCACTTTTCAACTGGCGTTTCGGTACATTCGGTAAAATGGATGCAAGAGATAACTAGTGCAGCTTAACCCCAGCGACGATTTTTTCCAAGATTTCCTACAGAACCGTATCAGGCCTGATAATTTGGAACCTTATCGCGTCATACCGATACCGATCTTTCGAAGGAGCGCCTGGAAGCGCGGATTGGACCGCAGAGTGTCGGCCATCGGGTCAACATTTAGATAGATCAGATAGTCTGAATGCTCCTGGTACGCTTTCTCAAGCCAGGAAATGCCGGCGTTCGAATCACCAAGCCCTGTGTAGATCGCTCCAAAATAAAGCGCGGGAACATAACGCTGTTTGGATTGCGTGCGCAATTCTTCGAGTGCCTTTTGTGCCGCGGAACGGTTGCCCGCCTTCGCATTCGCATACCCCATGGCCATCACCAGGGCCGGTGTCTCTCCGAGAGATGCTTGCGCCTTCTGATACTCGGCGATTGCCTCCGGATACATGTTCTTGGCAATGTATGCTCGTCCGAGATGGAAATGTGCAATAGGGTAGCCGGGATCGAGTTCCAGGGTCTGCTGGCATTGGGAAATCACGTCGTCATAGCGGCGAGAGTAGTAAAGCGCCTCTGCAACCGCCGCGTGCATGAGCACGAGCAAGGGATCAGCGTCTCGCGCGCGGTTCATTTCGCTCAGCGCTTCGGTTTCACGTCCCCTGGCTGCGAGAAGTTCTGCGTACCATTCGTGCGCGCCGGCGTAATTAGGGTTAATCTCGATGGCGCGTTTGAATTCCTTTTCCGCCGAGGCCCAATTCCAGTCGTACACCATGTTGATGTAGGCGAGGGAGGCGTGGGCCTCGGCTAGCCCATCGTCGAGCTGGAGCGCCTTCTGCGCAGCTGCTTTGGCTTTGGGCATGGCTTCATTAGGAGGAAGCCCGTCATTCGGTGATGAGCCGAGCAGAGCATAGGCGTCAGCGAGACCAGCGTATGCCGGGGCATAATTCGAATCGGCTGCCACGGCTTGCTCGTAGTATTGGATGCTCTTTTGAAAACCCTCAATGGTGCGCTTATACCAGTAGTAACGGCCGTGAAGATAGGCGGCGTATGCGCTTGCATTGACCGGCGCCGCACTTTTCAGGTGCTGTTGTTCCTGGGAACTAAAGTTGATTTTCAACTCTGCCGTGATGGCCCGCGCCAGTTCGTGCTGGAGCGCCAAAACATTGCGGGAATCTCGATCGTAAGTGCCGCCCCAAAGGTGTTGATCCCGCGACCCGTCGAGCAACTGCACCGTGATTTCCACGCGGTCTCCGGAGCGAGTGACCGAGCCTTCCACGAGCGCGTCGACAGCAAGTTCTTTGGCGATCTGGCGAAGCGGCTTGTTCGCTCGCTTGTACATCATCACGGAAGTTCGCGAAGGGACGCGCAGATCCCGAATTTGTCCCAGCTCGGCGATCAGCGCTTCGGTCATCCCATCGGCAAAGTACTGCTGCTCCGGGTCTCCAGAGAAATTGTCGAAGGGCAAGACGGCGACCGACCGGATGGATTTCGCAGCATTTCGAAACGGAAACCGGTTCGAAATCTTGGCGAAGTACAAGAGAGCGGAGATGACTAGAAACCCTGAAACGAGCGCAACTCTGAGTCTAAGCCCCTTGTTTTTTGGGCGAGCGGACGGACCCGCCGGAATCTTTTGAGAACCAACACCCCCAGGAGTGGTCTGAGCAGGAGTCTCCAGTTTTTCCACAGGTGCGAGAAAACGATAACCGCGCTTGGGCAGGGTCTCAATGTAGCGCGGCGCATCGGCATCGTCGCTCAAGGCCCCGCGAATCTGCTGGATGCAGACATTCAGGCCGCGCTCAAAATCGACAAAGAGTTCGTCGCCCCAAACCTGGCGCTGGATTTCCTCTCTTGTCACCGTTTCACCGGCTCTACCTGCCAGAATTGCCAGCACCTTGAAGGGCTGAGGCTGCAGTTTCAGCCGCTGGCCCGCCTTCCGCAGTTCGCCATTCCTTAGGTCCAGCTCGTAAATTCCGAACCGCAGTCTGGCTGTGCCCGAAGTTGAAGTAATGGCTGGATCGGGTTCCGAATTCATTTTTCGGATTATACCTGAATAGCGCTGCAGGCCCCGGGTTAACACGCTCCTCTAAATGGTGCTTATTCAATAGATTGGACGATTACAAAAAATTCGCAGGAAACTGGTCCGCCGTGCATTGCTCCCCAATCCGGGTCAGCCCAAACTGATCGCGCATTCGGAGGTCTTATGGTTGCGCGTGATACGAACGATTGCGGCGTCTTTCAAAACTGTTTCGGGTGCCGCTCTTCTGTCACCCATAGAGATCTGGTGTTCGGGCACTGGCATGCAACTTCGCCGGACGGGCGTTGCTCCTTTTTACTTTGGGCACAGCAACACAAAAGTTACGCGGCGGCCGAATCGTTATGAAAGACAATCCCGACAGCCTCATATCCAGTATGAGCACCACGTTGCAGTTCCCCGGAAGATTGGAGGCAGCCGCGTCGGATAAAGTGCGGCCGGCTTCCAGATGGGTACTCCCCGCTTGGTCGGATCCCCGAATCCCCTTCGCCACCCTCCTGACACTGTATGCAATTCTCGGATGCACGATTCTTGGCTTCAATCGCAGTCCTGCCCAGATCCTTCTGACCATTGTTGCGGGCTGTTCGCTCGAGATGCTTTTTCATTGGCTCTTCTGCGGGCGCGAATGGATTGTTCCGCTGAGCGCCTACATCAGTTGTGTGTCGATCGCGCTGTTGCTGAACTACTCGCACAATTATTGCCTTCTCTTCCTGCCGGTTTTTTTCTGCATCAGCTCCAAATATATTTTCACCTACCAGGGAAAACATGTCTTCAATCCATCGCTCTTCGGCATCGTCGCTGCGTTGACATTGGGGCATGGATTGTATTCCTCCTCCCCGGCCTATCAGTGGGGAGGCGGTTGGGCGATGGCCATCTTCCTTGTTACCGCAGCCCTTGCGCTGTTTGTCTTCCGTGTGGGCCGCACGGCTTTGATCCTGAGCTTTTTGGGCTTCTATGCGATCGCGACGCTGATTCGCGCCTACCTCATCCGCTGGCACATGCCGCCCGAAGTCCTCATCCTCGGTGCCCTGACTTCGCCACGCTTCTATCTTTTCACTTTCTACATGATCACCGATCCGAAGACATCGGCGAAAGGCCGCAAGGAACAAATCTTGTGGGCCCTAGCAGTCGTATTAATCGACCTTTGGCTGCACACCCGGCAGTCGCTGAGCACACTTTTTTATGCGTTGTTCCTGGTCAGCGCTTCGCGGCTTGTGTGGATGCATGCGCGGGACTTCCTGCGCACCGGCTTTAGTCATTGGCGCGCTTCCCTGTCACCGAAATTTTTAGCTCGTGCAACTACAGTCGCGCTGCTGGGTGCAGTTGGTTATGCAGCCTACGCGGGAGTGATTCACCCAAGAATCGCGGTGGAGGCGGGCTTTCGCTTCGAGCCAGTGCCACCCGCCGTTTCCGGCATTGACTCGAAGATGAGCAACGTCATGCAGGAAGTGGATCCGCGGGTACAGCATCTGGCGAAGTGGCTGCTTTCGGTCGGAGACTCCATCGCCGTCGGCGACTATGACAACGACGGATTCCAGGACATTTTTCTGACGAACACCCTCAAACGTCCTGAAGATCGAAATGCGCTCTACCGAAATCGGGGGAACTACCACTTCGAGCGTGTGGAAATCCCGGCGTTGCGTGAAATCTCGGCGCATCCGGAAAAGTACGGCCTCGTCGGTGGGGCCGTGTTCGTCGATTACGACAACAGCGGGGCGCAGTCTCTTTTTCTCATGATCGCGTACGGCAAGAGCCGGCTATTGAAAAACATGTTGCCCATCACCGGCAACCCTGAGTTTATTGACGTCACAGATCAGGCCGGGATTCACGAGCAAACCACTTCCATTGCCGCCACCTTTTTCGACTATGACCGTGACGGCAAGCTCGATCTGCTAATTGGCAACAGCTTGCCGCCGTACTTGCCGGACTATGAGCGCCCGACGCCTCTCACGATCTTCAAGCTTCCGGAACCCCAGTACCCGGGTGACCGCCGGATGTTTCACTTCATGCATCACAGTTGGAACAATGCGGAGAACGGCGGCCGGAAAGCGCTCTACCACAATCTCGGTCAAGGCCACTTCGAAAAAATGGATATGGCGGCGATGGGAATGCCGGAAACACACTGGACTACGGCCGTCGGCACGGGCGATTTGAACGGCGACGGCTACACCGACCTCTATTGTTCGAACGACTTTGGCCCTGACGATCTTTACCTGAATGACCACGGAAAACGATTCGTGCGCGTCGCCGGGAAGATGTTCGGCAGCATCGGGAAAGACACCTACAAGGGAATGAATGTTTCCATCGCGGACTTGGACAATCGAGGGCAGTTGGATATTTACGTTTCGAATGTGCACGTTCCGCTGCAAGCCGAAGGCAGCTTGCTCTGGAAGACCTATCCGAATCCGAAGAATGCATTCCGTCCGGAGTTCAGAGATGAAGCCACGCTTCGCGGCGCACTGAATGAAGGTGGATTCGGGTGGGGCGCTGCTGTGGGCGACTTGAATCTGGATGGCTGGCTCGATCTTGTGCAGGCCAATGGAATGGTGGATGACAGCACGGACAAGCGCTTCGACAAGCCTCGCGACTATTGGTACGTCGCGGAGAAGATGATGCTCTCCGGACCCGACCAACACTCCTACGCAGACCGTTGGCCCGACTTGCGCGGGTATGAAATCTTCGGCCACCAAGCAAATCGCGTCTATCTGTCGCGCGGAGCCGAGACCACCATGCAGTACGTCGATGTGGCCAAACAGGTCGGTCTCACCGAGCTGGGAAATTCGCGAGGTGTGGCTTTAGTTGATTTTGACAACCGCGGAGTTCTTGATCTCGCCGTAACTCATCAATTCGCTCCACTTTCTCTTTACCGGAACACGTTGCGCGAAGTGGACCAGCAGACAGGGCGCGTTCACCACTGGATTGGCCTGGCGTTGGAAGGGGACGGCCTGCGCATCAATCGCGACGCCGTCGGAACGCAAGTGATCCTCGCTTACCAGAAGGACGGGAAGACCGTTCGGCAGATGCGCGAGGTGCAAATCGCCAATGGTTTTTCTGCTCAGAGCGACAGGCGCGTGCTTTTCGGCCTGGGTGACTACGCTGGCCCAGTGCGAGTTGAAGTGCGTTGGTATGGGGCGGAAACAGTTACTTACGACGACCTCGCGCTCGAACAGTATCACGGGATTGTCTATTCGCCAGCGAACCAGAGTCGGGCGGGGAAGTAGGAGTTTATGTCGCTAAAAGACAACTGGTATATCGCCGCGGAAGCGCGTGAATTGAAACGCAAGCCGATCGGCCTTGAGCTGTACGGCGAAAGGCTCGTCCTTTTCCGCGACGAAAAAGGAAATCCTGCGGCGCTTGAAGATCGCTGCGCGCATCGCAATTTGGAACTCTCTCAGGGAAGGACCATCGACGGTTGTATTGAATGCCAGTATCACGGCTGGCGATACGACGGAGCCGGGGCGCTCAGAGTTGTGCCCTCGCTCGGCAAGAACGCCTGTCTGCCGAATCATCGCGTGCGGTCCTTTCCGGCGGTCGAGCAGAATGGATTTATCTGGGTTTTTCTCGGGGCGGCGGTACCGCAAGCCCTTCCTTTTCATTTTCCGCATTACGGAGAGGATAGCTGGACCACGTTCCGAATGAAGACGCGATTTGAAGCTTCTGTGGAAGCGTGCCTCGAAAATTTTCTGGATTGTCCGCACACAGTATTCGTCCACAAAGGCTGGTTTCGCAGTCACGATACGCGTGAACTCGCCGCCGTCGTGCAAGGGAAGTCAAACTCCGTCGAAGCCAGATTCCGCGGCGAACCGATCAGCAAGAGCGTAGTTTCCCGCCTGTTCTTCCCAAAGGGGCGCGAGTTGAAACACACAGACCGCTTCGAAATGCCTAATATCAGCCGCGTGGACTACGACTTCGGACCCGACCGGCATTTTATCATTACGTCGCAGTGTACTCCGATTGCGGAATTCGAAACCGAGGTTTACACGGTCATGACATTCCGTTTCGGTCGCATCGGCGCGCTCGTGCGATTGCTCTTCGAGCCCTTATCACGGCACATCATTCAGCAGGACGTGGACGTCTTGCGCGCGCAGACCCTGCAAATTCGCCGGTTCGAAGGGCCGCGATTCTCTCACGTGGAAACCGATCTGCTCGGACTCAAAATTGTCGCTCTGCGGCGATGCGCGGAGCGTAATGAACTGCCGGGAAAGGAGGAAGAAAAACCCCGTGAGGTCACCATCTGCTTCTGAATTCGCACCGTTGCCGCAGGTCACCCTGAATCACAGGTGGCCGCTCGTCTCTTCCATTGCCGTGCTCTCGGCAGCTTCCGTGGTTTTCGCCTGGCGACAGAACCATCTTGCGGTCGTGGGCGGACCTATCTCCGTGGCCAAGGCCCTGTGGCTGAACTACATGTTGATCGCCATGTATGTCGTGCCTTTCTTTCTGTGGCGCGAAAAGACGCTCACGCCGGCAACGCGCAGTCTGTTTGGCTGGCTGTTTGCCAGTTTTGCGCTGCGAGCCCCGATCGAGCTCTGGATCATTTTCTTCACGCGTGGCTGGCGGTGTGGATACGGCATTACCCACGATCTTTTGACCATCGGCTTAATCGCATTCTTGCGATGGAGAATGAGCCCGGACCCGGGTCGCCGCGACTTTGCCGCCCTGCGTGTTGTGACTTTGCTGCAAATCACGCTGTTCGTCGAGATGTTCATGGCTTGGGAATTCAGCCGCCTGGCCTCTCCGGCCGAAGGCATCTACTTCGCTGCGGATACACCGCACTTCCGCTTCGTGAACGTAGCGAGCTGGATCGCGGTTGCCATTGGCTATCCAGCATTGCTGTATCTCTTGTCCCGGAGTCGAGAGGAGCTAGCGCATGTTTAGTGAAATCGGTCCTGCGACACGTCTGACATTGTCCGATCGCCGGGCGCTGTATGAGCTGTTGGAGCGCCACTACGAACACGTCTCCTGGCCGCAGTTCGAGGCGGACCTTGCGGAAAAGGACGCTGTCATCGTTCTCCGCGACACGAGCGGCCTTCCTTGTGGGTTTTCCACGCAGAAGGTGATGCACGTTACCGTCGATGGCCTTCCGGTGCGCGCCATTTTTTCGGGCGACACGATCATTGACCCGTCTCACTGGGGAGAGCAGGAACTGGGCCGTGCCTGGTGCCGCTACGTCGGACAGGTTCGCGCCGCCGATCCGGAAACTCCGCTTTACTGGTTCCTGATCTCGAAAGGTTATCGCACCTATCTGTATCTTCCCGTGTTCTTCAGAAAGTATTACCCGGCGTGCGCGTGGCCCACGCCTCCGGCCGAGCAGCGCATTCTCAACTCTCTGGCGGGCTCTAAGTTCCCCGATGATTACGACTCCGAAACCGGGGTTGTTGTTTTTCCCGAATTACGCGGCAATTTGAAGCCGGAACTGGCCGTTGTTCCGCCGCACCGGATGAAGAATCAGCATGTGCGCTTTTTTCTCTCATGCAACCCGTCCTATGCGGAGGGCACGGAGCTGGCTTGTTTGGCGGAAATCTCACCAGAAAACCTGAGGTCGTATCCCGCCCGAATCCTAGAGGAGGAAAAACTGAGAGTCGCTGATCTCCGCGCAGAGAGTGTTCATGCTTGAGAAAACCATACGCGCGGCGGCCCATGCAGCCTGGCTCGCAAGCTGCTGGGCGCCGTATCACTCGCTGCGCCGCGCTCAAAAAAATCTGGCGGTGGCGCAGGCTGCGCTGCTGGATCGGCTGCTGCGCGCCAACGCATCTTCCGCATATGGCCGAAAGTTTGGATTCGGCCGGTTGCGCACTGCGCGAGAGTTTCAAGAGGCTGTTCCCATCGTTGGCTACGATGATCTCAGGCCTTGGATCGAACGCATCAAAGCGGGCGAGGAACGGGTGCTGACCGAAGAGCCCGTGTTAATGCTGGAAAAAACCAGCGGTTCATCGACTGCTGCGAAATACATTCCGTATACCGCATCGTTACGCCGGGAGTTTCAGCGTGCCGTGGGAGCCTGGATATTTGATCTCTATGCGCACAATCCCATGTTGGTTTGCGGAACTGCCTACTGGGCCATCACACCCATGGCGCGAGAGCCCGAAGTCACCGCCGGAGGGTTGCGCGTAGGATTTGAGAACGACACGGAATACCTCGGTGCGGCGGAACGCTTTCTTCTCCGCAAGATCCTGGCTGTGCCGGAAGAAGTGGCGCGCATTCCTGAGCTTGACACCGCTCTCTATGTGACGTTGCGTTTTCTGCTGCAATCACCATCGCTCCGTTTCATTTCTGTCTGGGCTCCCAGCTTCCTCACGATTCTGCTCGAGCATCTGCAGAACAATGTGGAGCGGCTCTTGACGGATCTCGGTGAGGGTACGCTGCGTCCACCGGGATCAGTGTCGGATGAGATCGCGCCTGCGCTGCACAAATGCTTGCGCGCTGATCCCGCCCGTGCGCGCCGGTTGGAACATGTGTGGCGAGAGTACGGCTTGCTGCCCACAAAGGAGGTGTGGCCAAACCTCCGCGTCATCAGTTGCTGGACGGATGCTTCCTCGCGTCTCGCTGTCCCGGCGCTCCAAGAGTTGTTCCCGGGCGTCCACATTCAAGGCAAAGGCCTGTTGGCCACGGAAGGGGTAGTCTCTGTGCCCCTCGTGGAGCACGGCTCCTCCGTGGCCGCTGCGACTTCGCATTTTTACGAATTCACGGAGCAACCCGGCGCACCGCCTCGGTTGCTTCATGAGCTGGAAGCGAACCACGAATACTCAGCTCTTCTTACGACCGGAGGAGGGCTCTATCGCTATCGTCTAGGCGACCGCGTGCGCGTAGTGGGCTTCGCGAGGAACACTCCATTGCTTGAATTTCTAGGCAAGGAGGATGGCATCAGCGACCTCTGCGGCGAAAAGTTGAGTCCAGCGTTCGTCGGATCCGTCCTGGCAGAACTATCGGGCGAACGCGCCTATTCTTCGGATTTCGCGATGCTCGCGCCCTCACAGCAGGAGAGCTCGCGCTACGTTCTCTTCCTGCAAGGATCGGGCGCTCAGCCAGATTTGGCGGTCCGACTGGACGAAAAACTCACGCGGAATCCTCACTATGCGTATTGCCGGCGCCTTGGCCAGCTCGCGGCGCCAGGCATTTTCCAAATCAAGAGCGACGCTGGCGAGTGCTATCTGCGGCGTTGCGTCGCCATGGGCCAGCGCGCGGGAGCTGTGAAGACAGTCGCACTGCATCGCCTCACGGGCTGGGAGGACTTCTTCCGAGGCGAGTGGACCGAACACCACGCCAAACACGAGGTGGAAGCGTGAGCGCTGCAACGGTTATCGCGCCCGCGCGCACTCGCTTTGCCATCACGTTGGCGGAACGCGGCGACGACGCGGAGCTCCGCGCCCTGCTGCGCGAGAATCCCATGAACGGCTCGATGCAGGTTACCTTCGAGCGCGAACCCGACTTTTTCTCGGCATGCGCCATTCGTGGCCCATTTCATCAGGTTGGTGTCGGCCGGGACCTAGAGTCCGGACGCATTGTGGGGCTAGGCACTCGCTCGATCGCGCACGCATTCGTAAACGGCCGGCCTGTTCCCTTTGGCTGGCTCAGCGATTTGCGGCTTCAGCCTGCCTACCGAGGCGGCACGCTGGTGGCGCGCGGCTATCGATTCTTACGCGGACTGCACGCCGATCGCCGAACGGACCTCTACGGCACAGTCATATTCCACGACAATCAAACGGCTCTGCGGACAATCGCCGCTACCCGTGCGGGTTTGCCGGCCTATCACGATCTTGGAGTCATTCGCTGCCCTGGCATCAACCTGGGTCGGCGTAAGCCAGTGATAGCCGCGGATTGCGACATCGTTCGCGGACGGCGCGAGTTCCTGCCTGAGATTGTGGCTTGTCTGAACCGCAACAACTCGCGCAAGCAATTTGCACCGGTTCACGATGTTGAGAGCTTCATCCACGGCAATCGCTGGAAAGATTTTCAGCCCTCGGACTTCTACGTTGCCTGCCGCGACAACAAGGTAATTGGCGTGCTAGGCAAATGGGATCAGAGCGCCTTCAAGCAGACTCGGGTGATCTCTTACGGAAGACGCTTGCGTTGGATAGTTCCCGCAGCCAACGCGGTGAAAACACTGCTCGCGGCCCCTTTATTTCCAGAGCCAGGGCAATACGTGCCTTTCTTCTATGTGAGTTTCATCGCCGTCGATCAGGACGACGTTGGAGTTTTTCGAGCGCTTCTCCGGCACGTTTATGACGACGCCGTGGGAAGCCCGTTCCGCTACGCCATGGTTGGACTGCACGAACGTGACCCGCTTCTGGCTGCTCTCGAAGATTACTCCCTGACGCCGTTTGCCGGGCGGCTTTTTTGCGTGTGCTTTGCCGACGGCGAACACGTGTATCGCAGCTTGGATGGCCGCGTGCCCTATGTGGAGGCAGCGACGCTATGAATGCACTCGCTATGGCTTGCCTTCTTGAAGATGCGGCCGTGGATCACGGAAAGCGTTTCATTCCCGAAGAGTTTACACCGCTGTCTTACACGCCATCGTATCGAGTGCTGACGGAGCAGCAACGGCTTCGCTACAACCAGCTCCAGGCGCTCTACTTTAACGAACAGATCATGTTCTTCGAGATCGCCATCGGACGAAACGTACTGGAAGCATTGCTTCGCGATTCGTTGTCGCCGCAACTCACAAAAGGTTTGCGCCAGTTCTTGGAGGAAGAGCAGCAGCACACCGAGATGTTTCGCCGTTTGAACCAGCACTGCGCGCCGCAATTCTATGGGGCGGGTCATTACTATTTTATTCAGCCTCCGCGCGCATGGATGGCGGTGCTGAACTGGGCTACACAACACCCTCGCTTCTTCCCCATGTTCCTCTGGCTGATGCTCCTGCAAGAGGAGCGGTCGCTGTTTTATTCAAGGAGAGTCATCGCTCAACGCGAAGAGCTCGAACTCCATTTCGTCAAGACGCATAGGACGCACCTGGCTGATGAAGTGGGACACGTGCGCTGGGATGAAGAGCTGATTGAAGTGTTGTGGCGCCGCGCCAATCCCGTCTTGCGCAAAGTAAACGCGGGACTCTTTACCTGGATGCTCGGCGAGTTTTTTAATGCTCCGAAACGCGCCCAATTGCGTGTCATTCACGAACTGGCTCGCGAGTTTCCGGCATTGCGGGAACTCGAGCCGGAGATGCAACGCCAGTTGCTGGCCTTGTCCGAAGATAACCGGTATCAGATGTCTCTCTATTCGCGTGAAATTGTTCCCAGAGCTTTCGCACGCTTTGATGAATCGCCTGAATTTCAATCGCTCGAGCTCATCGGCTATCGCCGCCAGCCAGAGGAGGCACGATGAATCGCGCCTATTTCGCGATCCCGGGGCGGCTGAACCTGGTCATCGCTGCCATTCAGTTCGTCGCGCTGTGCTCGATCCTGTGGGCCGCCGGGCAGGTCCGCCAGTGGGGATTCGTTTTTCTGCTTTCTCTGGCATACGGGATCGTCATGAATTCCGGCTACGCGATGTTGCATGAAGCAGAGCACAACTTGCTGCATCCTAATCCAATTGTGAATCAATCCTTGGGAGCTCTGCTGGCGCTGTTCTTTCCGGCCCCGTTTCACCTGATTCGGCAAGGACATATTGGCCATCACATTCGAAATCGGTCGGACGACGAGGCCTTCGATCTTTATTTTGAGGACGAGAATCGTTTTTGGAAATACGTGCAATTATACGGCACGCTGACTGGCATGTTCTGGGTGCTCATTTTCCTTACTAACTTTGTCGTGTTGTTCAAGCCCGCCATCATCACGCCGCGTTACACGACATTTAATCGCCCGACCGAAGCGTTTCTCGAGTCGCTGAATCCCAAATACAGAAAAATCATTCAGCTCGAAGCGCTGGCCGTGATTCTACTGCACGCCGGGATGATTTATTTTTGGAAAATCCCCATCCTTCACTATCTCGCCGTGATGTTCGGTTTCGGGTTTGTCTGGTCGGCCATGCAATACGCGCATCACTACGGGACCGTGCGGGATGTACAGAAAGGAGCAATGAATTTGAAGACCTTTGAATTTCTCGATCGCATCTGGTTGAACCACAACTGGCACTTGAATCATCACATGAGTCCAACGGTGCCTTGGGTGTACCTGCCAACTCTTTCCGAGCCGAACGAGACGCGAGGCGGCTTGGTCAAAGCCTATCTGCGCGAATGGCGCGGGCCGAAGTTTTCCGACGAACACGTGGAGAATCGCTATGCAGGAAAAGTCATTAAGTAAGGATGTTCGGCCGCCGTCGGCGGATGCGTTCCCGGACTATCCGGCCTCCTGGTATCTCTTCTGCGAGAGCAGGCAGCTAAGGGATAAGCCATTCTCCCATCGCATTCTGGGGCGGCAGCTGGTGGCCTATCGAACCGCGAGCGGGCAAGTCACAGTAATGGATGGGCACTGCGCCCACTTGGGGGCAGACCTCGGCTGTGGGACCGTCGTAGGGGAGACGATTCAATGCCCGTTCCATCACTGGCGATATGGAGCAGATGGCGTCTGCACTTCGATTCCGCATGCCACACAAATTCCTCCATTCGCCCGCTTGCGAACATATCCGGTCGCGGAGCGGCACGGCTCTGTGTTTTTCTTCAATGGGCGCGAGCCGTTATTTCCGCTGCCGTTCATTCTCAACGCCGATCCCGCGGATTTTGTTGCGGGAAAGGTTTTTTCCTACGTAGCCGATTGCAATTGGTATATGAATTCGGCGCACGCCTTTGACACGCAGCATTTCGCGGCCGTGCACGATCGCAGGCTCCTTGCGCCTCCCTCGATGGACTGCCCGGCTCCTTTCGCGCGCCGAAACAGCTACCACGCGGAAGTCGTCGGGCAATCCATTTTTGATCGCATCTTGCGCGTTGTCGCCGGACGCACGGTGAATATCACGCTCACTATTTGGGGAGGGAACATGGCCGTGATTACGGCCGATTTCGGACGAGTGCGCAGCGGTTTTCTTATGGCCATGCAGCCGCTGGAAGACGGCCAAACGCTTTGCCAGGGAATCGTCTACGCCCGCCGCATCCGCAAGCTACTTAGGGGCTTTGCTCCTCTCAATCTCTCGATACGACGACTCTTTACTTTTGGCTACCTCGCGGACGAAGCTCGCCGTCTGCGTGGTACTCGATACAATCCCGCGAGTCTCGGCCCGAACGACAAAGATATGATCGAATTCTTCCAATGGGCGGCGTCATTGCCGCAAGCGGCCCCCACGTCTGTAAATTCAAAAGCGAAAGAGGATTACGATGAAAAACCTGATCGCAGCTGTGGTGTTACTGTGTCTTGCGGCTCTGCCGACGTCATCGCAAGCGCCGCCGGCAAAGGATGAGGCGGTTCACAACGAACTGCGCGCTTTGCGTGACGGCTTGGTGGACGCCATCAACAAAGGCGACATCGAACGCCAGCTCACCTATCTGCACCCGAATGTCGTTGTAACCGCGCTTAACGGTGAAGTCAGCCGCGGCCGCGACGGCGTGCGCGCGTACTTTCTCAAGATGACGACGGGGCCGAAACGTGTCGTCGAGAGTTTCCATTGCGAGGTGATGGTGGACGAACTCACCATCCTATACGGGGCTGAGACCGGGATCGCCTTCGGCAGCGCGCTGCAGAATTACAAGCTGACCGATGGCTTGAATCTGGATGTGAAGACCCGGTGGACGGCGACGCTCGTGAAGGAACACGACCGTTGGTTGGTTGCCAGCCTCCATGCTTCGGCTAGCCTCTTCGACAATCCTCTGCTGGCCATGGCCAAACGAACTGCGTACTGGGCGGGCGGTATCAGCCTTGTCGTTGGGTTGATAGTCGGGTTGGTCATCGGTGGACGTCGCAAGGGGGCATGATGAACGCACAGTTGGCGCCGGCGCTGCTGGAGCGCTGGGTTCTTCCGACCGCGGGGAAGATTCAGGAAATCGCCACGCGCGAGGGGATTGATGCCGCGACGACCCACCTCTACCAGAGTGTCTTGGAGTCGCCTCAACACGGGCCGTTCGTTCGCCGCATCGACGAAATCTGCAAGCGAACCGAGCCGCAAAGGTGGCAGGCAGAAGCCCCTCTCATCATCGTTCCTGGAGCCTTCTACCGCGAGAATCCGCGTTCCGGTGCGGACGGCCGCCTCCTGCGCGAACAAGCCGAACGCCTCGGGTGCCCAACGGGGATCATTCCCATCGCCAGCCGGGGAACATTGAAACAGAACGCACGCATCATCTGTGACTGGCTTCTTGAACATCAGAAACAGCCCATCATTTTGGCCTCATTGAGCAAAGGCGGCGCGGACGTGAAGATGGCGCTGGCCGAGCCTGATGCTGCACGTGCCTTCAAAAATGTAGCGGCATGGGTCAATCTGTGCGGGATTCTGAATGGCACGCCGATGGCCGAGTGGCTGCTCTCTCGAAATCCGGCCGCGCTTCTAAATCGTCTCTATTACACTCTACGCGGCCAAGGCCTGGGATTCCTCCGCGACTTGGGGTATGGCTCTGGTTGGCCGCTGGACTTTGAGCTCGAACTGCCTCACCACATCCGTATGATCACCATCGCGGGATTTCCTCTCCGCGAACATCTATCCAGTGCCCTCGCGCGCAGGTGTCATCGCCGCCTCACTCACCTGGGCCCCAACGACGGCAGCCTGATTTTGTCCGATGTTTGCGCTTTGCCGGGTCTGCTCTACCCCATTTGGGGAGCCGACCATTACTTGCGGCCCCAGACCGATGTCAACCAACTCGTTCTGTCCGTCCTTCAATACTTAGACGAGGAACTGCAGTGGCGTCATTGCCCACAATCGTAGAAATCGCCAAACCCAAAACAATGGAGCAAGCCGTCCCGTTCCTGGCTTGGCCGGGCTGGGCGCATCTTCGCTACGCTGCGCTGCTGTCGTTTGTGAACACGCTCTGGTTCGTGCTCGTCTATGGCGGAATGGATTCACTGACCGCGCGGCGCAGCTTTCGTGTTCCTGTTCATTTCCCGGCGGAACTCGCCATCCCTTTCGTTCCGGCGATGACGCTCTTCTATATGTCGATCTACTTGCTGTTCTGGATGGCTCCATTCATCTTGCGGACGCGCCGTGAATTTCGAGCTTTGGTAATCACAATGGCTTTCGCAATTTTTTGCGGCGGGATCGGATTTCTGCTTTTTCCTGCGGATTTGGCATTTGCCCCGCCACGCGAGGAAGATCTCGGCATCTGGGCGGGGCTGTTTCATTTTGCTGACAAACTGAATCTCACTTACAATCTCCTGCCCTCACTGCACGTTGCGTTCGCCGTCATTTGTATAGCCATTTTCTCCGCTCGCGCCCCGGTAGCAGGCAAAGTGTTGCTATGGTTTTGGGCGGCGATGGTCGCCGCCTCGACCGTCTTAATACACCAGCATCATCTCTTGGATGTAGCAACCGGATGGCTATTGGCCCTTATTTGTGTAAAGAAGGTATTCTTCCGTTCTGCGATTGATCCCCGATTACACTGACATCGGTTCATCCTGCCAATCGCGTTACTTGCACTTCCGAGCGAGCATCCTCTCGCGGCAAGATTGCTTACTGTTCTTGATAATTCCAGGTCAGCCCGCCGTCTACGAAGAACGTGGTACCGGTCACATAGTCCGAGTCCGTTGACGCAAGGAAGGAAGCGATGGCAGCGACGTCCTCGGGTTTACCCAAACGCTTGAGAGGGATGTTACTGAGCAAAGCCTTTAGCTTCACGGGGTCGTTTAGGAGTTTCTTGTTGATCGGCGTTTCGATTGCTCCCGGCGCGATATTGTTGATAGTGATCCCGAGCGGTGCCAGCTCGATCGAGAGGTTCCGCGTCATCATCTTTACTCCGCCTTTGCTTGCGCAGTATGACGTAAAGTGCGGGAACGGCAGTTCTTCGTGCACGGAGCTGACATTAATTACCTTGCCGCCGCTCTTGAGCTCCATGCGATGCCGCACGAAAGCCTGGGTGATGAAGAAAACGCCCTTCAAATTGACATTGAGCACGGCATCGTAATCCGTTTCGGTAACGTCCCAGAAATCGGCGTGGCGTTCGAGTCCGGCATTGTTCACCAGGATGTCGACCTTACCGAGCTGTACAGCAGCTTCGGCAATGAACCTTTGTCCGTCGGCTACTCTGCCCACGTCGCATTGAATCGCGGTTGCCTTCCTCCCCATCGCCTCGATCCCGGCTACGACCTCATCGGCGCCCGCTTTGTTCGCGCGATAGCAGAGGGCCACGTCCGCACCGTCTCTCGCCAGCCGTTCCGCGATAGCGCGACCGATTCCCTGGTCGCCTCCCGTTATCGCTACCGCTTTCCCTTGAAGTTTGTTCGACACGATTTCCTCGCTCCGTTCAAATTCAACTTTCTAGCTTGCAGTAACGAATAGAATGGTGATTCTTTCATACCTGGGAGCCGTCTACAGGAATCGCAGTGCCCGTGATGTGCGCAGCGCGGTCGTCCGCTAGCCACAGAACCAGATCGGCGACGTCACCCGGCTGGACCCACTTTGAGAAATCAGCCCCAGGCATGGACTTGCGATTCGTCGGCGTGTCCATGGTTCCCGGCAAGATCACATTCGCCGTCACGCCCGCGTCCTTGTTTTCGAGCGCCACGGTTCGAACGAGCATTGTGAGCGCCGCCTTGAAGGTCACATAGGCTCCGAGCTTGGCGTGCGGTTCCACTGCGGTCAGGCTTCCGATGGCGATGATGCGGCCCTTTCCAGATTTGCGGAGATGCGGTATCGCGGCGCGCAGGACGTAGAACGCCGACGTCAAGTTAAGGTCGCACATCTGCTCCCAGGTAGCGTCATCAGTCTCAGCCACGGTCTGCCCGCCGGCGAATCCGCCCAGCACGTGGACGAGCACGTCCAGCCTCCCAAAGCGGCTGACTACGGACTCGATGGCGTTGCGGACGGCGGCTGCCTTGGTGAAATCAACAGGAAGTGCAACGAAATTGGCTTCGGGAAAGTCGGCCGGGGAAATGCTTCGGGAGGTCCCCACGACCGTCGCCCCGGTCGCAAGAAAGCGTTGTGTTACGAACGAGCCCAAACCGCCTTTGGCACCCGTAATCAAAACCACCTTATTGTTCATGGCCTGGCTGACACCTCGTCATTCCTTCTTGCCCGAAGAGATTAGAGTGGAATAACTATCAGAAGTTTCATCAAGAGTCGAGCGCAGCCGATGGTCGTGGGATGCGCGCGCGAAAGCAACGTAGACGAAGCACTATTGCCAACCCTCGCCTTCCCTTGTATCATTTCTTCATGTTGGCTTGCCCCCAGTTGAACGCTCAAATGTGCAGCTGCTGTTCTTGCTGTACGTGTGTGTCTTCTGGCGGGGCGAGGCTAAGCGACTAGGGATTCAATCTTAGCTTTGAGAGTTTTCAGCCCACCGCCAGAAACGAACCGGCAGGTGGGTTTTTTCTTTTGCATCAATCGAGTTTCAAATGTCGAAGAATAAAGAGGAGACTTGCAAATGTCCGACTACAAACACCCCGAAGTTCTCGTTTCCACCGATTGGGTCGCGCAGAATCTGAATTCGCCCAATCTCCGCCTCGTCGAAGTCGACGTGGACACCACCGCCTACGATCAGGGCCACATCCCCGGCGCGGTCGGCTGGAACTGGCAGACCCAGCTCCAGGACAACATCCGCCGCGATCTGATCGACAAGTCCACGCTTGAGAAGCTTCTCGGCGCTTCCGGCATTTCCAATGACACCACCATTCTTCTTTACGGCGACAACAACAATTGGTTCGCCGCCTACGCCTTCTGGCAACTGAAATATTACGGCCACAAGGACGTCCGGCTCATCAACGGCGGCCGCAAGAAATGGCTCGAAGAGAAGCGCCCGCTGACCAAGGACCCCGTCAACGTCGCCGCGGCCACCTATCGCGTCTCCGGCCTCAATGAATCCCTTCGCGCCTACAAGGACGACGTCCTCTCCGTTGTGGAAGGCCGCAAACCCGGCCAGCTCGTGGATGTTCGTTCCGTCGACGAGTTCACCGGCAAGATCATTGCTCCTCCGGGAATGACCGAAACCGCCCAGCGCCCTGGACACATCCCCAAAGCTGCGAATATCCCGTGGGCGCAGGCTTCCAACGAGGACGGCACTTTCAAGTCGCTCGAGGATCTTCAGAAGCTCTATCAGTCCAAGGGCATCTCCGGCGCCGATGAAGTCATCGCGTATTGCCGGATCGGGGAACGCAGTTCGCATACCTGGTTCGTTCTGAAGTATTTGCTCGGCTACAACAACGTGCGCAATTATGACGGCTCGTGGACCGAATGGGGCAACCTCATTGGCGCTCCCATCGTCAACGAAACCCGTGCCGGCCAGCAGGAGCAGGCCGCCTCCGCCCGCTAACCTCGTTTTTGTAGTGGCCGGTCTTTAGACCCGTCATCTCAGCCGAGCAGCGGCATAAGTTTGCAGGTGCAGCACAGAGCAGGGAACTGGAAGGGGAGGCCCATTGTCTCCAGGCTTCACCCTTCCAGCTCTCATTCGGTGGCGCGGTCGCCAAGTGGTAAGGCAAAGGTCTGCAAAACCTTTATCGGCGGTTCGATTCCGCCTCGCGCCTCCAAAATTTTCTCGCAAGATCGCGGTACAACTCAATCACAAAGGGGGAAATGTCATGAGCAAGATTCTTTCGGAAGTGCTCGAAGCCAATCAAAAGTACAGCGCCGGCTTCGGTGAAAAAGGCAAACTCGCTCTCCCGCCGGCGCGCCGCTTCGCCATTCTCACCTGCATGGACGCGCGCCTCGATCCCGCCAAGTACGCCGGCCTCGCCGAAGGCGATGCCCACGTCATCCGCAACGCCGGCGGCCGGGCCAGCGACGATGCCATTCGCTCTCTGGTCATCAGTTATAAACTTCTCGGCACCCGCGAATTTTTCGTCATTCACCATACGGATTGCGGCATGGAATTCTTCACCAGCGATGTCATGCGCGGCTTGCTGGCTTCCAGCTTGGAAACAGCGGAGTTGACCGCCCAGGGGTTCAAGGATGTCGGCAAGGGACCGGGATCCCGTGCCGGTGAATTCATCGAGTGGCTCACCATCAAGAATCAGAAGCAGGCTGTCCTCGACGATGTTGCGCGCATTCGCAACCATCCTCTCGTGCCCAAATCCATTCCCGTCTA
>Ga0137409_10002570_pt1 | contig 19388 bp, 17 predicted proteins | sample CZODoug1_16funga_FD_122059 | JGI IMG/M metagenome (GOLD analysis project Ga0137409, IMG submission 122059) | Vadose zone soil fungal communities from Angelo Coast Range Reserve, California, USA - CZODoug1_16fungal (Hybrid Assembly) | ecosystem: Environmental > Terrestrial > Soil > Vadose zone... | reverse complement strand
AATGGGTTTCCTCGGCAACGGGTTGGGACCGCAAGGGTGCGGATATCTTGTGCGTGGTATGTCGAACAGGCGCCGATACCAAACCCGAGACAGCGATTTCCATCATAGCCGTTGAAAGACCCACACCGGGGATCATTTTTGAACGTGCGATCGACGCCGTTGGCCATCGTGGCCATCTTACGCCGCAGTTTGGTTTCGAAAACGTAGTCGCGCCGCGTCGCAATCTGATTGGTGAAGAGGGCGGTGGCCTCGCGCTTTCTGCGGCTAGCTTCACCGGGACGGCGGCGCTGGTAGGAATTTTTGGAGTTGCCCTGATGCGGGCGGCCTTCGAGTTTTCCCTGAATTTTGCCCTTACGGAGCGACGCGGCGGCATTCATCCAATTATCGAGCACCAGGCCGTCGGATACGCTTTGGCGGACGCAAAAATGAAGATCGAAGCGGCCAGATACCTGAGTTGGCGTGCGTGCCACGCCGTCGACACGCAAAATCCGGCTGCGGACGAACTTGCAATCCAGGCGAAGATCTACGGCTCCGAGATGGCGGTCACGGTGATTACCGATCTGATGCGGGTCGTCGGCATCGACAGCTATGACAACGAGCTGCCGTTGGGGGTGTTGCTGCAGGATGCGCTGGCGTTGCCGATCTTCGACGGCGGAAACATGGGTATTCGACGTCGCCAGCTTCATACGATGTTGAAGCGCAGGGACTATGCCCCATTGCTGGCGAGCGGCGCAGCCTGACGCAAAGTGTGGTGTCGGAGGAGTCGGACGAAGCCCTTCCGATGAAATGGATATTGGTGGAGCTGGAGTTGTCCGAGCTCCTAACATAGCGGTGAGATCATGAGCAAAGCGCGGAAAGTGGCGATCGTAACGGGAGCATCGCAGGGGATAGGGGCGGCGCTGGTTCAGGCACTCATCAGCCGCGACTATCTGGTTGTTGCAAATTCGCGATCCATAAAGGCGGTTGATAATTCTGACCTGGTGGCTGTTCCCGGAGATGTCGCCGACCCGCAGACAGCCGAACGGGTGGTCCGGGAAGCGCTGAACCGATTTGAACGCATCGACACGCTGGTCAACAACGCCGGCATCTTCATCGCGAAGCCATTTACCGCCTATTCAAAGGATGACTACGCGGCCTATCTGGCAACCAACGTCACTGGCTTCTTTCACATGACGCAGAGCGTTATGGAGACGATGGTCAAGCAAGGCAGTGGTCACGTTGTCACGATCACGACGAGCCTGGTCGATCAGCCGATGACCAGCGTGCCGTCCGTGCTCGCGTCTTTGACCAAGGGTGCCTTGAACGCGGCGACGAGGTCACTCGCGATCGAATACGCGAAGCGCAACGTGCGCGTGAATGCCGTTTCGCCGGGCATTATTAAGACCCGGATGCATCAGGTCGAGGCCCATCAGGCCCTGGCGTCGTTGCATCCGATGGGGCGAATGGGGGAAATCTCTGATGTCGTTGACGCGGTGATGTACCTGGACACCGCAGAATTCGTCACGGGGGAAATTCTTCATGTCGACGGCGGTCAGGCCGCCGGTCATCACACATTTTAGCGCATGGGTAGCATGTACCAAGGTCGACAGGCGTTGCCGCGATGCTCCGGCTGTTGCAAACTTGGGGCGGACCAGAGCGAAAGCCAGATCCACCTCGAAGCGGACATCTGACAAAGCACGAATGTCACCGAAGCAGTCGCGCCGTTTTAGCGGCGGCCTCAGCCAGCATCCCTTTCAACTACGACTTGGTGAATTCGTGAGGCTGCGTCGCTACCCGCTTATGCGTAGACACAACCTTATCGACCGGGCGGGCAGCAGGCTGCCGACAACGCCAGCTAGCAAGCTCATGCGAGAATCGCGTAATGGGCGGTTATGGAATGGCCGCTTGTGGCGGATATTGTTGCAAAAGTCTTTTTGGGGTGGCGAACGAAAATTCCTAGAGCCGCTGATGCGTTTTACGTGCGGCGAGGTGAGGGGCCATATCGTTTCATCCAAAATCGATCACGCACCTCCGTAACGGCGTTGAAAAGCGACGCAGCGGCAAAGAAGTCCAAAGATCAACTTTGGCGAGATTTCTTGGGTTGTTCGATTTTCGACTTTTGCAACAATATCGGCGCAAAGCGGACATTGGTGAATAGGCGACGCGTCGTCGCGACGACCCAAAAATCCTCCAAGCGAGACTGCGGTCAGATCTACGGCGCCGTGGTTCACACGCCGATCGCGTGCCATGGACATTCGAAGCCTATTGCACCGGCCTCACCCTGGCAGAACGGCTTTGCCGCGCGGCTGATCGGATCAATCCGGCGTGGGTGCGTGGACCACATCATTGTCCCGGGCGAGGCACAGCCCTTCAACATGAAGCGCCGGAGTTCCGCGTAACGACGATAAGCTGATCGCCGATACATCCATTCTCTGGCGCAACCGACTTTGAGAATTGAAGAGCGAATTTTATTTCTCCGATGTTCGGCAATGCCGAACGTCGGTGAGACCGGCCCCGTCGATGCATTGTAGGAAGGCTCTCGAGCCTCAGGCCTGTCGCTCGCTCCGTGAAAGGTCCGGGCGACGCACCCCAAGCTCGAAGCGACAGATGCTTCGCGCATCGCCAGCGCAGATAAGTTCAGAGGGAATATGACTAGTCTTCGAATGAGCGCGATGAACGTTGGACCGCTTAGCGTGGACGCCAACCTCCTGGTCGCATTCGCACCAGGCCACCTAGAAATTCCCACGACCGCGGCCGTGATCGTCCATCCGACCTATGGCGTTGTGCTGTGGGATACAGGCATCAATGGTGTGGTTGCGGATCCGGACCGGCGAGACGCCTATTGGGGCGCAAACGTCGCCACCGCCTTTGGTCCGCACGCATTCAAGCGTGAGCACGCTATTGACGCCCAATTGGAGAAATTGGGAATAAAGCCAAAGGACGTGCGCTACGTGCTCTATTCGCACCTGCACCTCGATCATGCTGGCGGCATGTCGTATTTTCCTGACGCCGTCCACGTCGTTCAACGCGATGAGATCCGCTACGCTATGTGGCCGGACACCTGGACCAGCCCGGTCTATTGCCAGAACGACTTCCGAGATATCCGGAAGCTCAACATTCTCGAAATCGATGGTGACTTCGACCTGTTTGAGGACGGCACCCTGCGTCTGCTCAAGACATCCGGTCACGCTCCCGGCCATCAGGTTCTGATCGTCAACCTGCCGAACCGCGGTCGCATCTGTATGGCTGCCGATACCGGTCACCAGCGCAGCGGGTTCGACAACTTGGTTCCCATGCCTTGGGACTGGAGCACGAGCGCTATGTCGATGACGCGGATGCGTATGAAACAGTTAGAGCGGAGCGGCGTGCCAATGTTCCTCTGCCACGACGCCAGCGATTTCGCGAAGCTGCCGCAGAACGGCGAGTTCTGGGACTGAGACTGCGGTTGGGGCGGGTCAAGCGCTTGCAGCGTGCAGTTGCGGTTGAGTGGCAACAAGTCCTCTTCGAAGCGAGGCGTTCCGTCCATGTTCCGACCCCTTTTATAAGGTGAGTACCGAGATGACACCGACTCTAAGGCGCCATACCATTGCCGTTAACGGGATCCGAATGCATGTCGCAGAAGCCGGAGAGGGCGCACCCGTCGTCCTGCTTCATGGCTACCCCGAGACTTGGCATGCGTGGCGGAAGCAGTGGCCCGATCTGGCCCGCGATTACCACGTAATCATGCCCGATCTGCGCGGGTACGGCGACACCGACAAGCCCGACATCGGCTACGATAAGCGGACCATGGCGGAAGACATCCGGCAGGTCGCCGTTCATCTCGGCTATGAGCGTATTGCACTCGTCGGCCACGATCGTGGCGCTCGAGTCGCGACGCGCTTCGCTAAAGATCACCGGGGCATGGTCGATCGCCTCGCAGTGCTGGACAACATCCCGACCCGGGTCGTCTTCAATGCGACGGACGCGAAGCTCGCGAAGCTCTATTGGTTCTTCTACTTCCAACAGGTCCCGCATCTGCCCGAAGCGCTGATCCAAGGACGGCAGGAGATCTTCCTCCGTCATTTCTACAGCACCTGGTGCTACAACCCCGGTGCGATCGAGGAGGCTGCCGTCGCCGAGTATGTCCGCGCCTACTCCCAGCCTGGTGCCCTACGGGGAGCGTTCAACGACTATCGCGCAGGGCCAGTCGATCTGAAGCAGGACATCGAAGATGAGAACAATCTGATCGACTGTCCGGTGCTGGCAATCTGGGGCTCCGACTTCGAACTCGTCGGCAAAGCCTTTGATGTACTGGAGGTCTGGAAGGGGTTGGCGCGCAACGTGCGCGGCGTCGCCATCCCCGAGTGCGGGCATCTCCCCCAAGAAGAACAGCCGGAACGCGTGAATCAGGAACTGCGCGAGTTCCTTCGCGGATGGGGCGGGTAAAGCCATGAAACTTGTCAATTTTTATGGTTCAGAAGGCATCCAAGCTGGTCTCGTTCATGACGGCGGCGTCGAGGATCTCGCAGTCTCGGGCCTTTGGCAGGGACCGGCACCCGTCGCCCTAAGCGATATCTCGGCGCTCGCCGCGAAGTTCGCGGCGCCAGCCAGTCCGCTCGTCCCGATGGAGAGCTTGCGCCTTGCCCCGGTCGTCGTGGCGCCTGAGAAGATCATCTGCGTTGGGCTCAATTATCGCCGCCATGCGGTCGAAGCCAACATGCCGATCCCCACAACGCCGGTGATCTTCGGAAAGTTCGCAAATAGCCTGAGCGCCTGCGGCGACCGCATCGCCCTCCCCACTGTCGACTTCAAGTATGACTACGAAGCCGAACTCGGGGTGATAATCGGCCGCGAGGCACGTGACGTCTCGGTCGATCAGGCGTTGGACTCCGTCGGAGGGTATTGCTGCGCCAACGATCTCTCCGCTCGCAGCGCCCAACTCGCCACCAGTCAGTGGATGATCGGCAAGATGCTCGACGGGTTTCTGCCACTAGGCCCATTTCTCGTCACAACCGACGACATCCCGGACCCGCAGGCTCTCAGGATCCAGTGTCGAGTCAATGGTGAGGTCCGCCAGCTCTCGTCGACGAGCGACATGATCTTCAGCGTTGCCGAGATCATCGCTTTCCTCAGCCGGTACGCCACGCTGAAGCCGGGCGATGTCATCATCACCGGCACACCGCAAGGCGTCCTGATGGGTCACAAGACACCGATTTGGCTGAAGCCGGGCGACGAAGTCGCGATCGACATTGCCGGCCTCGGCGTCCTGACCAACACGCTCACCACCGAGGAATCTCGCTCATGAAGACAGTTCTCGTTACGGACCATGTTTTTCCGAATCTCGATCCCGAAAACGCAGTCCTCGAGGGCATCGGTACGCTACGGGAAGCCGGTTCAGTCAAAGACGCCGAGCTGTTGGAATTGGCTCGGGATGCGGACGCGGTACTGAACTGCTACCGGCCGCTCTCCGCCGACATCGTCGAGGCCATGAAGAACTGCCGGATCATAGCGCGCTATGGCATCGGGGTTGACACGATCCCCTTGGCAGTCGCGACCTCGCGCGGCATCCAGGTCACGAACGTCCCGGATTATTGTATCGAGGAGGTTGCCGATCACGGCTTGGCGCTGATCCTGGCACTCACGCGTGGCATCATCCGCGGTCTGGATCAGACCCGCGGCGGCGGCTGGAACGTGAAATTGCTTCGACCGCTTCACCGCCAACGTGGTCAGACACTCGGCTTGGTCGGGTTCGGCCGCATCGCCCGGGCGCTTGCCCATCGTGCTACGGCGCTTGGCTACGAAATTATCGTCTCCGATCCGTTTCTATCCGACGAAGCGGTCCGGACTAGAGGCGCTCGCGCCGTCGACCTCGATACTCTGTTCAAAGAGTCTGACGTAGTCTCGCTTCATGCGCCGCTGACCTCGAAGACCCGGCACATGGTCAATGCTGAGCGTCTGGCAACCATGCGACCTGGCGCTATGCTGGTGAATACGTCGCGCGGCGGGCTCGTCGATTACGAGGCGGTCGTCGCGGCACTCCGCGGCGGGACTCTCGGTGGTGCCGGCCTCGACGTCCTCGAAACTGAACCACCTGCAGCGGGTTCCACCCCGCTTGGTGAAGTGCCCAACCTCGTTGTTACGCCCCATCTGGCGTTCTACTCGGAGCAGGCGCTGGTTGAACTCCAGCGCAAGGCAGCGGAACAGATCCGCGCGGTTTTGGAAGGCCGTGCACCGGATTATCCGGTCAACACGATCTAGCCCGGCCGCCGGTCAGCTCAGGCGGTCCGACTCGGCCGCCAGCCTTGCTCGCGCGAGGCGATCTGAGCGGCGCGCATGACTTCGCGAACCATCTTCTCCCTATTCATCTCGAAGTCTGCGGCCGTTGCACCGATCCCGATTGCCGCGACAACCTCGGTATCGCGGTTATGAATTGGTGCGGCAACGCAATAGAGCTCGGAGACATATTCGCCCTCACTGAACGCGTATCCCTGCTGCCGCACCGCTTTCAGTTCGGCGACCAGATCGCCCTCGTTGGTAATGGTTCTTCGGGTCAACTGTTCGAGCCTGCGGCCATCCAGAATCCGCCTCATTTGCGCCTCTGGCGCGTGTGCGAGCAGGATCTTCCCGGCGGCACTCGCGTGCATCGGTAGTGTCGGCCCGGCGCTGCCAAGAGACGCCGGCACGGAACTCGGGCCCTGCATGCGGTTGATGTAGACCACATGCTGACCGTCGCGAACCGCCAGATAGACCGACCGGCCCAACCGCTGCATCAGCTCGTTCAACATGTCGCGCATGGCGTTGAAAATCTCGCTCGCTGCCAGCACGGTTTCGCCGAATCCGAGCAGCTTGTGTCCAAGACGGAAGCGACGATCCGGCGTCCGTTCAAGCAGACCGATCTCGGTGAGAGAAGCCAAGAGCGCGTGCGCGGAGGATTTGGGAAGCGCCAAGGCTTCGGCAATTTCCGTCGTGCCCCATTCATGTTGTTCCGTCGCAAAGAGATCCAGAGCCGCGCCGGCATGCAACACCGAACCCAGAAGCCGTTGTCTCATTGTAATCTCCACCATCTTCGCGAGGAGCTTGCATCTCGGTCCATCTATTTCCATCACTTAGAAGGCCGAGAACGCAGGTCAACCTGCACCGTTGCAGTCAAGCCAGCGACCAGGCGTACGCCGTCAGGCACGTATTTAAGCCGTATGCGCACCGGCACGCGCTGCGCCAAGCGCACCCAGGTGAAGATCGGGTTGACCATGGCAAGACCTTGCTGGTTAGGTTGCGCGTTTGAGACGTTGATGCCGCGCGCGATGCCAACGACCTCGCCGGTAATGATCTGGGTATTGCCCATCAACTTGATCTTAACAGGATCGCCGTCGCGGATAGATGCAAGTTGCGTTTCCTGGAAATAGGCGTCCACCCAATAGGAATCGGCATCGACAACAGAGATTACGTTCTGTCCAACGTTCGCATAATCTCCTTGCTGCGCAAGGAGATTGGTTACCCATCCATTCACCGGCGAGTGGATCTCTGTACGCTCCAGATTGACTTTCGCCCGATCAAATTGGGCAGCAGCCTGTCGATGCTGCGCATGGGTTGCCAATGCGATCGCCTCGTGGGTCTGCCTGTCTTCGACGGTCACCGCTAGATCGCTCAGCTTGCGCCGGCGTTCCGCCTTGGCCTGTGCATTTTCGGCCGTAGCCTTGGCCTGCAGCACGCCTGCTTCTGCAAGGTCGAGAGCGATCCTGTAGTCGGTCGGGTCGATGACCATCAGCACATCGCCCTTGTGCACGAACTGATTGTCGAGCACTGGCATTTCCACAATACGCCCTGATACCTCTGGCGCCATTGTGACGACATAGGCGCGGACCCTGCTGTCGCGCGTCCAAGGTGCAACCACATACGCCTCCCACATCGCGCGGCCCAGCACGATGGCAATGCCAACTGTGGCGAGCGTAATGAACACCGGAACGATTTTGACGCGCCGCCGTTGCGCCTTGCCGTGAACGTCGACGCTCTTGGTTACCCCCGATTTTGTTTCAACGTGTGACATGCCAACCTTAGCGTGCTATGACAAGTACAATTGACGACAACGCGATTATATGCGTGGCAAGGACGAACAGTGCCGGGTGCCAGACATGACGCAGCAACCCGAATCGCCCGGCCACCCTCAACAACGCGAGCGTCGCCAGCCAAGCTGAGAGCATCAGCATCGAGATGGGCGCAACGTAGACGCCGAGTAGGTTGATCTCGAAAAACTTCAAGCAGAGGGTCCTGTATCGAAGTATGCGCGGTGGTCGGCGAGGGCGTCGCAGATGGCAAGGATACGGCCGCGAGTACGTGCGGCGAGCTGAGTGTCGACCTGTTCAGTTGAGGCCAGGTAATGATCCAGCCAGGTGAGTTGAGCGATTGCGGCGGCGCTATTTCCCTCGGCAAATGTCTGCAGTGCGGCTTCGAACTGCAGTAGCAAATCGAGCGCTGCCGTGTCATGACCAAGATGGATAATCTCAGTTCCTACAAACTGCGCTGCCAAAAGCTGCGCCCGCTCCGAAGGCTCGGCCTCTTCCGGCAATGCCGCGAGCCGGCTGAATGTGTGGCCCTGCCAGTCGTCAACGCTTGCTGAAAGACGGCTCATCGCAAGGCGGCGCAGGTCGCGCAACGTCAAATTAAGGAGCCGCTTGGTTCGGAAGGACGGAGATAGCGGTGGCACGAGCAGAAATGACAGAGGCGCCGCCGCAACGCCCACGAAGATTCCCAGTGAGGAGTTGTAGAATTGCGCTGTGTCGTAGCTCATCTCGTTCGTAAGCTGGAGCACGGACATAAAGGTAGCCGTGCATATGGCCAACAAGGGATACTGCCGAGTTGCGGCCAACGCCGTGCCGACCGGTATCAGAAAAGCAGCCAAGGCTATGCAGAAGGCAGGGAATGACTCGAGCGCAGGCAGCAGGGCGAACTTGATCGCCGCTGCAATAGGAATAACCGTCATAGCAGCGAGCATGAATGCGATGGCGTCAGCGTAGGCCAGTTCGGCTCGGGGCGAAAGCAACAGAACCGCAACTGCGACGAAGACGATTGCCGAGCCGCCGTCTGGCCAGGCGGTGAGGACCCAGAATAGCTCGGCCGCTCCGATCGCTACGAATGCGCGGCCGGCACTGACGAGGGAAGGCAGCCAATCGGGAACGTAGATTTTGAAGCCGCGATTGCGAGAACGCGGGCGCGCTGGGCCGGCAACCAGCAGAGCCGTCGCCTCGAGCACCGCTGCAAACCCCACTAGAACATTTGCGGTCTGATCGGCAAGCAGCCGCAGGGAGGCTGTGCTGGCCGGCATGGCAATGAGCGCCCGAACTGCTGCCTCGCAATGGCGGCGCAAGGTGATGGGATCGGCTATCCAGAATGTCGCCTGGCCTGCTGGCAGCGCGGAACGCATTTCTTCCGGAATGCAGCCCAGAACGGCATTGCTTTCTTCGTCAGCGACCTCAGGCGGAATTTTAATGAGCCGCGCTGCAATACTGTGCCAGGCAGCGAGCGAGGCAAACAGCCCGTCGATAGCGCCCCGCAGAACGGGCGAGTGATAGCGAATTGTTGAGGATTCCCCGATCGCCTCGTCGATCATCGAGTTAAGCGCGGTGACCTGTCGAATGAGCTCTCGTCGGGCCGGCTGCTGCGCATCTCTGGAATCCGATCCGGCAAGTCTCAAAGTGGTCCCGAATCGAGCCGCGATCTCGGTTGATACGGCCGCGAACATTCCCGCAAGCCTTTCTTCAGCGCCGCCGAAATCAGTTAGGGCGAGGATGGCGCCAGCGCAAAGGATGCCGATCCAGATTTCGCTGGCGCGGATAACGGCCAGCATGAACACCTCGCTGCTTGCGCCACCTGTTGCGCCAAGTGTGTCGGCCCCTATTATCGCCGCGGTGTACCCAGCAAGCGCCGCCGCGTAGGAGGCGAAGTTGCGGAACAGGGTGGCAGCAAAGGCGCAAACCCCGCCCCACACCGCAAGTCCGACGAGAAAGCCGATGCGGTTCTGGGGAAACCAAGCCGTCAGCACGACGATCATCGTAGCTCCCACGAGAGTGCCGATGATGCGGTAGCGTGACTTGCGCAGCGAGGCCCCGAGATATGGCTGACACACGATCGCTGCGGAGGCGCCCGCCCAATAGGGATTGTCGAGCTCTAGCCAAAACGCAACGAAGAGGGCAAGACAAACGGAAGCCCACAGCCTGAAACCGAACAGCAGCGGAGGGCCCGCGGCTCGCGCTGCGTTCGCCAGCGTCACCTGCGATCTGACGGCCGCACTGCCTTCTGCCGCTAACACACTCCGATCTGTCATAGAGGTCTCGCTGGACTTACTGGGGTTTTGACTGTGGTCGCGCTGATGAAGCCGGGATCGGCGGCGTCTCGGCCGGGCTCACCAAGCGCCAAGTCAGAATTGTCGAAATCAGCATGAACAGTGCGCCAGCTAAAAAGAGGGCGTGATAGCCGCTTGCAAAGCTCACCGTGGCGAGTGCCCTGAAACTCAAGGCGTCGTGACCGGCAAGAGTCGCCCCGGAAAGATTGCCCGCCGTTATGTCGTGGACAAGGGTGGCTCGATCGGCAGAAGAGACCTTGGGAAGTGCCTCAGCCACGGCCAAGGTGACGCGACTGTAAAGTACCGCTCCCAACGCGGCGATACCGACGACGAGACCAGTGAAGCGCACCGTGCCCGAAATGCCCGAGGCCATCCCGGAGCGCTCCTTTGGAATGACCGTCATTCCGACCTTGGTCGTTTCACCATTGAGCAGGCCTGCTCCGACCCCAGCAATCACCATCCCACCGATCAATGGGCCATACGCTACGTCCCGTACAACCAGCGCAAGCGCGAAGAGGCCGAGGCAAACCAACGACAAGCCGGCGGTCAGAAGATCTCGACCGGAAAACCGGTGCGCGAGAAAATGCGTGACGATGCGCGGCACGATGAACATTGGAATAACCATCGGCAGCATCATTAGTCCTGAACTCGCAGAGGCATAACCGAGGCCGCTTTGAAGAAAGATCGGAATGAAGGTCAGCATCGTCAGCATTCCGGCCGAGAAGGAGAACTGGGCCAGGTTGGCGCCGATGTAGGTCGGTTTGCGGAAGTAGGATAGGTCAAGCATCGGTCGGGCTTGGTTGCGCTCGACGAGAATGAAAAGGGCGAAGAGAATCACCGCGCCCACGCCTTCGCCAAGGATCCATGGATCGGTCCAGCCGCGGTGGTTGCCTCCAATAAGCGCGAGCGTCGTCAAGAAAAGCCCGCCACCGAAACAGGCCACGCCGGGCAGATCGAGCTGCATGGCGTCGGGATCTCTGGAGGACTCGATGACACGGATGATCAACGCGATTAAAGTCGCGCCGATAGGAAGATTGATATAGAAGGCCCATTCCCACCCGAAACTCTGGGTGATCAGGCCCCCCACGACAGGGCCCAAGGCGGCGCCGATCCCGACCACTGATCCCCAAAAGGAAAAAGCCCGGGCACGGGCTTCTCCCTGGAACACATGCGAGAGGATCGCCAGTGCCGCACTGAGTTGCATGGCGGCGCCTACACCCTGTAGCGCGCGGGCGATGATGAGGACTGTGAGATTCGGTGCAGACCCGCACAGAAACGAGGCGAAGGTGAATACCGACAGGCCAAGGATCAGCAGCCTCTTGCGACCGAAGCGGTCCGCCAGTGCTCCGGCCGGCAGTAAGAGCGACGCAAAGCTCAGTATATAGGCCGTGATCACCCACTCGATCCCGGCAAAGCTCGCGCCCAGAGAACGGGCTATTGCCGGTAGCGACACCGAGACGATGTTCGCGTCGAGCTGTATCATGAAAGAAGGCGCTGAAGTGCAGATCAGCACGAGCAACGCATGGCGGTGGTCTGCGCGCGAGCTACCGAGCGGAGAGGCGGTTCGATGCATCGGATGTCTCTGCTTTTAGGCCGCGTACGTAGCGATACCATTGCCGAAGGACCAGTTCTCCTTCTTGACCTCGATGAGGTTGATCAAGACGTCCTCGCGCCGGAGTCCGACAGTTGCGTGAAGGCCGTCGGCGATGGCCTTGTAGAGCGCTTGCTTTTGCGCCGTCGTCCGGCCTTCATTCCAGGTAATCTGGATAATCACGAGATCTGCACTGCGCTGGATGCCGAGATATTCGGCATCGAACTGGAAACCGTCAGCTTCGTGCTCAGCAATGATTTGGAAGCGGTCTTTTTCCGGAACCCCGACGCTGACAAGCGCGTCATAGACGATGCGACCGATCTTCTGGCGGTAGGCCGCATCCTTGCCTTTACGGACATCGATTCGAACGAGAGGCATATCTTTTCTCCTGATGCTGCTGGCCTTTTCAGCGCGACGCTAGGCGCCGCGTTCGAAACAAGTGCATATGCTTGCTTTCTAAGTACATGCATATGCTAATAATGAGAGTCAAGGCGCGGCAGAGCCGAACCGATGAAGGGCAGGGTTGATCAGAACGCAGGGGACGCAGGAGACGCGTTCCCGTCCCGTTCGCATCGACCAGTTCGTTTTGTAGGCAACAAGGGGGCTTGGACCATCATTTCTGCGTAGCGACACATGCAGCCGTCCTACCCCCGAAATGCGTCAGGCGATGGCAAATGCCGGAAGTCGGTGACGACGTCTACGGCGATGATCCCATGGTCAAAACACTCTAGCGGCGTAAAGCCAATCTTTTGGGTAAGGCGGGGGTTCGCTGGCTGATCGAGACGCTGGCTTCCGTAATGGATGCAGGCAGGGGGCACCACCTCGCATTGCGTCTTGACTGAGCGCGCCTAAACTGCGCCCTCGAAGCTGGCGATGAACTTGTCGGAAGCAATAAGAGCAAGCGCCTCGCGCAGGGCTGCGGACGCTGCGGACCCATACGCTTTGTCGAATTTCTTTTGTGCGCGAGCCCAGAGCATCTCCGATTCCCGTAACCTGGCGCGCCCTTCCTCGGTCAGACTAATGACACGATTCCGACGGTCGCGCGGATCAACGTCCTGCCGCACAAATCCGTCGCGTTCCAGCGGTTTTAGATTGTGCGCCAGCGCGCCGCGATCCATCACCAGATCGGCAGCCAGCTCACCGACCGAGGGGGTCCCCGCGCGCGAGATGTGGTTCAGGATTGCCCGCTGCGTAGTGCGCAGTCCGCACGGCGCAAGAATGGCATCGTAGAGCTGCGACACACGCCGAGACGCTTTTCGCAACGACGTGCAATTGCATTGACCGGCCTGCACTTTGGCCGGCCCCACCTTTTTATGACGACGATGCCTCATTTCTTGTCCTCATTTGCGGAAATCCCCGAACGTAAGCATATGCACATTTTTCAAGATTTCAAGATTTGGGCATGCAGGGGCAGACTGTGGCAGTATTGGCGGTATGAGTGCCGTGCAATGGATCGTCGATAGTGGCGGGCATCACCCCCGCCTCCTCGTCGGCGTTCCCTTAATCCTGCTATGCAGGACTTTTTCCGACATTGCGCAAAGGTCATTCAAGCGGCGTGCGCAACCGTCGAGGTGATAACGCGAGGACGTCGCCGGGTCCTGCTGATGCCTTGCTTCCCAATCATGGCTGCCATCCGCCCTCATGCCAACACTCACGTTGACAATAGATGCATATGCCAACATCTCCAATACTTGCATATGCCAATAAAGGTGAGCGGCTCGGGTCGTTCTTAGCCCCTTCCCCGCATCTTGGCATTCATCGGCAATGGAGATCTCAACATGACGTCACCACGCTCAGTCATCTTCGCAAACCCCGCCCGAACGGCGATCGGGACCTTCGGTGGAAGCCTCAAAGAAATCGCGGCCCCCAATCTCGGTGCCGCCGCCATCAAAGCGGCCATCGAGCGCGCCGGTCTCAAGCCCGACGAGGTCGGCACCGTGGCCATGGGCAATGTTATACAGGCCGGCACCAAGATGAATCCGGCGCGGCAGGCGGCGATCCATGGCGGTCTGCCGGTGTCTGTGCCGGCGATGACTGTGAACCGTGTCTGCGGCTCGGGCGCGCAGGCCATCGTCTCCGCGGCGCAGGAGATCATCTTGGGCTCGGTCGACGTCGCGGTCGCCGGCGGCATGGAGAACATGGATCTCGCCCCCTACCTCGTTGCGCGCGCACGGTGGGGCCATCGGATGGGCGACGGACAGCTCTACGACAGCATGCTGCGCGACGGCCTCAACGACGCGTTTTCGGACGAGCACTCAGGCTGGCACACCGAGGATCTCGCCGAGAAATTCCAGATCGGCCGCCCGGCGCAGGACGAATGGGCGCTTCGCTCGCAGCAGCGCTTCTCGGCGGCGCAGGAAGCGGGAAAATTCAAGGACGAGATCGTTCCGGTCGAGCTTCCCGGCCGCAAGGGCGCGACGATATTCGATAAGGATGAGCACAATCGGCCGCAGACGACGCTCGAGGCGCTCGCCGCGCTGAGGCCGGCATTCCGCAAGGACGGGACGATTACCGCGGGCAATGCGCCCGGCGTGAACAGCGGCGCGGCCGCCGTCGTCCTCGCCGACCGAGACTGGGCTGAAGCGCGCGGCCTCGCACCCGTCGCGCGACTCGTCTCCTACGGCATTGCCGCTGTCGAGCCCGGCATGTTCGGCCTCGGGCCGATCCCGGCCGTCCGTCAGGCGCTCGACCGGTCGGGGTGGACGCTCGGCGATGTCGAGCGCATCGAGATCAACGAGGCCTTCGCCGCGATCGTCATTGCCGTCACGCGCGAGCTCGGGCTTTCGCCCGACATCGTCAATATCGAAGGCGGCGCGATCGCCCACGGGCATCCGATCGGCGCCACCGGCGCGGTGCTGACAACCCGCCTCATACATTCGATGCGTCGCGACGGCCTCAGGCGCGGGATCGTCACTATGTGCATCGGCGGCGGCCAGGGCATCGCGCTCGCACTCGAGACGATCAATTGACGTTCCGTTCGAGGAGATCGGCCGCGGATTTGTTCGAGCCCCAGCTCTTCGCTTGCCGCCTTGCCGGCGGCGAAGCTCAAGCGGAGTGCGGCGTGCTCGCGGCCGTCGCCTCGATGAGGCGCCCGCAACTTCAAAGTTCGTGGGAGCGTTCTGAATGGCGCGCCCGCGAACGGCGATCACACGTCTCATGGAGCGCCGACGACGATCCACGCGGTGGCATCGCAAGCCGCTATCCAGGTCGCGCAAGGCGCGGAGCCATCAACCGCCCAAAAATGCGGCGTGGCGACGTCGTTTATCGACTCGAACACGGCCCGAGGCAGTTGTGAAAAGCTATCAAGGTCGCTCATGGCAGATATTGGACCGACTGAGCTCGAGGCGCCATGCGACGAAACGTGGGGATCGATAAAGCATGGCCGATACATGGCCGCGAGCTCGTGACCGCCCAGGAAAATCAGGTGCGGGGTCAGCCCTCCGCGTTGGTCGATCCAGTGCCGGACCTCAAATGGATACATGGAATACAGGCTCTGCGTTGCTTCGGGATTGGTTATCCTGCGACCGTTAGGTCCGGGATTCCAGGCGGCGTGAAATCCGAGCCTGGCGCGGGACGTCACGCATATCCTGTCATAAGGAATCGCACCGAGAACGATAGTGCAAGCCGAGGCACAATAACCGTCGATGATCACCCTCTCGCCCGAGACTCGCACGCCCTCATATCTGTCGACGTAGGTTCCGATCCGGCCGCCAGGGTCATCCACAATCCGAACCGTCGCATTGACTGCTCCAATTCCTATGAGCAGGGTAGTCGTCGCGAATAACGCCCTGAGGCACTTCATGGCCATTGCACTCTCAAACCGTCGAACTGAATCCGACCAACTCATTCGATGCCAAACTGATACCTAACTGCCCGCAAACCATGAGCGCTCGGCGGGCGCGCCGCTCAGCACGAGAAACGGAATCCATGGCACGCCTCATCAAAATTTGATGCAGATGTTTGAGGGTTCGGAATAGAAGTTGAGGAAATGGATGCCTCCCTCGACAGCCGACCGTTGGTCACTTCTCCTCCGCCAGGTTGCGATCCACGATCACCGCCAGCTTTCCTAGTACGTCGCGACCTGCCTTCAGCGACTGCAGTCCAGCATTGATCGCCTCAACGGTGCCGTCGATGGTCTGGCTGACGTGCGGGACCACAAGTCCGCGCGCCGCCCATTCCATCGCCAGATCCATCCCGCGCGCGAGGAAGGTCTTCGCCTCGTCGTCCAGTGTGGCGGGCTCGGAAAAGTAGCGCAGCAGATTGATGTTGACGTGCCTGGCCCCGCGCTCGGCCAGAATGGAATCGACCGGGCTATGGGTTTCGACCAACTGGGTTGTCTTTCCGGGGCCGATCCCCAGCACGACCCAACTGCCGCCTTGCCGGACCGTCTTCGCGGTCTCAATAAAGCCCGCCTCGCTGTAAGTGGCGTCAAAGACGAGGTCGACACCTTGGCCGCCGGTCAACTCTGCGATTTTCGCTGCGACGTCGTCGTGCCTGTAGTCGAAAACGTGATGCGCGCCGGACTGCCGGGCCAGCGCAATTGATTGCGGCGAGCTGCCGCTGCTGATGACCAGCCCGGCCCTCAGGGCACGCGCCGCCATTTGCACGGCGAGATGACCGACGCCACCCCCGCCGCCGGGAATGTAGACCGTGTCGCCGACTTTGACGGCGCCGTAGAGGGCTGCGAAGGCGGAGAGGAAGCACATCGGCAGCGCCGCCGCATCGCGGAAGCTCAGGGATGGCGGCTTCCGGACGGTGAGGAATTGGCGTGCCACGGCGTAGCCGCCTCCGCCTCCGCTCTCCCCAGTCGCGCTCCAGCCGCCATTGCCGTTCAAATCCGCCATCGCGGCCACCGCGTCACCGACAGCCACGCCGCGCACGCCATGGCCCGCCGCGACGACGATGCCGGAAAGGTCGAGGCCAAGAACGACGGGGGGCGTCCGCCCCATGAAATTGAGGTCGGCCAGCTTGTATTCGAGTGGGTTGAATGACGAGGCCGCAACGCGGATCAACACCTCGTCGGCCGCCGGCTGCGGGACGGGAACACGCACCGCGTCGAGCGGGAGGCCGGCTCGGTCCAAGAGATAGCCAACGCCGAGAACCATCTCCGGAATCGTCTGTGTCTGCTTCATGAGAACTCTAGGACTTCCTAGTACTGCAGGTTGGGGTAGGCAGCGTTGTCTCCGCGTCCCTCGCGCGTCAAATCGAGCACGCCGTAGATTGACCAGACCGGGTCGAGGGGACTGGTGTCGCCGCGCTTGAATATCCCCTCGCTCGCCCAGTGGTGGCGGATCCCGTCCTGATCGCGTGAGAACACATGCAAGACCGCGAGTTGCACGCCGTCCGGTGTTTCCGCATGGTAGTCGCGATTGAAGGTGTTGTTACGCGAGGACAGCAGCCGAACGTTGCGCCAACCGCGTTCTTTTGCGTAGGTGCCGAGGCGATCGGCACTTGTCTTCGCGATCACGACAAGGTTAGTGCGCTCGGCGAGGTGAAAAGCAGCCCCCTCGAGCCCGTCGACGACCGATGTGCATGACGGGCACGGCTGCTCGACAAGCGGCAGCTCGGCTGTCTTGCCCCCTGGGGCACCCGCTCGTGGGTCTTCCGACCAGCGCGGGAACATCATGTTGTAGATGACCAGCGAGTTCTTGCCCGGTGCGAACAAGTCCGAGAACCTCACCTTGCCGCCATCGGCCGCGGACTCGAAGACGTAGTCTTCCCTGATGAGGCCGCCCGCTGGAAGTGCCCGGCGTTTGGCGGCGATCTGCTCGTTCAGCCGCTTGAGTTCTGCCTCCGCCTCCAACAGTTCGTTGCGTGCGCGCCGGTATTCGCTCGACTCGCCGGGGAAATGGACATTCGGGTCTAGAAGCACTTCCCGCCACTTGTTCATGTCGCGTGGTTTGCCCTTGAGAGCCATTGTTTCAGTCCTCCTGCCAATCTTCGACGAGCCCTGTGTAGGCTTGGCAAGCGGCGACCGAAATGTCATATAAGAGTCAATTTCGGACATGTGGAGGCATGATGCGTAAGGTCGGCTTCATCATCTCCCCCAACTATCAGTCGATGGGCTTCGCCCTTACCGCCCCGTTCGAGATCGCCAATCGGCAAGCAGCCGAACCCGTCTACGACATCCGAATGCTGTCCAAGCATGGCGGGCCGGTGCGCACCTCACTCGGCTTCCAGGTGTTGACCGAGCCGTTTGCCGCGGAGCCGTACGACCTCATCATCGTAGGTGCGAGCACGGAGGATGCATCCCCCGAGCTGATCGACTTCATCCGCCATGCGCGGTCGCATTGCCGCCGGATCGCTGCATCCTGCCACGGGACGTTTGTCCTCGCGGAGGCAGGACTTCTCGACGGGCGGCGTGCAACAACCCATTGGGATCGTGCTGGCGAGCTTCGGGCCCGCTACCCCAATGTGCGGGTCGAAGAGGACCGGATCTTCACCGCTGACGGACCGGTATGGACTTCAGCCGGCATGACCGCCGGCATCGATCTTGCGCTTGCTCTGATCGAAGAGGATCTTGGCATGGAAGCGGCGCGCACAGTTGCGCGCAGGCTTGTGCTGTACCATCGCCGAGCCGGCGGCCAGTCGCAGTTCTCCTCCCTCCTCGAACTGGAACCGAAATCGGACCGGATTCAGACCGTGCTCACCTATGCCCGGCGCAATCTTGCCGGCCGGCTGAGCGTGGACGATCTTGCCGAGGTCGCGCATCTCTCGCCACGCCAGTTCAGCCGCGCCTTCCAGGCCGAAACCGGCCAGACACCGGCGAAGGCCGTCGAGAACCTCCGCCTAGAGGGGGCGCGCGCGCTACTGGAAGACACCAACCACACCCTTGACGTTGTCGCGCAACTGACCGGATTCGGGGATCGCAACCAAATGCGACGTGCCTTTCTCCGCGCCTACGGCCAACCGCCGCAGGTGATCCGGCGCCAGTCGCGTGGATATGCGTCCATCAAGGAAAGAGAGCTCGCAGAACCCTAAACCAATGATCCGACAGGAGGTGAGCAGCAACCTGCTGCCGCCGGACGCTCGCTTGACGGTATAGCTGCAAATCACGAGCGCGAAGGCCAAGGGCGACGAAGAGGATCGAAAGCCGACCGGTGAGCCGCAGGGCAGCCCGCGCCGCACGCGGCCATGCCGCCGCGCCGCCGAGTGCGACGATGAATTGTGGCCGCCGAATCCAAATCCTCCGCGAGAGGGAGCCTGTTCAAGAATAGCACGGTCCGATCGTGCGGTCCTCACTTTGAGCAGGTGAGGAAGGCCGGTTTGCGGCTCGGCCTAATGTCCGGTTGGAGTCATTTGCGTCGTTATGGGGACGCTCGGCGTTGGCGCGAAGCGGTTCGACGGCCCACGTTTAACCGAAAGCCCTTCGAATTGCCAAAGGCAGTTATGGGTTGAAAGGTAGAGCGCAGCGAAGGGCGGGCTCAAGCAGTTCGCGCGATGGGCGGTTATGGAACGACCGCTTCTGGCGAGAGATGAGAATAATGCACAATCGCCGGCGAG
>Ga0137409_10002568_pt1 | contig 19389 bp, 39 predicted proteins | sample CZODoug1_16funga_FD_122059 | JGI IMG/M metagenome (GOLD analysis project Ga0137409, IMG submission 122059) | Vadose zone soil fungal communities from Angelo Coast Range Reserve, California, USA - CZODoug1_16fungal (Hybrid Assembly) | ecosystem: Environmental > Terrestrial > Soil > Vadose zone... | reverse complement strand
ATTGATTTTTTGAAAATTAACTCCAACTTTAACTCTAATTTAATATCGACGTAATTTACCAAATAAACCAGAAAGAAATCCATAGAATAAGTTTGTATTTTCGTTGGATTGTTGGCTTATTGGTTGTGAAGAAGATTGAAATGCTGGTTGATAACTTCCGCCCGTGTCCGCGATTCTAGGGGTCCCCTCGGCGGGCGAGCTTGCCGCTTGACTGGGAACCGAGAGAACGGGCGCGTTGTTCCATGCGCTCTTGAAGGCCGATCCAAAGGAACCCATCGAGCTTGGGGTCGCCCATAGATCCACTTGTCCACCATGGACGTTACTGGTATCGAACCATTGACCGCCGCCCGGTAAGATAACAGAAGTCCCGCCGCTGACAATCGAACCCTCCGGCACGAGAACTGTCCCGTAAAGGGGAGAGTTTTTGTTCGTATTGTATTGGATATCCATTATAATACGTGGAAAATCTCAGAGAATTTTCCGAGCATTTCCTTCCCGCCCTCGCGGAGATACATACCGCCAATGATACAGCTTTTGATCGCCGGGGTTTGCGACAACCACAGCGTACGAGGAATCCCGATGTAGCTCCATCGCTGCACCCCGAGCTTGGTATAGAATCCAATCCGGTCGATCACGCGGATGGTAAGCTCGATAGGATCGCCAATCAACCGGGCTGTGTGGAGCGTTAGTGTCATTGAGCCTACTGAGAATGGATCGCCAACTGTGTATTCTATTCCGAGCTTGAGCCCCGCTTCCGCCGCGACGTCCGTTGTAAATGCCGTTGGGTTGTTATGGCTATCGGTCCTCATGCGAGCACCCCCAGGTAGATCAGAAACAGAGCGATCACGTAAAACGCAACGATCTGCATTCGCTTGTCGGGTGATTGTTCCCAGTCGATGAAAGATGGCGATAGCCCGAGAATCACAAACCCCGTCAATGCGGCCACGGTTCGCATGGGTCTTTTACTGTACAGTCACCGATAGCGCCGTTGGCGCGAAGGTAGGCACAGCCGCAACCGCCGTGTTACTGAAGCTTGACTCAACCCCTCCAAAGCTCGCCGTTGCCACGTAACAGTAGTTCCCTGGGGTCACTGTTGAATCGACAAACGTCTTTACCGTGATCGCCGTGGCGAGCTTGGCAAACGTAGGCGTGCCGCTACAGAGTCCCGTGGCTCGATAGACACTGTAGGTGGTTCCCGTGGGGTTGGTCGCATCCGCCCACGTCAAGGTAGCGCTGTGCTGCGCCGTTTGAGCCACCCCAATAGAAGCCAAAACCAAAAACAGAATGAGTAGAATTTTCATAAGATTTTTCAAGGGCCCGGATTTACGCACCGGGCCCGGTGGATCGTATCCGCGTCCAAATTGCTAGGGAGCCGGAGCCGGAGTTGCCGCTTTCAATGCCGCTGTATTCGCCGTCACAACCGCCGTGATGGGTATGATGTCCGCTGCCGTGATACCGCTACCCATTCCCGTTCCGGGGCCAATACCCGCCGCAATTGCCGCCTGTATCGCCGCTGTGTTGTCGTTGACCGCCGCCGTAAGGTCGATAACCGATTGATCCATTCTCACTACCTCCTTTCTGAGTCGTTTAAACTCTTGCGTAAAATCAAACCACTTAAATAGTCTCATACGTGTGCCGGAGGGTTTAGTCCAATAGGTCGCGATCCACCGCCCATCTCTGATGCCGGGTGTAGCGTCACAAACCCCTGGGTATCGACGTCTGTCTTGACGTTGAACCACTGGAGATCCGGCATAACAACAAAGTTGCCGGCCACAGTGGCCCCAGCGGGAGTTATCACATTCCCCATATTGGGCCCGCTGTTCACGCGCGACACCCGGAGTCTGGAGTCAGCCGCTGAAACTGTCCCGCTAGGCCCCGCTTGCCCGATTGTAGGCTTGTCATTCAGTCGCGCAAACGGATCGGTACCAACTCCCTCGATCACAGAGACGCGCGCCTCTAGGTCGCGGATGCGCGCCAAGGGACTCATTATTTCACGCTTCGGGTCAAGCATTGGGACGAGTCCCTCCGGTTACATCGTGATCCTTTGCAAACACCCCCAACAGGGCGACCGCCGCCGCTTGCCCCACATTGATGAGATTGATAGGGGGCGCGGTCTTGTCGCCTTGAAGCCGCGCGGGCCCGAACAACATCAGAAGACCGCCCACCACGCCTAGTAAACTTGTTTTCCAGGATTTCATTTAAACCTCCCCTCGATTCTGTTTAGCCGCCGATCCACGCTATCGTGAATCTCTTCATCGACCGCAATGTGCGAGTTGATTATACCACGAATTTCGGCAATGATCGTCTTTATGTCGGACATATTTGCTTTCATCAGAAGGCCGATCACCAGCCACACAAACGCCGCCGCTGCTGAGATCAAATCAAAAATGTCGTGAATCATCACAGAGCCCTCACCCCAGCGCGCGCAGTAGAATTTACTACCTCTTGCACCGGTTTGAAGAGGTAGAGTGCTCCGGCAATCACAATGAACCCCAGGAAGAAAGCTCCGGCCCGCCCCCAGGACACCCCAGGGCCGAATAGGGCGAAGCTGGTAGCCCCCGACAGAGCCGCCTTAGCCTTATCGATCAACCCAGGGCCGGAGGGGGCCCCTGTCGCGGGAGAAAGGGCCGCGCCCGCCGTCTGGCTTACCGGGGTGGATGCCGGTACGCCAAGCTGTTGCGTAATCGTATTGAGCCAATTCTGTTGAGCTTGAGCGGAGCTTCCCGAGAGCCACCCGCCCGCGAGATCGGCCAGAGTTCCGCCCGAATAGTTCCCGGCGATCAGCGCATCTTCGGCAGAATATCCCGTAGCCACATCCGGGAACTTTGCAATTTGCTGACCACCTAACGCCGTATAAGAACCCACGGCCCCATGCGCCGTCGCCCACGAACCCGCCGTTATATCGCCGGGGTTGTTTGCAAGTGTTGGGATTGCACCCATCTGCCCAAAGCCTTCAGCTTTGGCGATTGCTTCATCGAGACTTTGATACTGGAGAGCCACCTAGAACATCTCGGGGTGATTTTGCATCTGGTACGTCAAGAAAACATCCGGCGACAAGAAAGAGCCTGCTATGTTGTCCGCTAAATTGGTAGCCTGCGCGGACGAACTGTTGCGGATCTGCTCTGCTGTGTTTGCGGCAAGGCAAGTGTTCTGATTGCCATCGCCGTACTTGGCGCACGCTCCATCCGGGCAGCCACAACAGCCGCCGCAATCGCAATCTTTTTTGAGCCCGGTTAAGGCCCCACCCGCCGCGTAGGGGCTCAGGTTGAAGATATTAAGCGGAGAATAGTTCGACCGCTGATAGTTGGGCGTCGGAGGCAGCGGAAGCTGCGGGCCGTAGATCAGATTCGGCGATGGAGCCGGAATCGTATTCCCCATGTGAAACACAACTTGCGGGGCCGCGTAAGCCGGAACACCCGAAGCTTGCGTGTTGGGATACACTACCTGCATCGGATTCCCGGAATCGCGGAGATAGTAAAGCAATGCGCCGACCGCTACAGCGATTCCAGCCGGAATGATGATCTGTTCAGCCTTCATAAAAATTACAACGCGGTTGCGAGCTTCGCGCCACCCAGGAGCCCGCCGCTAAGTAGACTTCCAATCGATGCAATGATCGAAGCGGGACTACTGGAGCTTGCCGCATTCGCCTGCTGTGCCGCTCCACCAATCCCCGGATATCCAGTGATCGCACCTGCTACACTTACTTGATTTGCGCCGCCCTGTCCGCCCTTGTTGAACACCCCATAGTTGATGCTTTGCAAAAGACTCTGATTCAATTGGTACTGTTGATTGAGTTGATTTTGCGCAAGCCCGATGGCCGCGATATCCACCCCGCCTTGAGTGGTGATTCCAAGTTGTTGCGTGGAATTATTTTGCGCATTGATCGTAACCGCCGCTCCAGTTTGCGCGAGCCCAAGTTGTAACGCCGCCGCTGTCTGTTGATTCGCGACATCCGCGCCAACTTGTGTTTTTGCTAGGTCGATATCCTGTCCGTGGATTGCGACGTCGCCGCCGATTTGAGCGATTCCTAGCGAAGTAGCATTTGTGTCCTGAGTAGCCGCCAGAGCCGCTGAAATCTGAGCCATCGATACGGCCCCCTGAATCCCCGCAATTTGCACTCCCGCACCCGCTGTAATATCGGTAGCGGCCACCTGAGCCGCGTACCCGGACTGTTGCCCCTGGAGAGCCGCCGCCGCTTGGTACTGAGCCGTGGAGCCCGCCGTCAAGATGTTCTGGAGAGCTACGTCCCGTGCCGCCGCCGTTGCCTGATTCGCTGAATCCACGTCAAGTTGTTTTGCGGCCAAAGAAGCCGCGATTTGATTTGCGGCAGCATCCGCTGAAGCTTGAATTCCTTGCTGTTGTGTTTGCGCCTGAAGGTTAGCGGCTTGGAGAGCCTCAGACGGGCCACCCGCGCTAACGGCTTGCGAACTACCAGACGATCCGCCGCGACCGCGCATAACGAACCACAAGACGATGACGGCCAACACTAAGCCGCCCGTCAAGTAAGGATGCTCCACAACCCATTCTTTGATTCTACCCATTTTCGCTATCCGGGTCGAGCAATGGTTGCGCTATAAACGCGCCCGCCTGCAACCCTCCGTAGCCCGCCCTGGTAATCATCGGGTCCATCACTACCGGAGAAGTAGTGGGCCAAACGGGCCAAGCATTCATCCGGTAGGATATCCCCATAATAGCCCCGGAGCCGCCGCCGTCGAGATCGGTTACGGGAAATTCAAGCTGATGCTCAAAGACGAAGTTGCCCGTACCGGGAGTGAAGAGGTCACCCTCATGGTAAGCGTATAGCACCGGAGCGATACTACGCGGGTCTACGTCCAAAAACACGTACGGAGTGGGACCGCCCAATCCCTGCAATAAGCGGGACATGGCTCCGGTCTCACTCGGTTGACGCGGACGTAGGGCGTGAAAGGACATGGGCTACTGAAGGTAGTTTGCGCCGCCGCCGAAATTGAAGCTTCCGCTTCCGCCCGTCACCGGGCTAAGCGCCGTCCCGAGCGCTTGCGAGAATCCACTTGCCCCCGCGCCGATCACTTGCGACGTTTGAGCGTTTTTTGAAACCAGCACGGCGATGATCGCCACACCCACAATCGCCATCAAAATCGTCACCACGCTTGTTACAAGTTGCTCTGACATAAAACTCCTTTAGCCAAACACATGCGCCGTATAAACCCCAGTGCTAGGGTTGATTGAATCATTGCCGAACAAACCATTCCCTACCCCACCGGCAACCGGCGATAGCGCGGTCTTTAGAATATCAGAGAACGCCCCTCCACCCGCCTTTAGAACGTTAGCCGTCTGCGATTGACCCGATACCAGCACGGCGATGATCGCCACGCCTATGATTGCGGTAACGATAGCCACGGTACCCGTGATTGCCTTGTCGCCCATTAGTGAACCAAATTCGAGATCGGAGGAAGATTCTGAATCGCCGGAACGATGATCTTCTGAAACACCGGTACATCCGTAATACTCGCCGCCGCCGCTTGCGCGGTCGATGTGCTCACATCATTTTGCGTAGTCGTCTTAGCGAGCCCCTGCGTAAACTTCTCAAAGAAGCCGCCGCCCGCTTTCGATGGATCGCCGCGCGAAAGGAAGAGTACCAACACAACCAACGCTAGAAAAGCTACTGAGATCGGCTTCACTTTGGGAATATATCCCAACATTCCAATCAAAAGGATCGCCACAAACCAGTAGATGAAATTACCCTGCCCGGTGAAATCGCCCCGCAAAAGAGTAAACAGCCCATCCGGGCCGTCTGTCGTTCCGCGCGCCGCTGAAACCAGCAGTATCGCGCCGATGATAAGAAGAGCGAATGCCACCTATCCTCCCAACCCAATCACCGCTAGATATTTCGGAAGCTCACCGCGCATCGTAACGAAGATCACGAAGCCAACGATCAGAGCCGCCGCGATGACAGAGGTTTGATTCATGAGAGAAAAATCGCTCCGCGATCCTACATCGGCGTGACGCCGAGCTTCCCTAGGGTCGCGTTCCCCAGGGGCCGATAGTACCAACCCACGGCAACGCCGATAATCAACAGTCCGATAATATGCCACCAGCGCGTAGTCATAAGAAAATCCTTTCGTCGCTTCGCGACTCAACCCCCTTAGAAAACCGAAGTACCGAGACTGATGATCTGCGCGGCTGGGGTCCCCGTACACGCAGTCAGAACAATTAGGAAATGCTTAATCGACGCCGCTACCACGGTCAATGTACCGGTCGATGGCGTATTGGTTACACCGGAGCCTACAGCCACCGTTACAGTTGCGCTTCCGTTGTTCACTAGGTACCAATCCCATGAGAAGTTGTTACTCCCGGAGGCTCCTACGAACGGGAAGAGAGCACACAGTAATGTAGCCGTAGGCGTCGTCAAGGTGGCCGCGCCCGCATTGGCGTTTATCATCACCTTAGACATTTGCCCGGGCGTCAACGTCGCCGTCACCGTTGATGCGTTGCCGCTTCTGGCCGGAATCGTCCCATAGGGGCCGAGGGGCATAGTCTGTTGCGCCGCCGCGAAAGAAGCAACTAGCGCGAGAATCAAAAGAAGTCGTTTCATAAAGTCCTTTCGTCGCTTCGCGACTCAACCTTTAATCTTCCACAATCGACATTAGGATATGCTGCCAGAACCAAGCGGCCACGACAAGCAACCCCAAAAACAAAACCCAATTGAGAGCCGAGCCCTCGGTATTGAATGGATGGGCGAGCCATTTAAAAACCACACCCAAGATACCGTGATCTTGTTCATTGACCGGATAATCGTCCATGCTCGCTCCCTTTCCCCTCCGAGGAATAGACCGGGCCCCCCGGAGGGAAAGGCCCGGTCAACCAAAGGAGATTTCTAGGACGCGGGCAACGAACCGGCGTTGACCACTTGGTTCATCATGGCAAAGCTCTCGAAACCAAGCAATAGGTACGCACCCGTTCCCGCCGTGATCGCGTTGAGAACAAGCTCCACGTTGCCATACTGCAAGGTTGAAATGGGCCGTTCCCGATTACTGAAATAGTACGCTCCGGGGGGCATATCCACGCCCAGATGATTGCGCGTTCTGAGCGCTACCATGTCGGGGCCCGCCTTCCAGATGTTCGTGTAGTTCGCGGTTTGTTGAGCCCAGAAATTGACATCCGCGCCCACGCCGCGCAAACCGCCCGCCGCCGTGTTCACGTAGACCGCGAACGTCGAAAGAAAATCGCGATAGTTCGCGTACTGCACCGGGAAGTCCTGATTCGCGACAATCGCCGTCACCAGCGTGTTTTTGATGTCGTAGATCGTCGAAATGTCAAGCGGGGGGAGAATCACACCGGCTTGTCCGACCGGAAGTTGGTCAAGGTAGTCCTGATAAATCGTTACCGTAGCCGCGCTGATGACAGCGAGAGCCGTTGTCCCAGCAACGTCACCCTGGTAGACCGCCGCCGTCGCATCCGCGCCGTTGTCAACCACAGGCAACGGATTGAATGTCAAATTCAATTGCATCGTCGCATTCACGACATTGGCATACACCGCGCCCCGGAGATCCTTGTCGCTGTAAGCAAGCGGCACGTAATACCACATGATGACCGACGCCGTACCTGCCGCTGGAATCGTAGCCGGAGCCTGAATCTGCCCGGTCCAATTCGAGCCAAAGTTGATCGGATCGTCGAACCCGGTCGTACGCACGAAGGCCGAACCGTAGGGCCGTCGCTGTTTGACGGAGTTCAGAAAAGCGATATGCCAGCCCGTTGTTTGAACGCGCTGATTATTTTGCAGATCGGTGAACTGGATTTGAGAGAGAAGGTTTGATGGCCCGAAGTCCGTCAAGTCAATCTGAACCGCCGAACCATTGGTGATCGTCGCAGCAATCTTGACGTAGAACCCCCGGATCAGCCCGACCATGCGCGGTATGTGATTCACCACGGGTTGAGACTGAGAAATATTTGCCGTGCCGATAGCAGCATAGGAGTTCGTCTGCGAAATCTGCAAGCGGGCGACCGCAACGGCATTGATCGCTTGCCGCGCCTGAGCGTTCAACATCGCCAATTGCTGTTGCTGGGTTAGCTGTTGTGCCATTTCCGAAAATCCTCTCTTCTCAAAACTTATGGAGTTCCGCCCCACTTCAGAACGAAGTGAAACGCTATCGCGGCGATCAAAACCATCAGCAAAACCGTGAACCAATTCGCGGGATGCTTAATGATTTCAAAGTTGATAACCTGCATCTAAGCCGCCTGCGCCCGCTTTTGCTGCACGATGCGGGTCACCATACCGATCAAGGTGAAGCCGATTGCCACCATGAGTACTACGGTGATCCAATTGGCGGGAGTCCAGGAGATGACTGATTCGCGCACGGCGTACCTCTCTCATAGAGAGTACTAGAGTACTAGGTACGTGTCAAGGATTTTTTCTAGGACGGCCACAGCGTTTCCCGGTTGGCGCCCATAGCTTCCGCCCCTTAAGTTTTTGAAGCCATCGCCAAGCGCGCGAATACTTGCGCTGATATTCACGCGGATTTGTCGCCATGATTTTATGGTCCGTCGCTATAGGCTTCCGGGACATTGGGGTGAATGGAAACACCCATTCTCGCCGGTCGCTAACAGGCTTCGGACCTTCAAGAGAGCACCGGCATTAGTACGGTACGCCCCATGAACGCTATGTTTTTTTGAGCGAAGCTTTCAGCTTCGCAATTTGCTTACGGGTCGCAATGTTCTCCAGTTGCGCCTTGAGCTTCGCTTCCCGCTGATCCAATCGTTTTTGAGCATCCACCTTCGCCACGTTTCCACCTCGCAAAAATTTCTAACCACTCCCGGTACAACTTAACCGCTTGCCCTTCCGTGATCGGCTCCGGCTCCGGCAAAACATCCAACACAACTACACCACCTTTTTCAACCGCAAGAGCTTCGCCTCAAACATGCTTCGAATCGCCGCCTGATCCGGTACCGGACGCATGATGTCAAGCCGATCCTCCATCGCATCGTAGTAGTAGCTCCACCGCTTTTGCAGCCGCCGCGAGAGATCGAACGGAATGTATTCCTGCATCTTTTTCACGTCATCCGCATTCTGAAGCCGGAACACCTGTTTGTACTCGCTCTCCGTGAAAACAAACTTATCCATCCACACGGGCCGCTGCGAAAGGATAATCATAGGAATGTGCTTCGAGCGTCCTTGTGTTAGAAGCAAACGGAAACCCCGGTTTTTCGATGAGACCATATAGCCCTCATCGATGAATACCCCAATATCCTCCGCGCTCCATATGCTCCGCATTTGTGCTTCCACGGCTTCATCGTCATCCTCGGGAATGGGATGAACGATGTAGAGCCCCGGATGTTCCGGGGCCGGAGCGTTTACGTCAAGCTCGAATGCTCCCGGCAGGGAGTTAATAAAGTCGTCGCGTTTCCAATCATAGACCACCCACGGTTTTTGATCGTAGTTGCGCCGCGCTAGATGCCACAACCCGGCATGAGTTTTCCCGCTCCCGGTTGTGCCGAGAATCGCAAGCCGCTCTGTGTCGCTCGGAAAATTCATATCCCGTTGTTCAAACTCCAGTACGCTCTGCTCCGGCAAACTGAAAGACCGGGCGGAAAGATTGACTCCGTCAATCTTCTTCATCCACCGTGGGCTCCACCCAAACCGACGAAGGAACCTCTGCCGCTACAGTAGCCCCCTGTTGCCCACCGGACGCCGCCGCCGATTCCGGTCTAATGTTCAGCACCCTAGGCCCCGGACGTTTCGGGGCCCGCTTATACATCGCGTAAAGCCGCGTACCGACGAAGGTTCCACCCACGATAGCGAGGTTGATTTCAGACAGCCGCCTGGGAGACAACCCAACCGTATGATACTTCGAAAATTCTACCAAGGCCGCTTCCACCTTGGTAGCTTCCGCTTCGGAAGCGTAAAGCTCGGGAGCCTGCGCCGCATTCCCCAGGAAGAAACACGCCGTTATCAGGAGATCCTTGATTTGAAGAGACCCTAAATTCGGTACCTCTTCTTCTCCTTGGGTGGACTTTGGTTTTCGCCCCCGGCGCTTACGGGGTTCACTATCTCCGGTTCCGGCGTCGGGGAGCCGGAGGGGGTCAATGACGGCGTGGCCGGAGATCCGCTCGGGCTCCGGCTCTGCCGAAGTTCCTCCATTAAACTCCGAAGCTCCACTCTCAAGTTGCCCACTTCCGTTTGTAGTTCCTCCAGCGCTCTCTTGTTTGCGGGGCCGTCCTCGCTTCGCAGGAGCCCCAAATCCGCCGTCGCCCGGTCGAGCTTCGTCTGACATTCCTTCACCTCCACCAAAATCTCATCGGCCACCGTCGCTACTTCATCGACTGACTCTTCAATCTCCGCTTCCGTTACGGAGTTCGGGGTCTCCAACTCCGGCGAGTTCGGTGGCTCCGATTCCGGCTGCCCGGATATCACTACTACTGTCGGATCTGGCATTCTCCACCCCTTCTAGAATCCTCAAGAGGATTTTGTCGTGCGTCAATTGACTCAATTCAATCAACCGTAACCGCTCGTCGAACCCATTCACCACCGTAATCATCTGCTGAACAATCTTCGGAAGCTGCGGTATCGTCGCTTCAATCTTCGCGAGATCCTCCGGCGAGATTTTAACCCCGAGCATTTTTAAGAGCATTCCAAGGTTCATAAGCTCATCGCTCCGCGATTCGTCATTGGCCCAAGCTCCGATGTTTCGGTCCCGACGTCGCCGCACCCGGCTTAAAAGCGGCGATGGTAGCCGTCATCACACCAGATCCGGTTTCCGTCCAAGTTGGGTTGATAGCCGCCGCCGTACTTTGCACGAAGTAAGCCATCGCCCCCGGCACGGCGTTTCCCGACCCGCCCCATTGATCCGAGATCGTAAAACTGGAATTGATTGAAAAAGTCTGCGTGTTCTGCGCTCCCACGCCGGTTACAATCAAAGAATTATTTTGGCTTGGCGTGATCGACCCCGGTTGAACCGTTGTCGCAGTACCAACCGTAGCATTCTGTACATCAAAGGGAGAACTGGACGCGGCCCCGCTCCACGCTTCAACTTGCAAATTCCCAACCAGGGACGCCGCCGTAAAGGTATGACCACTGCCCACCGTAGGGACGGAAACATAAAAAAGCTGGCTCAACGTATTCGATATCGCATTCAATGCAGTGTACGAATTGCTCTTACTGTCAGTAACCGTGTTGGGCGGAACGCCCTCCACGTGAACCACAATCAAATTTGCTCCCGTTGTATCGATAGCTCCCGTAGTACAACCACTTGAGCCGGAGGGTGTACAACTTACATGCGCAACAAGATTCCAGGTTGCCCAACAGGGAGAACACAAAAGAATCAACGCAAAAAGACTTCTCACCTAGTACGTCCCTGTAATTTTAGTGACGATGTACTTCGCCGTCCCGCCCGCCGTGGCGATATTCACGTCGATACTGCACGGCGTCACCGAACATACGTTTCCATTCCCAAATGAATGAACAACCGGAGAACCGTTTAGCGTTCCCGCCGCCCAAGACGCATTCCCGCACGGTAACCCGCTCGAAAGGATTGAAGTAGCACCGCCCGCCGTCAGAATCGGGTTCATGGTAGGTTGACCCGCCGCCGTCGCGTCCGCCCAGCACGCCACCGCGTTGATCGTCCAATCGACCCCGGTATCGTTCGTACAACTCACCGGAGCGTCGTTATCGTCCGCCAAGACCGGAGAAGCCGCGCCCGGATCGCCCGTTATGATGACGCACGATTTAACGGCGTATTGCGCCGGAACGGTAGCGCCGCATCCCGCCCCCTGCGAAACCAAAAATCCTTTGACGTTGATCTTCGCGCAATCGTTCGTTGCGAACGTACCCAGCACGTGCGCGGGTTGTTGAATGTCAGCATGGATTGGGAACAAAAAGTTAAGCCCCAATATAAGCCCGGTCAACCCACTACTTATAGCCGCCGCTTTAAAACTTCGCATACGTCACCACCCCACCGATTGTCGCCGTCGCGCTCGATACGATACACAGCGCATTCCCGGCAGGCGTTCGAATCGCCCCCTTGAAATCCGGCGTAGTCAGACTGAGCACATTCTGAAGCGGATCAAAGAGCGTGGTTGTCCCGGTCGCACACACAGAGCCCGTTCCATACTCAAGGGTGATATTGGTTACCGTATCACTCGAAAGAATGAGCGAGCACACATAGATGATTCGCGAAGCCGTCAACGCGATAAGCTGCTTTGCCCCACTTGCGGCAGAGTACAGAATCGACGCCGATGAATCGCAAGCAATGTCAGATTGAATCAACCCGCCCGTTGCTCCCGAACCGATTCCAGCCCCTAGAACCGGGTTCCCGGCTGGAGCCGCGCCCGCCGCTGCCCCACCCGCCACGATGGGCCGTCCCGAGGTGTCCGTCAAGACGTCTTGTACGTTTGTGCCGTCGCTTCCGGCAATACGAACCGGGGCCCCACTGACCGCCGAACCGTCCGCTACATTCCCCACAACTACACAGGGCGTGCCAACCGTCCCAGGACACCCCCCTCCCGGCACAGACGCACCCCCCAGCGCGTAGCCAGTCTTATACCCCTGCAAGGTACCCGTCACCGTCCCCGAACCCGTCACGGACGTCAGATTCATCCGATACCAGCCGATCATCCCGGTGAAAGTAGCCGTACAATTTGTAGGCGTCGAACATGCAACGGAGATGGACGGATTCACCCCACTTGACACCGTACCCGAATAAGCGCCGAATGCACCCGGAGCCGTCGCTCCGGTTGCCGATTCGAACTGAAGCGAGATCGCAGAAAACCCGGTTACCTGATACTGAAGCACCCAATACGTACACGCGTTGTTCGCACCGAAACCGATGTTATTGAACTGAGCGCTTACATTGATCGTTGTCCAGGGCCCGAAGTTGATTTGACAATTCGGCTGTTGAGCAAAGAGCGACGGCGAAGCCATCGCCAACAAAAAAAGAGAGAAGAAAAAACGCTTTGTATTTTGCATGGCTAGATCGCGCTCCATATCGCTCCGGGAATCGCCGTGTTAGACAGAAGCACTGTTACCGGCGAACCACCCGCGCAGTCAAAAGTGATTCTAATTGGGTTCGGACAGACCACGTTGTACCAACCCTGCGAACCGCTCTTTGCGACAATCCGCATTCCCGAGCTTGGAATCGTCACGACAACCGCCGATCCGCCATCTGCGTTGTCGATGTAGATCGACTGGCAAAGATCGAACTGATTCACGGATTGCACATGTTGCATGTCGAGCAAAAATTCCGTGTCCAGGGCAAAATTAAGAAACAGCCGCGCACACAAAGGGCCCCGCGCGCCAACCATCAATTGGTTTTGGGATTTCACCCACTGAATCGATTCCTGATCGTAGTTCGTCATCAGTAACCCCTCTTTAAAATGCCCTTCGACGGCACGTATACCTTACCATCTTTCGACCGGCGCACGCAAGACACCATTGGATAACAACAGTCCGCCATCGCCGGGAATGGGAAAATCATCAAAAGCGGAGAAAGTACGTTCACCACTACCGGAGCCGGAGCCGCCGCCACTTCCCAGTACTCGTCACCCCAAGCGAGCCCATAACTTGTATCGGAAAAAAGAACGGCGGCCAACCCATCCAGATTGAAGAGTGCCGTATTCCCGACAAGACTTATCGCGGCCATCGCCACCGCGACAAAAAAATCGAAAGCGCCTAAGGTATCGTCCGCTACCCAAAACGCATCAATCACTCCACCGGGACTAATCGCCGCCGCGAGCCCCAACGTGAGAATAGCTTCCGTACTCGTGATCGTTCCGAACGCACCAAAAATGATCGTCAACAAACTTGCGCCACGAAGAATTGTAATAGTAGTGTCGTCCAAGTTGCCAGATCCACCGCTATCGAAGCGCGCGTAAAACAACGTCACCTTTCCGACCGATGAATCATAGACCATGTCACATACTGGGTCCAGTAAAAAGGTTCCCAACGTAGACGCGATCAGATCGACAAATCCAAGTACGCCCGCTACATTGAAGCTCTGTACCATCAATTGACAATCAGCGGGAAAAGATTCTCCGTTCTGAATCAGAGCAACGTGGATCAATCCGCCCGCACCCTCGATCATTCGAATCGGAATCACCGCCTGATCGAACGCGCCAAGGTCTATATTCCCCATTGCCACAAGAGCGCTGAAAGTATTCGAGCCCGGATCAAACGTCCCGAAAGACGAGAGGAAGCAAGTATTCAACCCCACCGCGACCGATCCAACATGAGTCACGAAGGGGATCAGTCCATCCGCCGAACGAAAACAAGAGGACATGTACTGAAGTCCATCACCCGGCGCTATCGTTATCCCCGACGAATGAACTAGCCCCCATTTATCCATACCTATCGTCGTATCAAAAGAAACAGCCTTCAGTTTATTTGTAGAATCGATATAGATCGTCCAAATCTTCCCCGCGCCGTCGTAGCAGGAACTATAGGGATTGAACGCATTCGCGAGCGAGGGAGCATTCGCCTGATCCATCGCAACCCACGTCTGGCCGTTGTCGATTGACTTCATGGCTGCCAGGGTATCGCCGCCGCCCTGCACGCCGTTCGGTCCATGATAGATCAGATACCGAATAGCCGCCGCCGTCGCCCACGGCCCTACGCGTGTGGGAATGGGCCCACCGTGATAGGTCGTATCGACATTGATCGGAAACGGCATCTAGGGTATCTTAACAGGCTCCCCTAAGGGATTCAACCGATTTCATTCAAGCGTGAAGAGTGGCAGAATGAATCATGGAACAACACACAACAGATTGGCAACTCGGCTACGCGGAACAAGCCCTCAAGAGTATTATCAAAGAAGCATCGCGCCATGAGGATGCCGTCTCCCGTCAATACATTCTAGACATCGCCCGCGAAGCAGTAGGAAAAATCGCCCATTATCAACGAATCGCCAATTGCGCTAAATGCAGCGGTGGCCTTGTACGTGGCCCTCATTCTCCTGATTGCCCGATGGCTCCAGAGCGGACATCATGACTATCGTCTGTTGGATCGTCGCCGCGATCTTCGCGTACTCGGTTTACGTCCTAGTGAGAGCGTCATGAAAAATCGCTCCGCGATTTTACCACACTTTGACGATGGCCGAGAGGGGCTCATCCTAGAGCCCCTCTCCCCATGGGTCCCCACCTGTGTTATAATACACCGGATCATGCACGACAAAGACTTCGTCACTCCTTTCATCTTCCGCTCGCCCTTCGTCTTTCGAGTTCAACCCAGCGCTCCAAATCCTTTGCATAATTCTCAAGCTCATCCGCCATCTGTTCATAATCCACCGTTCCAACTTCCCTGACCCACCAAGCGATCATACGCAATCGAACCGGCGTCATCGGCTGAGCTTCACCCGGTACAATATGTTCCATCGGTCCCTCGCAAACTTGGTATTCTGATCGCCACGGACATTCGCAGCTTCGCTGCTCATCAGCCGCGCAAGATTAAAAGCTTCGCGTTGCGGATCTGATCCGAGCACCGATTGCAAAGCGACAATCTCAAGTGGAGCGAGACGCCGATGGACTCGTATGACGACATGCCACCCCTTACAAGTACGGTCGTAGCGGGTCCACTGAGCACGGAGCCCAGAACCTCGGAGGATGCGCCACAGCCCGCGCAATGCTCGGGGCGTTCGACGGTCGTAATCGAGATAGAGGGTATCGCCACGGCTCTTTTCTTTTAACTCCCCCCAGGGCCTAAACCGCCGATCCGGTAAATTCAAAAGGGCCCGCTTCAGCGATGTTGCGAAAGTCTTCCCTCACGCGAAGCATCGCATGAGGGTGGTTCTCCGCTTTCCAGCGGCCCGTACCGGTCCGCCAACTGATCGCCGTCACCTTGACGCGCCTCGGAAGCCGCTCGCTCTTGAGCCATCGCTCCGCGATCTCGTCAAGCAGATCGCGCGAGTACTCGACACCGAGACCGGGCTTAGGAAGCTTTATGTGGACTTGGATTTGGAGCATTCAAATATCTCTCATTTTCAGGAGTCCATCGCTGATGAAATAAATCCGAACACGGTTGTACCCCTCCCTCGAATTGCACAGCCGGGTGAAGGTGTGGGGCCGGAGAATCACACCTAGGACACCTATCATTTCTTCCGGTATTCTGCCGTACTAACATATTCCATATCCTCCGATGCGTTCGGTAGTCCTAACCCCTGTCTGGCTCGATCATCGAGCCAGCGCTCAAACTCTTTAAGCGTTCGTATGCGCCGCTTGGCGACCATCGGCCCTGGGGCCACGGGGGGTTTCGCTGGAGCCTTCTTTACCTTAGCGTTCGCGCTGCGAACGCTCGCTGCTCTTCGCTTAAACCCTCCAGCGGACCCCGGAATAGACTCTCTAAAAATTCTAGGATGTCGTTGTACATCGGTTCCTTTCAGCGGTCGCCCTACGCGATCCGCCATTTTCTTGTACGCTTTGCGGGCCGCCGGGAGCGAGAGCCCGCCCGTTTTTTTGGACGCCTTGCGCGCTGCCCGAATCCATGCGTGGTAGTTGCGGACGCTCAATCATCAATCTCCATGGCATCGGGTCCACTAATTACATCCCATTCCTCAAAAACCAAACCATGATCGATAGCCAAGCGAAGATCCTCCGCTACTTCTTTCGTGGTAGCTAGACGTTTAATATCAAGTTCCACCCAAACGTGTACTTTCACTTTTTTACAACTCGCCGAGTCCGATTCAATGACACCGACTGATGTACTATCTCCACCACGTAGACCACGATTGACTCCGCTAATCGTTCTTCAATGAACCCGCACGTTTGACACGCCCGCGCTCTGGCATGGTATCCCGCGCCCAACTCACCCCAAGCAGGCATCTGAGCCGCGTTACAATGCGGGCAAACGTCACCACTAGCGTACATGCGGCTCCCTCGCCTTCAACCCGGTCTTAAGGATGTTCGCCACGTCGCCCACCTTATCACAGACCGCTTGCGCTTCAGTGGGGTGGAACACTAGTTGCCCGTCCTGCCGCTCTACACCGCGCTTCAGGAGCGCGTATAGGGTCCGCATCTCACCCAGGGCCCGGTCCATCGCCCCGGCCATCCGAACGAACTTATCAACCCGATCCGTCATAGGAAATTTAGAGAGCCCGGAGGACCGCGCATCAGATAGCTGGCCCCCCGGTGTATTCGCCGGTACATTACTAGCGCGCTCCGGCGAAATATTTTTAGGGGCCCCTTCGGGCCCCGCCGCGCTCGGAGAATTACGCGACTTCCGGCCCGGCCTCCCCCGAACCCGAGCCGAAACTTGTTTCTTAAGCGGCATCCGTAGTCACAATTTTAGCAAACTCGCTGTCCGGGTTCGCCGCCGCCGCCGCTTCGATTTGATCGGCAAAAAGATCGAGGTCTTCCTGCGCGCGAAGCGCCACATTATTGAAACCAAATCTCGCGCCCATCTTAAACTGCCTTCCAATATCCCGGAGCCGCTTAACCGTCATACTCACCCCACTAGAACGGAACATCGTCGCCACTGACAGGCTTCGGCTTCCGTTTGGACTTCTTAACGGAATCGACAACCAAACCATCCGCCATCTGCCGAGTTTGCGGGTTATTGACACGCACCTTTTCAAAGGTCATATCATACCCAGCCCACTCTTCGTAGTCGTCGCCGATCAACGAAACTAGTCGCTTAATGTTGCTTTTATTGAGCGCCATCGCCGTGCACCCGTGTGTTTCATCAATATCCATTACAAGCGGCGATGACCACTCTTCCGGGCTTTCGCGCACCAAGTGAACGAAAACCGTAATCGTGCGTTCGGTCTTTTTGAGATCCGAGCCCTTCAAAAGCGGACGCTCCGCGCCACCCCGCGCCTTTGCCGTCTTACTTGCTGATGCCATTTTCCACCCTTCCTTGTTCATCGATCAATTCGATTGCTTTTACAAGAGCCTTCCGAAGCTCCCGCTTTCCCCAAAACGTCACTGCCGCGCTGTCGTCGTCGCCGGGGTGGTGCATAAAAGGCCCACGTATTTGTGTGCCATGCACCATAGAAGAGGTTATCGGCAACTCCAAGTAAAACCGCACGCCGGTGAATTCACCCTTACAAACGATCTCTACGCGATCCGTCATTTCCTCGGCGTAGACGTTAACCCGCATTTTTCAACCCCGCCTCAATGCCCGCCTTGAAAAATAAGCGCGACGTCTCCGAAAGCAACGGAGTAACTTTCAAATCTACCAACGCTTGCTCATCCACGGGACACCGGTCAAGAGCTTCCTCAGCAAGTCTCATCGCGAGTTCGCCGGTAAACTCTTTTTTGTAAATCTCACCAGCTTTCGATTTTCTATTCATAACTCTACCTCCACCCCTTCATCCTTCATTGACTTTCCAAACTCACGAACAACGTCGAGTGAAAAATCCTTCGCGTGCTGCTCCCGTGCTTTCCAGCGAAGCACGGCGAGTATCTTCCTTAGAAGTATCAACGGAATCTCTTCGCCGCGCTGCCCGCGCCGCAAAAGTTTACGAAGCTCGTTTTCGTCTCCCGACCGCTCTTCGAGTGGGATCGAAAGATTAAAAGGCACATTCACACTAGAGAGCCCAACGAGTTCTAGCGGCTTGTCAGCCATGATTGCCTTCACGATAAGCTCCGGGTTTTGAAGGCTGTACACAGAAAAAATGAGACGACGGGAGAACCCCGTTTCATCCCAATCTCCCATCTGACGACGATACATAGCCGGGGTAGTTGCCGCAAGTACAAGCGCGCGCGCTCGCATCTGAATAATTCCAGTACTTTTTTCAAAAGCAGCAGTTGTAAATCCTTCATCCATAAGAGCACGAAGGGACCCAATGATATTTGCTGCCGTTTCTTGTTTTCTTTCGTAAAGTTTTTGAAGATCATAAAATAAAAGCGTCTGAATTTTTTTAGATGCGATCATATCGCGAGCTTCCACAAGTCCGGTCGTAGTGATGTCCGAGTAGGCTTGCACCCCAGGTTGGTCCTCGATTGCCCGAAGCATCGTCGTTTTGAAGTGAGCTGGAGGCGCAACCAACAAAATACCACCCCGGCTCGGAAACTTCGAGTCTACCCGGTGTGTCAGTGTCGCGGCCCATAGAACCTCAATGAAATTAGCAAGCTTGGTTGTAGCCACTCGGCTCCCATCGAAAACCCAATTCTAGCATTCCCACACTCCCATGTCAAGGAGATACTTTTACTCTTACCCCCCCCTTAAAGCAGAAGTGCAAGGGGGGGATCGAGGGGGGTACGAGGGGGGTAAAAGGGTTGTAAAGTGGGTATAAATGTGATAATATGGGCTGTATGTTGACACCAAAAGTTCAAATTGCCGTTGTAGTGGAAGGTGATACCGTAGAATTAATTAACAAAGAAATTGTACAAACAAAAGAAAAACCCGCACAATTTCTACGTAGATTAATTTCAGATTATTTTCTTACCAAAAAAGGAGGGAAGCTAAAGGGCTGAAAAGCCCCCCCT
>Ga0137409_10002566_pt1 | contig 19393 bp, 16 predicted proteins | sample CZODoug1_16funga_FD_122059 | JGI IMG/M metagenome (GOLD analysis project Ga0137409, IMG submission 122059) | Vadose zone soil fungal communities from Angelo Coast Range Reserve, California, USA - CZODoug1_16fungal (Hybrid Assembly) | ecosystem: Environmental > Terrestrial > Soil > Vadose zone... | reverse complement strand
CTGCAATCTTCTTGTTGCGCGCCGCTTTGACCAATTCTCCCGTGGTGCGCGCTCTATTCGGTCGCATCGGAATTTTCCTCGTTCTCGCTTGCGCTGGCGATTTTTACTACAACTACCTCGGCGCCACCTTGCAGACAGGCTCTTGGTACGAAGTCATCTGGACGTTTCTGAACATTGTTCCGATTATCATTGTCGGAACCTGGGATCAGGAAAGGGTGGAAAAAACTCCCGGCCGGATGCTCTTTGGCAACCTGGTCGGAAATCGTTTGTTTCCGATTCTCTTTGGCTTCCTGGTTCTTTTTCTTTCTCTCTACATTGCGCGCGAACGAACCCTGTTCGCGCTTGTGATTGTCGGTATCTCGTTTTCTGCTTCCAGCCTGCGCCTTGTTATCGCTCAACAGCGCCAGGATCGCGTGCGGTCCGCTCTTCAGGCGGAAATTGTCGAACGCCAGCGAATCGAGCAAATGCTCCGGCAAAATGAAGAACACCTCGGAGAAATGGTCGCCGAACGCACTATCAAGCTCGAAGAATCGCTGCTCCAGCTTCGCCAGGCGCAAAAAATGGAAGCAATCGGCCGTCTCGCCGGCGGCATTGCTCACGATTTCAATAATTTGCTCACCGTCATCCGTGGCTATAGCCGCTTGCTGCTGGATCGCGCCACCGGCCACGAATTTCGCGCTGGCCTCGAACGCATTGATGAAGCCGCTGATCGCGCCGCTGCTCTTACTAGCCAGCTCCTCGCCTTCAGCCGCCGCCAGGTTTTGCAACCGAAAGTGTTCAACCTCAACGACCTTGTCCAGAACCTAGAAAAAATGCTGCGCCGCCTCGTCACCGAAAATATTGAAATGCGAACCGCGCTCGCTCGCGACCTTGGCCCCGTTCGTGCCGACCGTTCGCAAATCGAACAGGTCATCATGAATCTTGTGGTGAACGCAGGCGACGCCATGCCGAGGGGCGGCAGGCTCACTCTTGAAACTTCCAATGTCTATCTGGATGAAATCTATGCGCAGCGCCACCAAACTGTGCAGCCCGGGCGTTACGTTCTCCTCGCCGTCACCGATACCGGCACCGGCATCGATCCAGAAAATCTCTCCCGTATCTTTGAGCCATTCTTCACAACCAAAGAATTTGGCAAAGGCACGGGCCTCGGTTTGTCTATGGTCTACGGCATCGTCAAACAGAGCGGTGGCAACATCTGGGTCTATAGCGAACCCGGCCACGGAACTTCCTTCAAGATTTACCTGCCTTTGGTCAATGCGGCCATCGATTCGCATTCCGGCAGGCTTTCCGCAAACGCAAATTCTCGTGGCACGGAAACAATTCTTCTAGTCGAGGACGACGAGCAAGTCCGCGAACTGGCGCGCGAAGCTCTTTTCGCCTCTGGTTACAACGTCCTCGTCGCCGAAACTCCCGACGCAGCCATTTCTCTTTGCCATTCCCACAAGGCCCGCATTGCTCTCTTGCTCACCGACGTAGTCATGCCGCGCATCAGCGGCCCCGAACTCGCCGCTCAATTGACGCAAATTCGCCCTGAACTCAAAGTTCTCTACATGTCCGGCTACACGGCACAGGCGATCGTTCACCATGGCGAGCTCGACGCAGACACTTTTTTCCTGCAAAAGCCGTTCACTCCGTCCTCGCTATCGGCAAAAGTCCGCGAAGTCTTGAATGCCGCACTGTTGGCGCAACCTGCACCAGGCTCTCCTTCCTGAGAGCCCTCTTTATTTTAGAATGAGGTACCTACCTATTGCGTTATCACTATTTGTGATAAGCTCCGCGCTCTTTCAAGCTCGTATTGTCGTCAGAGCCGTGGATTGCAGCAGATGCGCCCGCCCACTTCTTTCTTCGACAAGAAAATCGGTACGTCGGTGGCGTACTTCCAGGGACCGGTAATATGCGCTTGCAACTTCGTGGCTCGATACTCTCAGCTTTTCTTATTCTCTCCATCGGTTTGGTATCAGGTCTGGCGGTAGTTGCTCAAGAGACGCAGACGCCCCCAAATCCCGACACCGCTCCAAAGGCTGCGAATTCGAGGCCAGCTCCCTTGCATGAACAACCTCCGCGTTTTCCGGTAATGAAGGCTGCCACGGCGAATGGAGACTCCCCCGAATCGGAAGGCGAAGGCCCCAAATATCTTCGCCGCCGCGCTGAATGGTTCTATCGCCAACGGGCCTCCGTGAAAGGCCGCATCCCGGGAGGTGCTTACCAACGAGCGTTCCAGCAATTGCAGCAAATGCTTCTAACGGAAGGAAGGTTGATACGGCGCCCGGACGGCTCCTTCGCAGAAGTCTCAGCCCCTTCATCGCTGCTACCCCAGGCTTCGGTCACTTCAACGTGGAATTCGCTCGGCCCTGCGCCCGCTACGGGTGGAGAGTTTTCCCCGGTCACGGGACGAGTCATGACCGTCGCCGTCGATCCGAGCGACTCAACTGGCAACACAGTTCTTCTCGGCGGTGCAATGGGTGGGATCTGGCGCAGCACCGATGCTGGCGCTACCTGGACCTCAGTTGGCGATCAGAACGCCTCCCTCGCGATGGGTTCCCTGGCGTTTGCACCTTCGAACGCTGCCACGGTCTACGCGGGGACGGGCGAGCTCTCTCTTGGCTTTGATACCTACTACGGCGCCGGCGTGCTCAAGTCGACTGACCACGGAAGAACATCCGTCATCTATCCAGCCGTCTACGCCCACAAACATCACCGTTACCGGCACCAACTTCCTGCCTGGTGTAGCCTTGTTTATCAGCAACTTCGGCTACGTCTATCCGGGGCTCACCAGCCCGGCGACTCAATTTACCCTGAACATTTCGATCGGCAACCCCGGAACCTATTCCGTTTATGTCGTTGACCAGCCGCCTGCAGGAACATCCGCAGCGTTTCCGTTTACTGTTACTGCTCCTCCTCCTCCCCCCGACTTCACTGTCACTTCCTCCGGCAACGCCTCGCAAACCGTTACCGCTGGCGCCACCGCAACCTACACCAATGTCCTCATCGTGACGCCGCAAAATGGTTTTGCTTCCGCCGTTAATCTTGCTTGCTCCATCGTTGCGACCGCCACTCACTGTGCGGTCAATCCGACATCGCTCTCAAACCGTTCCGCCACCGTCACGGTTACCACCACCACACGCAGCCTCATACCGCCCGTGTTCCGGACGCCCTGGTTCTATCGCCCGCTGCTCATTTACGTTTCTTCTTTCACGGCAGTTTTGGCGGCGTTCCTTCTCGCCGTTCGTATGCGCCGATTCCGCTTGGCTTTCGCGATTCCCGCTGCGGCAATCGCGTTTGTACTCTTGCTTCACGCTGCAGGTTGCGGAGGCGGCGGCACAACGCCACCTCCGCCGCCTCCTGCGGGTACTCCTGCCGGCTCATACACCATCAATGTCACCGCCACGTCCGGCAACTTGTCGCACACCACGACGCTCACTCTCGTCGTCAACTGATCCATATTGTCAATTCATAGGTGCACCGCCTGGCAATTTTCGCTCGCCTGCAGCTCACCGAGCAAATTGCAACGACACTGTCGCACCACGGCCTTTTTCCTCTATACTCTGAAACGCCGCCCCTCGTTCTATCACTACCCTTCAAACTTGGATCCACAGGAGTCCCCATGTCCGTAGGCCTCGACAATCTGAAACACATCGTCGTTCTAATGATGGAAAATCGCTCTTTCGACCACATGCTGGGCTTCGCAGCCCTGCCAAATTGGCAGATTGACGGCCTCACGGCGCAGGAAGCCAACCGTGACTCCACCGGCGAAATCGCTCGCGTTTCGAATGATGCACGCTACTCTGGCGACTTCACGCCAGACCCTGGCCACGCCCTCTTTGACACGCTCACCCAGCTTTATGGCAACGCGGCCACCTCCACGTTGCAAGACCCCACCATGGATGGCTTCATTCTTAGCTACGAAGGCAAGACTCACAATCCTTCAAACGCGCAACGCATCATGCGCTGTTTTTCCCCGGACAAAGTTCCCATCCTCACGCAACTCGCCCGCAAATTTGCCGTCTGCGATCGCTGGTTTTCTTCCGTTCCCGGCCCGACGTTTCCCAATCGCGCCTACGCTCACGGCGCCAGCTCCGTCGGTCGCGTGGATATGGGTGTGGATTGGCTCGGTATGTCCAAAACGATTTACGAACTCCTCGCCGAGAACAGCGTGGATACGCGCATCTACTACCACGACTCCACCATGGCCATGACCTTCAAAGGCTTGATGAATCAAGGCAACTACTTTGGCCTTTTCGACGATTTCCTCTCCGATTGCAGGAAGAATCGCCTGCCCGCTTACAGCTTCGTCGAGCCGCGCTATGCCAACGGTCAGGATCCTGTGAACAACACGTTTTTCTCGGCCAGCGATCAGCATCCCGATCACAACGTCCAGCAGGGCGAAATCCTTATCCGCGACACGTTCAACGCCATCTGGGGCAATCAGGCTCTGCGTGAATCTACTCTCCTCGTCGTGGTTTACGATGAGCACGGCGGCCTCTACGACCACGTTCCACCCCCGCCCGCCGTCAATCCCGACACCTTGCATTGGGCCGGCTCATCCAATTCCCTGGACCCTGCATTCGACTTCACACGCCTCGGCGTGCGCGTTCCCGCTATCCTCGTTTCTCCGTACATTCCGGCTGGCACAATCGACCACACGCTTTACGACCACAGCTCCATCATCGCCACGGCCTGCAAGCTTCTTCTCAAAAATGTCGCTGGAGCGTCGCTCACCAAACGCGATCGCGGCGCAAACACGTTTGAAAATAATCTTTCGCTCGCCGCGCCTCGCACCGACGCGATCGATTTCAAACTCACCGCCGCCGCCAACGAATCGCTAAAAGCCCTTGGCCAGCCGCATCTCGACGCGTCACATCTGAACGCTGATATCAACGATCACCTTGCTGCTCACGTTGAAATGGCTTCCCATCTTGAAAACACGGTTCTTCCTCCAGCACAACAGAGCGGAATCGACCCCAGCGACATTCGCTCCGAAAAACAGGCTTCTGATTTCTTGGCGAGCGTCCACTCTAAATTGCTAGCGCAGGCGAAACTCCAATCTGGAGCCGCCGGCGCAGGAAAAGGGAACTAGGCATACCGAAAATGAAACTCACCGTCCCCACAGTTTCAAAGTTCGCATTACGTCTTTTTGTGCTGGCCCTTGCCGCGGTCGCCCCAGCTTCGCTCTTTGCGCAGATCGCCCCAAGCAGCGCCCCCACAAATCCTCCGATGTGGTCTTCCGATCCCACTGTTACCGGCACCGACGATTGGAATCAGTGGAAGAAGAACTGCCACGATATGACCACGGATTTCGGCAAAGACACGTTTCTTTCCTGCGCTACCAGCGCGTTTCGTTCACGCCCGTTTCATTTTGTCGTGCAGAGCGTCGTTCCCGGCAGCGGTGTCGGTGGCGGCGGCTACTTTGGCCGCGATATGAATAGCGACATCTGGCAGAACAAACTCGAACTCACCGGTGTCGTAACCATTCGCCAATTCTGGTTCGGCGAAGGGAAGTTCACTGCGCGCCGCCCCCACTTCGGCTCGTTTCATTCTGACGAAAACTTTGCGTTTCAGTTTTACGCGCGCAACAAACAGATGCAGGATCTTCCGTTTTATGGCCTCGGTCCGGACACCAACGTCAACAACTCAGTCCATTTCAGCCAGCGCGATACGCGTGTCGGCGCGCTTGTCGCCAGTCCATTGACTTCCTGGCTCTCCGCCAGCGGTACCTTCGAAACAATCTTTCCCAGCATCGGGAATGTCGACTCCACTAAAGTCGCTTCCATCGGCCAGGCTTACGATGAAGCGACCGCTCCGGGCCTCATCTCGCAACCCACGTTTCTCCATTTCGAAGCTTTTCTCCGCCCGCATTTCGCGCTCATTTCTCAGCGTCTCCAATTCGACTATCGCTTCCGCTACGGCTATTTTCACGACACAGACACCGGCCACTATTCGTTCCGCCGTTTCGTCGCCGATTTCGGCCACAGCCTTTATCCCGAATCTGAAAACGGTCATCGCCGCCTTGACAGCATTCTCACCGTTCGCTTCCGCCTCTCCATGGCGGATGCCAGCGCCACAAACGCTGTTCCTTTCTACTTGCAGGAAACGATCGGCGGCAGCGACATAGACAATCAAGCGACCCTCCGCTCTTTCCGTGATTTCCGCTTTCGCGCGCCGAACTCGTTCCTCGTTCAGACCGAATACGACCGTCGCATCATCGGCCCCGTCGGACTTCTGCTTTTCTACGACGCAGGCAAAGTCGCCGTCATCGGCTTTTCGAGAGGAGGTCAAGTCGCTCTGTGGACCGCGTTTGATCCATTGCGAAAGACGTTCATGGGCGATTCAATGCTCTCATTCTCGGCCCATGTCCTGGTCTATCCTGCCTGCAACTTCCAGCGCGTGACAACGCACATCAGCAAGGCGCCGATGTTGCACTTGCATGGCGAAGCGGATGATCTCACTCCGCTTGCCGCTTGCCGGGAATACATGAATCGATTGCGGGCCAACGGTGCGAACATTCACACGATCACGTACCCGGACGCTTATCATAATTTTGATTTTGCCCGGCCGGCCAGATACGCGCCCAGCGTCAAATCGGCCGCAAGCTGCCGCGCCGAGATCAATCTAGACGACCAGAAGTATCTCTTGCTCCCGACTAGGCACCCGTTTGCCTCCCGGAAGGAGTTCGGGGACTACGAGCGGAGCTGCACGACACGGGGCGCGACCATCGGTGGAAACCCGAAGGCCCGTGCTCGGGCCTACGTCGATAGCGTTGAGTTTCTGCGGAAGGCCTTTGGAATGCAACCTGGACAGCGAGACGCCAGGTAGAGCGGCGATCGACAGCGCTCTCCCCCCTCGTCCGCGAGCGCGCCGGGCGCCGCAGCATTGTGCTGGAGACGGCCGTGGATGCGCGGCTTGGCGAGGTTCGGCCGAGAACGGCCTCTCTCGCTACTCGATGCAGCTCAGGCTGTTGAAGCCGTAGTGGTCGTCGTAGCGCCAGGGCGGCGGCAGCGGCCCCGAGGTCGGCAGCGCGACCCCGTCGACACCCCCGTGCAGGCCAATGGTCGAGCCCCGGCGCACTGTCTTGGTCGGTAGCCCGATGACCCGCGCCACGCCGGGCGTTTCCGGCACGGCCAGCGTCACGTTCTTGAAGAAGCTCGTGCTCACGATCGCGTCGGCCTCGGGCAGGGGCTCGAGCATGGTCGGCGCGCCGTCCGTCGCGTCGTCCTCGCTGGTGAGAAAGACGGTCTTGATGCCGAGCCGCTCGCAGGCCTGGATGCTCCGGACGACCTCGATGAACTCGTTGCCGCCGGCGTCCCAGGTCACGACCGCGCCCTGCGCCCCGAGCTGCTGAGCGAGCTTGGCCGTCTGGTTGGCCATGAGCTGCTTCTCGGTCTGCGTCGTCCACTCCGTGCGCAGCGAGATCACGCCGAGGAAGTTCCAGTCCCGTCCGTGGCGGCGATAGAGGTCGAGGAAGAGCGGGTTGTTCGCCACGGTCCAGGACATCGCGAAGGCCGTGCGATAGGGGCCCGTGAGCGCGCCGTCCAGGATCTCGTTCGGATGCAGATACCAGGGCGGCGTGAGCTGGGTCAGGCCGTAGGTCGCCGTGCAGAACGCCGAGGGCGAGCCGGACATGGCCTGAGGCGAATGGACACACCAGATGTACACGACCCGGGGAAGCGACGGATCGACCGGCGTGAGCTCGAAGACCTCGCGCTCGGGCGGCGTGAGGGAGCGGACCGCCTCGCCGAGCTGATCCGAGACCGTGAGCGCGGCCTTGTGCACGGCGTAGTTCTTGACCTCTTCGTTCAGCGTCCGGTCGGGCTCGACCACCAGGCACAGGTTGATGAGCCGGTGGTAGGGGTACATCTCGCTGTACGGCCCCGACATGTCGAGATGGGTCTCGACGAAGTCGCCGCCGGCGTCGTGCCAGTTGACGCTCGACACCTCGACCACGCCCATGCCGGCCAGGCGATGCGTGCGGCCCCGGCCCACCGTGGCGATGTCGCGGCCACAGATGCCCGGGTAGCAGACGCCGGGCCCTTCCACCTTGACGCGCGGCTCGATCACGTCCCGCACCGGCCAGATCCGTACCGACTCGCCCGGCCGCGCGATCTCGAGCTCGGCCGTGGCGATACGCGGATCCTGCTTCACCGCCGCCAGGACGGCCTCGCGATCGACCGTGAGCCGGCCGGCGTCGTAGCGCGTCGCCGGGCCGAAGACGATGTCGGTCACCGGGAAGGAGCCCATCTCAAGACGCATGCGCGGCCTCCTTTCCCGGCGCCATGGGATCGAAGAGCGTGGGCCCGGGCACGGCGACGGTGAGGGTTTCGAGCGCCGCGGTCACGATGCGCATGCCGAAGGCGTAGTCCTTCTCCGGGCTCAGCGTCGGGTCGCCGCAGACGTGCTCGATACGCGCGCCGCGAATCACCCGGTTGGCCCCCGTCGTGAGCGCGAAGTTGTAGATGGCCGAGATCATTCCCACCGGAATCCCGACCCGCTCGATCTCTTTTGCGATCGTTGCGCCGCAACGATTGCACGTCCCTCAGGTGGCGACGAGCAGCGCCCCGTCGACACGCGCGGCCTTGAGGTCCTGGGCGATGTTGCGCCCATGCCCGGCCGCGACGGCGACCGGCGTGCTCACGCCGGGCAGCGCGTAGATGTGCTCGTGGACGCGGCCGACCTTGCCCTGGCGCTCGAGGTCGCGCAGGAAGGAGAGGGGCAGGATGTAGTTCGGATTGCTGTTGACGAGGTGATTGAAGTAGCCGGCGTGGTAGGCCTCCCACTCCTTGGGCGAGAGCGACTCGAGCTCCGACACCGTGTGCCGGTGATAGCGCACGGCATTCGCCGAGACCTGGCGGTCGGGATTGCCCTTCCGCACGAGCCCACCGGTGGTGACCATGGCGATGCGGGCGCGGGCGAGGTCGGCGATGGGCGAGGCCGGGGCGACGCGCTCGGGAGCGGCGTACGGCACCTCCGACCGGTACGCGCGGCCGTGAAGCTTGTCGAGGAGCATGTCGAGCGCGCGCTGATAGCCCGGGCGCCCGCGGTCGTGGACGCGGCGCGAGCCTCGGGGCATGTAGCCGTCCACCTCGGCCAGCCCGAGCGTTTCGCCGCGGCCCAGTCGCCGCGCCAGCGGCGCCAGCGCCTCGAGCGCGGCCGGCATGGAGGTCGTCGACGCGCCGGTCGGCACGACGTAGAGGCCGCGCCGCGCGCCGGACGCTCCCGGATTCTCCGGATGCATGGCGGTGATCGCGGGGACGCCCCGCTCCCGGGCCACCTTGCACACGAGCTCGCACGCCAGGCCGTAGCGTCCAGAACCGAACGCCGGACCCGCGACGAGCACGTCGGGCCGGAGCCGGTCGAGCTCGACGGCGATCGCGCGCGAGGCTTCCTCGGCACGGTCGTTGACGAAGTTGTCGCCGCCGATCAGCGTGGCCTCGATGCGCGCGTCGTCACCGAGCGCCTTTTCCAGAAGGCGACCCGGGCCCACCGAGCCGGCCCGCGCCGTCACGCCCACGTCCGCCTGCTCCTCGCCCCCGATGCCGCCGAAGAACTGGTTCAGGTAATGTACGACGCGAAGCGGACCGCTCATGGCGCCATCCTCCTGACGGCTTGTGCCGTCGAGGCGGATTCTAACGGCAAGGCGGCTCCGTATCCATGGGCTGTCCCGTTTTGGGGAAGCCCGGCCAGCCGTTATGCCGACCCGCGCACTTTGATCGGCGCCGAGTGACGCGAGTACGATTCCGCTGATCTGTCAAAGCGTCTCATCCTCTGGAGGAACGAATGTCCCTCGCGATCCGCGCGGCTCTGGTGATTCTTCTGCTGCTGGCCGCGGTCAGCTCGGTGCAGGCCCAGGACGTCACGCTGTCGGTCGCCATCAGCATGAAAGACGTCGTCGGGGAGCTGGGCCGGGGCTTCATGGCCGCCCGTCCGGGCGTGACACTCCGCTACAACTTCGGCTCGTCCGGGGAGCTGCAGAAGCAGATCGAGGGCGGCGCGCCGGTCGACCTGTTCATCTCGGCGGCCGAGCGGCAGATGGACGAGCTGGAGAAGAAGGGGCTCGTCGTGAGCCAGAGCCGGCGCATCTTCGCGCGCAACGTGCTCACCGTCATCAAGCCTGCCGACTCGAAGATCGACATCACCAAATCGGCCGACCTGCTCGACGCCCGGGTCACCAAGATCGTCATCGGCAATCCGAAGACCGTTCCGGCCGGCCAGTATTCCGAGGAGAGCCTCAAGGCGCTGGGGATCTGGGATCGGCTCCGGCCCAAGCTCGTCTTCTCGGAGAACGTCCGGCAGGCCCTCGACTACGTGGCCCGCGGCGAGGTCGACGCGGGCTTCGTCTACACGACCGACGCGGCCACGCGCCTGTCGCACGTGAAGGAGGCGTTTCGACCGGCGGAGGACACGTACCGGCCGGTCGTGTATCCCGCCGCCGTGGTCGCCGGGGCCAAGCAGGCCGCGCTGGCGCAGGCTTTTCTCGACCTTCTGGCGAGCCGGGACGGTCAGGCGACGCTCGCCCGGTTCGGATTCCAGCCGCCACCCGCCGGGACGCGGTGAACGGCGAGGTCGATCCTCACGTCAACGGAGTCCGAAGCGGAGGGATTCACTGATGAAGCTCAGCGCGCGAAACATCATGAAGGGGCGCGTGGTCAAGGTCACACGCGGGGCGACGACCGCGCACGTGAAGATCGACGTGGGGGGCGGTACGGTGGTGACGGCCTCGATCACGATCGAGGCGGTCGACGAGCTCAACCTGCGTGAGGGTGACGCCGCCTACGCGGTCGTCAAGGCATCGGACGTGATCGTGGCGAAGGACTGAGGTGCTGACCAGGCGGCGGTCGCTGGGGACGGCACTTGCGTCGCTCGTCGCGCCTCGCGCCGCGGTGCGAATCTGCTTGCCCTCACTGGGAGGCTCCGCTGGCTGAGGCTGAGAGCCGCTGGCTCAGCGAGCGCGGCGCCAGTCACCGTCGCGGTAGCGCGAGGCGCGCGGCGAATCCGGCCGCCCGGCGGCACCGCGCGGCGTGCCCTTCCGGCGCTTGCCGCGGGCGGCGACCTCGGCGGCCGTCGGACCCAGCGGGCCCACCGCGTCGTCGATCCTGTTGCGGATCGCGGCGAGGCGCTCGATGACGAGCCGTCCAGCTTCGGTCAACGCCGAGCCGCGCGAGCTTCCCTTGCCGGGGCGGGGCCTGGTCAGCGGCATGCCGAGCGCGGCCTCCGCCCGGCGCAGGTACTCCCACGCGTGGCGATACGACCAGCGGATCTGGCGAGCGGCGCCGAGCAGGGAGCCGTGCTCGAGGATGCCGAGCAAGAGCCGCAGGCCGCCGTCGCCGACGACGAACTGGCCGTTGTGCTCGAGCCACACCTTGGTCTTGACGGCGACCGCGGGCAGCTCGACCGTGTCCTGCGCGCCCGATGCGGAGATGGCGGTCTTCGCTCGGCTCGTCGGCTTCACGATCTGAATCATAGCGCACATCGGCAAAGTGCCGAGGGACATCGGCGGCGACTATCGCGAGGGGAGATATCATCGAGGCTCGTGAGGGGGACACGCGCGGGGCTGTTGCTAGGTCTGCTCGTCGTCTGGCCGGCCTCGGCGAGCGCCGCCGACGCCGGGCTCCTGCCGCGCATGGAGCGTCTCTCCACGCACTATCACGAGGACCCGGCGCGACTCGACGCGGGGCGAGCCGAGCTGGAGGCCGCCGTCGCCGCGCAGCCGAGCGTGGCGCTCCTGGTCATGCTGGCGCAGATCAGCTATGTCTGGGGCGACGTCCGTGGCTCGACGAGCGACGCGAAGCTCCAGGCCTACGAGCGCGGCCGTCAGGTCGCCGACCTGGCGCTCGAGCGAGATCCCCGGAGCGCTGACGCCCGTTTCTGGCGAGCCGCGAACCTCGGACGCTGGCTGGAGCGCAACCGGTTGCAGGCCGCCACGAAGATTGGGTCGCTCCGCGACGAGGTGCAGGCCATTGTCCGCGACCATCCGGACTACGTCGGTGCCTACAGTTTCCTCGGCAACTACTACTACCGGGCGCCCTGGCCGTGGGGAAACCTCGACGAGGCGACGAGGATGTTTCGCCAGGGGCTGGCTCGCGATCCTCGTGCCACCGGGATGCGCGTCGGTCTCGCCCGGACGCTCATCGACAAGCGCCTGCCGAACGAGGCGCGCGCCGAGCTTCAGCGCGTGCTCGACGAGACCGCGCCGACCAATCTTGCGGAGTGGACGCTGCGCGACGCACCCAGCGCCAGGAAGCTCCTCGAGTCGCTCCCGAGCAAGCCCTAGGTCGGGGGCGGGTCAGCGCGGGTCGCGCGCCCCGTCGGCGCGATAGACGAGGTAGTCCTCGATGACCACGTCGCCGCGCAGCCGAGGGATTCGCGCCAGCAGCGTGATCCGCGCGTACCGCGCGGTGACCATCTCCTTCAGGTCGCGCCAGCTCTCGGTGACGTAGAGCACGGGACCCGCCATCAGGTCGGGCGCCGGCGGCGGCTCCTGGTGCCAGCGATCCGGCTCGGTCAGCTGAACGACGGGAGGATGCGCCGGCGCGTAGAAGGCGAGCCATCCGGTCTGGGCATAGTTCGTCGTGACGATGCCCCTGGCGCCGGTCTGCCGGCGCACGGCGTCGATCTCTTCGACGATGGGGCCATAACCGACGGCGAGAAGACGCCCTACCGGATCCTTCGACCCCGGAAGCGCGACGAGCGGCCAGAACGTGTGCAGGTAGGCGACGAGCGTCACCAGCGCCGCCGTCGGGACCGCGGCCGCTCGCGAGAACCGCACGACGTGAGCGCCGAGACCTCCGATCTGTCCAGGCCAGGCGGCGGCGATGCAGAAGACCGGGTAGAGGAAAGAGGGCCAGTTGCCCTGCACGCGCGAGTGCGTCGAATGCCAGAGGAAGTACGCCGTCGCGGGCGCCAGCATGGCGACAATCAGCAGCACCGGCAAGCGCCGCTTCGCCTCCGTGCGGACGATCCCGACGACTCCGACGAGTCCCAGGATGAGGATGAACGGCGTCGCCAGGCCGACCTGGCCGGCCACGAAGTCACCCAGGTAGCGCAGGGAAAAGCCGTGGCTGACGACCCGGGCGAATTGCCAGGCGAAGGAGATCCAGGTGTGGGCCGCATTCCACACGATCACCGGGGCGAACATGGCGAGCGCCAGCGCCGCCCCGAGATAGGGCCAGGGCGACCGAAGCCAGCGACGCTCCCGCGGCGACACGCAGAGCCACAGGAGGGCCCCGGCACCCAGGAACGGAGCCGTATACTTTGCGAGCAGCGCGAAGCCCCCGGCCGCGCCCGCGGCGGCCCACCAGATCGGGCGCTCGGTCTCCGCGACCTTGGCCAGGGAGAAAACGAAGAACGCCGCGGCGGCCATCGCCGGGGAATCCGGCGTTGCCGCCAGCCCGACCGTGCTGCTCATCAAGGTGAGGTTGAAGAACAGGGCCGCCGTCACCCCGGCCGAGTCGCTTCGCAGCAGCAGGGCGCCGCTGCGCCACACCGCCCACGTCGCCCCGATCAACAGCACCAGCGGCACGGCGCGCACGCCCAGCGGCGTGTCGCCGAAGATCGTCGTGCCCATGCGAATGACGTAGGCGATCAGCGGTGGGTGGTCCAGGTAGCCGGCCGCGAGCGCCTTCGACCATCGCCAGTAATAGGCCTCGTCGAACGCGAGCGGCGCGTGGGCGGCGACGATGGCCCGCAACCCCATCAGCGCGGCGATGAAGACGAGCGCGCGACGCGGCGCGCGCGTCTCTTCGCCGTTCAAGCTCACTTCACATGCCAGACGAACCGCGGGGACGTCGCGTGGCTCCATACCGCGCCGATGCCGGCGCCGGCGGCGCCGGCGAGCCACCACACGGGCCGGAGGGTGTAGAGCCACGCCGCCGTGCCCATCCCGGCCACGAGCCCGAGCGCGCTCGTGACGCAGAACATGAGCAGCCCTCGGAGCACGGCCCAGCCGCGAAGCCTGCGATCGTGATGGGTGAGGAGCAGGTTCGTGACCAGGAAGCTTGTGCCGAGCGTGACGACCGCCCCCAGCGCGTAGGCCCGGACGAACGGCAGGCCGAGGGCGAGACCGCCGCGCAGCGCCGCCAGGTGCACGCCGAGGCCGACGACGCCGACCAGCGCGTGGGACAGGAAGCGCGCCGTCACCGCGTCGCGCGACACCCGCGAGATCAGCAGGCCGAGATACTCGATGACCACGAGCGCATCGAGCTTGCTCTCGCCGTACACGCGTGAGCCGAACGCGTAGGGCTCCTCGGCGATCCGCAGCGTCCCCTCGGCCCGCATGACGATGTCGAGCAGGATCTTGAAGCCGTGCGGCGACAGGGAGGCCGCGAGCGGCTCGAAGCGGTCGCGGCGGATCGCGAAGAAGCCGCTCATCGGATCGGACAGCGCGACGCCGCCGAGGCTCCACGCCAGCCGCCGTGCCAGCCGGCTGCCCATTCCCCTGGCGGGGGACAGGGCCTCCGCGCTGCCGCCCGCGCCGAAGCGCGTGGCAACGACCAGGTCGCTCCGGCCGCTCCTCAGCGAGTCGAGCATGCGCGGCAGGAGCGTCTCGTCGTGCTGAAGATCGGCGTCGATGACGGCGACATAGGTCGCGCTCGAGCCCAGGATGCCTTCGATGCACGCACCGGCCAGACCGCGGCGGTTGACACGGCGAAGACAGCGCACGCGCGGGTCGTGGGCCGCGATCGCCTTGACCTGCTGCGCCGTGCCGTCGGGCGAGTCGTCGTCGACGAAGATCGCCTCCCAGGCCACGCCGCCGAGCGCGGTCTCGAGCCTCGCGAGGAGCGGCGCGACGTTGCCGCGCTCGTTGAACGTCGGCACGATCACCGACAGCTCGATCGAGCCGGGGGACGGTGGGCTTGCGACGGGTCGTATCTGGCGGCCGGCCACGACGTCCATCGTCATGGCTAGGGTAGGTACTGCGCGCGCGCGAGGGCCGTCAAGGATTTTCTCCGCCGACGCCGGACAGCGTTTCGTCGAGAAGCGACGCCAGCTCGGCGACGATCGCCTCGAGCGAGAAGACGGTGTCGATCCCTCCGGCCAGCGACGGCCGGGCGGCCAGGGCGACGTGCTTCAGATGCCGGCGATCCCGGACCGCCACGCTGGACCAGTCGTCCACGAGCGCCTGGGCGCTCGCGCGATCGGTCTCGCGAGCGATCAGGCGGGCCAGGCGCTCGGAGAAGACCAGGCCGCCCAGCGCCTCGAGATTGGCTTTCATCCGCTCGGCGTTCACCACGAGGCCATGGGCGATGCGCTCGATCGCGTCGAGCGCGCCGCCGGCCGCGTCCACCAGCTCCGGGATGGTCACCAGCTCGGCCTGCCAGCCGCCGAGCGCGCGCTCGTGCTCGCCGAGCGAGCTGGACAGGAGGGTCGCGACGAGCCCGGGTACCCGCGCGGCGGCGGTCAGAGCCTGAAGGCAGGCGACGGGGTTGCGCTTGTGAGGCATGGCGCTCGAGCCGCCGACACCCTTGGCCGGCGGCGACTCGAGCATCTCGCCGACCTCAGCCTGCGAGAGCAGGGAAACGTCGCGCGCGATCTTGCCGATCGTCTCCGTGACGATCGCAAGCTCGACCATCAGACGCGTGAGCTCGTCGCGCTGATCGTGCCACTGTCGCGCCTCGCCCAGGTGCAGGCGCATCGCCACGCCGTTGCGGACCGACGCGCGCTTGCCGCCGAGCGCGTCCAGGGTGCCGACGGCCCCGCCGAGCTGGATGCAGAGCGCCCGCTCGCGGGCCTCGGCGAGACGGAGCCGGCACCGATGGAGCGCCGCCGCCCAGCGCGCGATCTTCAAGCCTGCCGTGATCGGCGCGGCCGGTTGCATGAGGGTCCGGCCGAGCATCACGACGCCCGCGTGGCGACGCGCATGGCCGGCCAGGCTCGCCACCGCCGCGGCCAGGACGGCGTCGGCGTCCGCGAGGCACGGCTTCAGGCAGAGGACCAGCGCGGTGTCGAGGACGTCCTGGCTCGTCGAGCCGTAGTGGACGAACGCCGAAGCGCGCGCGTCGGCGCGGGCGACGTGCTCGGTGAGCGCCTTCACCAGCGGAACCGCCAGCGAGCCCGATCGCTTGCCCTCGACGGCCAGGGCCTCCGCCGACAGAGTCAGATCGGTACAGATCTTGGCGATGACGCGGGCGGCGTCCTGGGGAACGACGCCGATGTCGCCCTCGGCGAGGGCGAGCGCACGTTCGAAGTCGAGCATCGCCCGCACGAACGCGTCAGCGGACAGCGCCCGGGTGAACGCGTCGCGCGCGAAGCTGCGGCCGACGATGTTCAAAGCGATCGGCACACGCGCGCTAGAACTCGATGAACACCGCTTCTTCGGCCCCCCGCAGCCGGACATCCCACCGATAGATCTTCGGATCGTCGGGGTCGGGAGTCGCGACGAGGGTGCGGAGCCTCTCGAGATCGCCGATGGCGCGGGCCAGGGGATCGTCCTTGATCAGGTCGATCGGCGCGAGGAAGACCCGCGTGTGCAGAGCCTTCAAGAGGCCGCGGGCGAAGATCGCGACGCTGATCTGGGGCGAGTAGGTCTCGCCGCCCGGGCCCGTGAACGATCCGGGTTTCACCGTCTCGATCGCATAGCGGCCGTCGGTGTCCGTCGAGACGCGGCCGTACCCGTACGGTCTGGCCCCGTCATGGCCGGATGGAAAGCGGCCGGTCGGGTCCGCCTGCCAGGTCTCGAAGAGCGCGTCGTAGATCGGCGCGCCGTTACCGTCGAACACGCACCCGGTCAGCGTGATGCGCTCACCGCGACCCGGGAAGAGGACAACGCCGCCGTCCTTCCACAGGAGATCGCGCGCGAAGAACGGGCCGACCGTCTGCGAGGGCGTCGGCTTTGGCATCGTCACACTCCCATCGGCGTCGCGCGCGGTCCGCGCACCACCATGTCCCAGCGGTAGCCGAGGGCCACGCCCTCGATGCCCTGCTCGAGATCGAGATCGGCGATCAAGAGCTTGCGCCCGGCCTCGGGCACGCTCTGGAAGATCGGATCGATCGCGAGCAGGGGATCGCCCGGGAAGAACATCTGGGTGATGAGCCGCTGCGCGTAGGCGTTGCCGAAGAGCGAGAAGTGGATGTGCGCCGGCCGCCACCCGAACGGGTGGTTCTGCCAGGGATAGGCGCCGGGCTTGACCGTCACGACGCGGTAACGACCCTCGTCGTCCGTCAGCACCTGGCCCTTGCCGAGAAAGTTGGGGTCCAGCGGCGCGTCGTGGTCGTCCACCGGGTGCGGATACTTCCCGGAGGCGTTGGCCTGCCACACCTCGATGAGCGCCCGCGGCACGGGCCGTCCGTCCTCGTCGAGAAGCCGGCCGACGAGCACCATCTTTTCGCCGAGTGGCGCGCTCGTGCCCCAGGCCGTCAGATCAGCCTCGCTTTTCCCGACGAAGTGTTTCGGGAACACGGGCCCCGCCGTCTCGAGCGGACTCGGCGCGACGCGCACCAGGGACTGCGCCGGCGCCCGGAGCCGCGTGCTCTTGTAGTCCGGGTAGAGGTACGGCGGGTGGACGTCGACGGGGCGTGTCTCGGCCATCGGCTTCTCCCTCCAGGGCATTCGAGCGACCGCCAGCCGGTAGAGTCTACTCCTTCTCGCCGAGGGTCGGTTGTCGCCGCAGAGGCTCGTGCCCGCCTTGACGACCCGCCCGCCGGCGCTCATCATGCGCTCGCTCCAAGGAGGCTTCATGACCACCGCGCCGTCGGACCTGCGAGCGGTCGCGACCGTCCGGATCGACAACGAGCGTGTGCGGGTGACCGAGTTCCGTTTCGCGCCGGGAGCCAGTACCGGAGCGCACCGTCACGAGCTGGCCTACGTCGTGGTCCCGCTCACCACCGGCCGACTGGCGGCGACCGGACCTGCCGGCGAGGCGCTCAACGAGCTGGTCGCGGGCCAGCCCTACTTCCGGCCCGCAGGTGTCGAGCACGACGTCCGCAACGCCAACCCGTTCGAGTTCGCGTTCATCGAGATCGAGCTGAAGGATCAAATCCTGCCCGGGGCTTGACTCTGGCGCCGGGGGGGGCGATCTTAGCCGGGATCTGAGGCAAGGGGAGAGGTAGGGCGGCGGCGATAGGGTTTCTGGAATTCCCATTCTGACAGGAGAGAACTCATGGCCGAAGTCGACGGCGCAACACTCGTAGCGAGGAACCTCAAGAAGCAGGGCGTCCAGTTCATGTTCGGGATCGTCGGCTTTCCGGTGCAGCCGATCGCCGCGGCCGCGCAGAGAGAGGGCATCACCTACGTCGGCATGCGCAACGAGCAGTCGGCCTCGTATGCGGCGCAGGCCGTCGGCTATCTGACCGGGCGCCCCGGCGTCTGCCTCGTCGTGTCGGGCCCCGGCGTCGTCCACGCCCTCGCCGGCATGGCCAACGCGCAGCAGAACGGCTGGCCGATGATCTGCATTGGCGGCGCGTCCGAGTCGTGGCGCAACGGCATGGGCGCTTTCCAGGAAGAGCGCCAGGTGTATATCTCGACGCCGTTCTGCAAGTTCGCGCATGCCATCGAGCACGTCCACCGCATCCCGTTCTACGTCGAGATGGCCGTCCGGAACGCGATCTACGGCCGTGCCGGCGCGAGCTACCTCGACATGCCGGATGACATCATCACCGGCAAAGTCGACGAGTCGAGGGTGGAGGAGGCGGCGCGCTGCCCCGACCCGCCCCGCACCCAGGCCATGCCGCAGGACGTCGAGCGCGCACTGGACACGCTGCGGTCGGCGGAGCGGCCGCTCGTCATCATCGGGAAGGGCATGGCCTACTCCCGCGCCGAGGACGAGGTGCGCGCCTTCATCGAGCGCACCAAGGTGCCGTTCCTGGCGTCGCCGATGGGCAAGGGTGTCATGCCTGATAACCACCCGCTGTCGGTCGGCGCGGCGCGCAGCCACGCGCTGCAGAACGCCGACGTCGTGTTCCTGATGGGCGCGCGGCTCAACTGGATCATGCACTTCGGTCTGCCGCCTCGCTACAACAAGGACGTACGCTTCATCCAGCTCGACATCGCGCCGGAGTCGATCGGCCAGAACGCGCCGACCGAGGTCGCGCTGGTCGGCGACGGCAAGGCGATCGTCGCGCAGATCAACGAGTCGCTCAAAAAGCGCGAGTGGGTCTATCCCAAGGACACGCCCTGGCACACCTCGATCGCCGAGAAGGCCGCGGCGAACGCGGCGCAGATCGCGCCCCAGCTCGCCGACGACCAGGCGCCGGCCAACTACTATCGCGCGCTGAAGGACGTTGCCGCGTGGACGCCGGAAGACGCGATCATCATCGGCGAGGGCGCCAGCACGATGGACATCGGGCGCACGCAGCTGTTCAACTCGCGGCCGCGGCACCGGCTCGACGCCGGCAGCTACGGCACGATGGGCATCGGCATGGGCTTCGTCATCGCCGCCGCGGTGGTGCATCCCGACAAGCCGAT
>Ga0137409_10002564_pt1 | contig 19395 bp, 20 predicted proteins | sample CZODoug1_16funga_FD_122059 | JGI IMG/M metagenome (GOLD analysis project Ga0137409, IMG submission 122059) | Vadose zone soil fungal communities from Angelo Coast Range Reserve, California, USA - CZODoug1_16fungal (Hybrid Assembly) | ecosystem: Environmental > Terrestrial > Soil > Vadose zone... | reverse complement strand
TCGCCGAAGGATTTCCCGACCAAGCCGGTCCGCTTTATTACCGCAGGGGCCGGTACTTTCCACGACATCGTGACACGCCAGCTCGGGCAGCGATTGAGCGATCGGTGGGGGCAACTGGTCGTTGTGGAGAATCAACCTGCCGCCGCGATGACGGTCGGCTCCGGTATTGCTGCCCGCGCTACACCCGACGGCTATACGCTTCTGATGAGTGATCGATCGGCGCTCACCGTAGCGCCCCATCTTTACAAGAGCCTTCTATTCGACCCGACTAAGGATTTCGCGCCGATCACGCTGACCGCCCGCGCACCTTCGGTGATTGTCGCCCATCCATCAGTTCCAGCGGCAACGCTGCGCGAATTCATTGCATATGCGAAGCAGCAGCCGGGCAAGGTCGACTTTGCCGCGGGCGGCGTGGGGACTGCGTCGCACATCGTTAATGAACTGCTGAGACAGGTGGCAGGTATCAACGTGGTAAACATTCACTATAAGGGCGGGGGGCCTGCCACGCTCGCCATCGTGAGCGGAGAAGTCAAATTAGGCTCGGGGCTGGTGGCCAACGTCCTTCCCCATGTAAGGGCGGAGAAGCTGAGGGCATACGCGGTTACCAGCAGGAATCGATTCCCCGGGGCCCCCGAGATTCCGACTGCGGCGGAAGCCGGACTGCAGGGTATGGAGTCGGATTTCTGGATCGGCATGCTGGCGCCCGCGCGCACGCCTCAGGCACTCGTCGGCAGACTTAATCGGGAAATGACCGAAATACTGCAGACTCCCGAAATGCAGGCTGCGTTACTGAAACAGGGCGCCGAATCCGCGTTCGGGACGCCAGAACAGTTCGCCGCATTCATCAGGAGCGAGACGCTGAAGTGGGGCAAGGTCGTCAAGGACGCAGGCATCAAGCCCGAGTAAACTGTTGGCGAGGTGCTGGCACGCGGGAAGCGCCGTTCACCTCTCTTTTGCGATTTCCTTTGCCATCGCTTTCAGTATTTCGATAAGGCGCCGGGCGGCAGGGGAGAGGTAGGCCTCCTTGCGGTATATCACTCCGACCGGACGGCGCCAGGTGACATCCCGAACCGGTAGCGCTATCAGACGGAAGCTTGGCGCGGCTTGACGAACAATACGCCGGGAGATGAAACCCAGGAGATTTGAAGAGGCCACCGTCTGCAGCCTGATGCGTACCGAGCGTGTTTCGACTGCAACCTGCGGCGGTGGCAGCCCCTTGTCCTGAAACGCACGGTACAACCAGTGCCAAGGGAGCATGTTGACCGTGGACAACGCCCATTGCTCTCGGGAAAGATCGGCCATGGTCACCACTTTTCGCTTCGCCAGGGGGTGGCGGGCCGACGCGTAAACAACGACGTCATCTTCGTATAACCGTTCCACGACACAGCCGTCATACGGGGTCTCTGTCAGGTAGTTGACGATCAGGTCAAGTTCTCCATTGCGCAGAGCGGGCAGCATTACGTCATTGTCAGAAACGGTGATCGCGAGCGTCACGTTGGGAGCGTCCTTGCGCAGGGCAGCGTAAGCGGCAGGCAGATCTTCGGCCCGCGCCGCGCTCACCCCTATTCGGAGATGACCGGCGCGCCCCTCGCTCAGGTCCGAGGCTTCACGCACGACGTCGTTCAGCGTCAGGCGAATCCGGCGCACCTGCGCCAGCAAGGCGGAGCCCACAGCGGTCAACTCAACGCCCTTGGGCGTGCGTTTGACCAGTTTTGCTTTCATGGACTCTTCCAGTCGGCGCAGGCTCTTGCTGAGCGCGGGTGGACTTAGCCCGAGGGCTTCCGAGGCGCGCCGCACATTGCCGTGTTCAGCCACGACCGCGAAATACTCGATATCGCGCAATTCCATGTCGTTAACCAATATTCAATGAGTGATGAATATCGAATAGTTGTGGGAAACAGACCGTGGTGTCAATATCGTCCCGCGTTATCGGGCGCGAGACAGCGGCAGGACGATCAAGCGGGACATGAAGGCAATGACAGCTTTTGGAGGCGGGATACGTGCCATTCACAGGATTGCAGTCAGATCCGTGATCCCCATCAGCGTGCTTGTTGTGGCGGTGCCGGTCTCCGCACAGAGTGCTTCCCTCGGCTCGAACCAGCCGTACCCGCAGAAGTATGTGCGTGTCATCACCGGTAACGCGGGCAACATGCATGACATCATCCTGCGCCAGCTTGGGCAGAGGCTCAGCGAACGCTGGGGCCAGTCGGTTGTGGTCGAGAATCGCGGCGGCGCCGGGCTCACGATAGGCACCGGGATGGCTGCGAGAGCGACGCCTGATGGATATACCCTGCTGATGTCGGATCGCACCGCCATTGCGGTCGCGCCCAGCGCCTTCAAGGGTCTTTCCTACGATCCTGTCAGGGATTTCGCGCCAATCACGCTGGTTGCCCGCGCACCGCTGGTGGTCGTCGCCCATCCGTCGGTTCCGGCAACCCGGCTGCGCGAGCTGATCGAGTATGCGAAGCAGCGGCCCGGCATGCTCAATTACGCCGGGTCCGGGCCTGCAACGGTCACTCATATTGCCGGTGAGGTCCTCAAGCAGATGTCCGGTATCGAGATGACGCTCGTTCAATACAAAGGCACGCCGGCGGCGATGATGGCGGTCGTCAGCGGCGAAGTAAAAGTGGGGTTTGCCATGGTGCCCATTGCCTTGCCTCACGTAACCGCCGGCAAGGTGCGAGCCTATGCGATTACCAGCAGCAAGCGCTTCTCCGGCCTGCCCGAGGTGCCGACATCGGCCGAAGCGGGACTGCCTGGCTTCGAATCGGACTACTGGATCGGGATGCTCGCTCCGGCACGCACGAAGACAGAACTCGTTGCCAAGCTCAACAAGGACATTGTCTCGATACTGCGGACATCCGCGATGCAAGCGTCATTACTGGCACAAGGCGCGGAGCTAGCCGCCGGGACATCGGAAGAATTTGCCGCATTCATTAAGAGCGAGACGGCGCGGCTGAGGAAAGTGGTCGAAATAGCGGGTATTTGGATGGATTGAGTGCCGCCGCGCTCGTGGCTCCGCGCCCGTCACCGTGGTTCTACGGGATCAGGCGGGGCGCACGGTTCCGCAGCTCCAGCAAGTGGTGAACTGGCCTTCGAGCTGCTCGCCGCAGGCCGGGCAGCGCCAGTGTTGCCCGCGGAACTCAAGCGCCAGGTCGCCGCGCAGGAATGCCACCAGCAAGGCTTGCGCGCGGTCGTACTGGCGGTCGTCGGAGATCCACACCGAGCACACGTCCACCGGCAGCTCGCCCCAGCCGCTGGTGAGAAACTCGCCGCGCACCGTGGCGGAGATGCCGTTCGACTCCAGGAAGCCCTTCACGAGATGAGCTTCCGGCGCGTGCCTGGCGGCGTGGACCTGCTTCATCTCCCTCCTGCGGATTATTTCGAGGTCATGCCGAGCTCGGTCAGCAGGGATTTCGACTCGTCGTACTCCGCCTTCAGGTAGGCCGCGGTGTCCTTCGAGTTCTTGTAGCCCCATTCCCAGCCGGTGAACTCGATGAACTTCTTCCATTCCGGATCTTGCACGGTCTTCTCGAGGGTGGCATCCCAGTAGGCGACGTGCGCCGGCGTCAGGCCTTTCGGGCCGACAAAAGCGTACCAGCCGTCGATCACCACGTTGAAGCCCTGCTCGGTGAAAGTGGGCGCAGTGGGGGCGGAAGCCGAGCGCTTCGGCAGGCTGATGCCGAGAATGCGCATCGTGCCGGCCTGCTGGTGCGGTATGGCGTTGTTGGCGGCTTGCACCATGGCGTCGATATGCCCGCCGAGCAGGTTGGTGACCGATTCGGCGCCGCCGCCGAACACGAGGATTTTGAGCTGCTTCGGGTCCACGCCCACGGCCTTCGCGAGCAGAGCGATGGTGAAGTGGTTGATGGCGCCGCGTGTGCTGCCGACCGAGATCGACAGCGACTGCGGGTCCTTCTTGAGCTGCGCGGCGAAGTCCTTGAGCGTCTTGTACGGCGAGTCCGCGCGCACGGCGAGCGCAATCGGCTCGGTGCCGATGTAAGGCAGCACGGTGAGATCGGCGAGAGAGACCGGGCTGCGGCCCGTGATGTGGTTGGTGAGCAGGCCGGCCTGGGCGAGGGCAATGGCGTGGCCGTCCGCCGGCTTCTGGATGGTATACGCATAGGCGAGCGATCCGCCGCCGCCCACCTTGTTGTTCACCGTCGCGTCCAGCATTTTGCCTTCATGCCAGATTTTCTGGAGCTGGCGCGCGGCCTTGTCGTTGCCACCGCCCGCCGCCGCAAAGACCACGAGTTCCACGGTGCGGTCCGGTTTCCACTGTTGCGCATAGGCCGCGGCGCACGGCACCAGCGTGGCCAGCAGGACCGGCATCCAGCGCCTGCAAGCAAGAACGTTGCGTATCGAAAACATGATGTTTGCTCCCCGGTTATTGTTCCACAGACGGCGCGAGACCGAGCCGCTCCTCGTGATGTTTAGCAAACTCCATACCACGGCCTGCGTGCCGGACGGCCGCTGACGAGCAATCAAATTGTGCACCCGATTGTAGCGCGCACGGTCGGCATTGGTGCGGACGACCCCCGGAATCCGGGAAAAACCGCGAGAACAGCGTGCTAGAATCGCCGCAACTCCGGTACGCGGGTCATCCCATCGTTTTTTCACATGCCCGGCAACGACGAAATCTTTTTCCTGAGCGCCGCCGAACAGGGGCGGCTGATACGCGACCGCAAGCTCTCGCCGGTGGAGCTCGTGCGCGCGTACCTGGAGCGCATCGGCCGCTACGACGGAATCCTGCGCGCTTATATCACGGTGTGTTCCGAGCGGGCGCTTGCGCAGGCGCAGCAGGCGGAGCGCGAGATCGCCGCAGGCCGCTACCGCGGGCCGCTGCACGGCATTCCGTTCGGCGTGAAGGACCAGCTGAGCACGAAGGGGATCAGGACCACGCTGGGCTCGCGCATCGCGGCGGACTACGTGCCCGACCACGACGCCGCGGTGATCGAGCGCCTCGCGGCGGCCGGCGCCATCCTGATCGGCAAGGAAAACCTGCACGAGTTCGGCAAGGGCGGTACCAACGTCTTTCCCTACGGCCAGCCGCGCAACCCCTGGAACCCGGAGCACAATCCGGCCAGCTCATCGAGCGGTTCGGGTATCGCGCCCGCCGCCGGTTTTTGCTCCGGCTCGCTAGGCGAGGACACCGGCGGATCGGTGCGCAGCCCCGCAGCGGCCAACGGTATCGTCGGTCTCCGCCCCACGTTCGGGCGCGTGAGCCGCTACGGTGGCGTGATGTACGGCTGGACAGCGGATACCATCGGGCCGCTTACTCGTACCGTCGAGGATAACGCGCTGTTCCTGGGGGCGATCGCCGGCCACGATCCCCGGGACCCGCTGACCAGCACCCGCCCGGTGCCCGATTACGCTGCCGCGCTCATTCCCGACCTGCGCGGGCTCACGCTGGGAGTGGTGCGCGAGATGACCTGGCCCGACGGCGTGCACGCGGAAGTTCGTAGCGCGATGGAGGCCGCGCTCGACGTGCTGCGCAAGCTGGGCGCCACGGTGAAGGAAGTCTCGCTCAAGCTCGCGAAGCACTCGGTCCCGCTGCAGCTGCTGACCTCGGATTCCGACATTGCGGCAATGATGCTGAAGCGCTGGCTGCGCACGCGCTGGGAAGATTTCGACGTCGGCACCCGCACCCGGCTCGCCGCGGGCTGCCTGATACCGGCCACGGTTTACCACCGCGCGATGCGGGCGCGGATTCTGGTGCGCAGGGAAATCCTGGAAACGCTGGCTGGTTGCGACGCGCTGCTGTGCCCGGCCAACCTCAACCCGCCGGGGCGCATCGAGGCCGCGCGCGAGCAGGTCGAGACGCCGGAGGACATGGACAAGAAGGTGCTGCTGCGGCGGATCAGCACCTATCCGTTCAGCATGGCGAACGTTCCCGCCATCGCTTTGCCGATGGGGTACACGAAAAACAGCCTTCCGGTTTCGTTGCAGATCGCGGCAAAACCGTTCGACGAGACCACCATGTTCCGGGTGGCTCACGCCTACGAGCGCGCGACGCCCTGGCACCAGCGTCATCCCGATCTTGCGCGCACCCTGCAACACGCTGCGGCGCTGGCCGGAGCAGCCTAGCCATGAAACTCTCGCGGGATCAGGTCAAGGTGCTGGCCGCCGCCGTGGATCTCGAGATCCCGGAAAAGGACCTCGACAACGTCACCATCCGGGTGTCGGCGCTGCTGTCGGCGATGGAGGGCATCGAGGCCGAGCTGGGCGAGGCGATGAATGCCGTGGAGCCGCTGCCGCCGGTGTTCCCGCGCGAGGATTTCTGAAGAGCATGCAGGCGAAGCCTGGCGCGTGGGCGTGCGTCGTTGCGGTCCTGGCCATCGTCGCCTTCGATGCGGGCGCGCAGCCGGCCTGGCGCCCGGAGCGCAACGTCGAGATCGTGGTGCCGACAGCCGCCGGCGGGGGCAACGACAAGACCGCCCGCGTCCTCCAGAAAATATGGCAGGAAGCCGGCCAGCCAGCGGCGGTTGTGAACCGGACCGGCGGGGGCGGGGCGGTCGCCTACAATTTTCTCAACCAGCATGCCGGCGACGGGCATTTCCTGAGCATCGCCCAGGCGGGGCTCTTCACCAACCACATCACCGGCAGCAGCCCCATCCACTACCTGGATTTTTCCCTCATCGCCAATCTGGGCATCGAGCCCAGCGCGATCGCGGTGCGCGCCGATTCCCCGATCCGGTCGGCGCAAGAGCTGTTCGATAAGCTCAGGGCCGATCCTGCTGCGTTGAGCATCAGCATCGGCAGCACGCCGGGCGGGACCAGCCACATGGCGCTCGCCCGCGCCTACAAGGCGCTCGGCGGAGATCCCAAGCGGCTCAAGACCGTAAGCTTCAAGGGCTCCGCCGAATCCGTCGTCGCGGTCCTGGGCGGCCACATCGACGGCATGATCGCCGCCATCAACAACGTCGTGCCGCACGTGCAGTCCGGCACGATGCGCGCGCTGGCGGTGACGTCATCGCAGCGCCTGACCGGCGATTTCGCAAACGTGCCGACCTTGCGCGACCTGGGTATGGACGTGACCGTGAACGGCTGGACCGTCGTGCTGGGGCCCAAGGGCCTCAACGCCGCGCAGGTGCGCTACTGGGAGGACCTGCTCGCGAAGGCGGTCCAGCACCCGGAGTGGAAAGCGTATGCCGAATTCAATTACTGGAGCCCGCAGTTCCAGCGCAGCCAGGAGACGACGGCCTATCTTGCCCGCGAATACGAGCAGGCGAGACGCGCCCTGACCGATCTGGGGCTGGCGAGGGCCCAGTAACGCTATAGATCCGCAGGAGCAGAAATGAACCGTGCATTGAAGGTGGGGATACTGAACGGCGACGACATCGGGCTCGAGGTCGTGCCGGAATGCGTGAAAGTCATGCGCGCGGCCGCGCACAAGACCGGGCTCGAGATCGACTGGCACCGGGTGCCGATCGGGAAGACGGCGCTCGATGAGCTGGGCTACACGCTGCCGCCGGGCACGCTCGAGAAGCTGGACACGCTCGACGGGTGGGTGCTGGGCCCCATCGGGCACCAGGCTTACCCCAAGGACCAGCCGAATGTCATCAACCCACACCCGATTCTGCGCAAGCATTACGACCTGTTTGCCAATATCCGTCCTGCCAAGTCCTATCCCGGCCTGCCGGCCCTCTACAAGGACGTGGATCTCGTCATCGTCCGCGAGAACAACGAGGGATTTCCGCCGGATCGCAATACCTACATGGGTAACGGCGAGTTCCGGCCATCGCCGGACATGACGATCTCGATCCGGGTCATCACGCGCGAGGGCTCGCGCAAGGTGGCGCGCGCGGCGTTCGAACTTGCACGCACGCGTCCGCGCAGGAAGATGACCTCGGTGCACAAGGACACGGTGTTCAAGCTGGGCTGCGGCATGTTTGCCGAAGAATGCCGCGCGCTCGCTCGCGAATATCCGGACGTAGCGTACGATGAGGTGCTGGTCGACACTTTCGCGATGAAGCTCGTCATGAAGCCGCAGCAGTTCGACGTGATCGTGACGACCAATACCTTCGGCGACATTCTGTCGGACGCGGCGGCGGGCCTGGTGGGCGGGCTTGGTCTCGCGCCCGGCCTGTCTGCGGGCCCCCAGCGTGCCATGGCGCAGGCCACGCACGGGTCCGCTCCGGACATAGCGGGCCGCAACATCGCCAATCCCTACGCCATGATCATGTCAGGACAGATGCTGTTGGCGTGGCTGGGCCACAAGCACGACGAGCCCCGCGCCGTGCGCGCAGCCGAGCTGATGGAGTCCGCCATGGAAAGCGTCATCGCGGAGGGGCGCTGGTTGACGGGGGATCTCGGCGGGAAGGCCAGCACCACCCAGATGGGTGATGCCGCCGTCCGGGCGATCTGACGCCATGGCTGAAATCAGAATCCTGAGTGCGGGTGCGGCGCAGGCGGTGGTCGAAAAAATCAGCGAGAGCTACACGCGCGATACCGGCTACGAAGTCAAAGGCGAATTCAGCGCGGTGGGCGCGATCAAGCAGCGCGTGCTCGATGGCGCTGCCGCTGATGTCATCCTCCTCACGGCTGTGCTGATCGACGAACTGATTTCCGCGGGGCAGGTGGTTGCCGGCACGCGTGCGGACCTCGGTAAAGTCGGCACGGGTGTGGCGGTACGGGCGGGAACGCCGCCGCTCGATGTGTCTAATGCCCAGTCATTGCGCAGCAGCCTGCTGGCCGCCACGAGGATCGTCTGTCCCGATCCAGCCGTAGCGACGGCCGGCAAGGTCGTGATGCAGGCGCTCGAGCGCATGGGAATCAGCGGACAGGCAAAGCCAAAGTTGCAATATTTTCCCAACGGCTACGCTGCAATGAAATGGCTCGCGGAAAGCCGCGGCCGCAACGAAGTCGGCATCACGCAAATCACCGAAATACTGGCCAACAACGGTGTAACATACGCGGGTCCGCTGCCGGGCGATTTGCAGTCGAAAACGGTGTACTCGGCAGGCGTGGCCGCGCGGGCCGCGGAAGCAACTGCTGGACGAGGGTTTATCTCGCGGCTGACGTCGGCTGCTGCAAAGGATGTCCTGGCAACCGCAGGCTACGAATTCGATTAGCGGGAAAGGGAAGAAGCGACGCTACAGGAGATACTGCAGGTTAGTTCATAGTACGACGCGCGTATGCTATCACGGGGGCCTTGTGGCAGTGGCGTCCGGACCGGTAAACCTACGCTCCCGTCCAACTTTGTGGAGACAATCATGAATCGCATCGTTCATCTGGCGCTGAAGGTCGAAAATCTCGAGAAAGCCACCGAGTTTTACCAGAAGGTATTCGGATTCAAGGAAGTGGAGACCAAGAAGACGCGCGATCATATTTCGCGTCACATGACCGACGGTGGCCTCGATTTCACGCTGATGAAGTACGACGAGGGCACGCGCTCCGCCGAATCCCTTGCAGCGGGCGAAAAGCCCTGCATCCACCACTTCGCGATCGAGGTGGAGGACCTGGAGAAATCCACCGCGGACCTGAAGCACTACGGCTGCGAGATCGTCAGCGACCCTGGCGTGATCCCGGTCAAATTCCGCGCGCCGGACGGTATCGTTGCCGAACTGGTGCCGGCCAAGCGCTACAAGCAGGCCAAGACGGCCTGATCATCAAGGCGATTGCCGGCGCCGGAGCGCAGCTTGCTGCGCATCGGTCGCCTCGCGCCGGCGGTCCAGGAGGAGGGCGACATCAAGATCGGTGACATCGTATCCGGCGCAGTACTGGCCGGGCTTGGCGTATTCATCATCGTCGAGGCGAGAGGCTGGGAATACATCGGTCCGGACGGGCCGGGACCGGGGTTCTTTCCGCTGTGGTACGGCATCGCCATGGTTGCGCTGTCGGTGCTGCTGGTAGGCGTGAGCCTGGCGCAAGGCGCGGCCGTGCCGGGTAAGCCCGTCAACTGGCGCGAGGTCGGCCGGGTGATGATGGCGTGGGCGGGGCTTGCGCTGTGCGTCGGGTTGCTCAAGGTCCTGGGATTCGCGCTTGCCTTCGGGCTATTCACCTTTTTCCTCGTTGCCGTGATGTACCGCCGTCCTCTTGGAACGGCCATTGCCGTCGCGGTGGGCACATCGGTGACCTTTTATCTTCTGTTTCCTCTTGCGCTCAACGTCGAGTTGCCGATCGGCAAGCTCGGGTTTTGAAAATACGAAAGCCAGAAGTGAATAGCGCTCGTCACGCGTCACCCGTCACTCGTCATCCGGCCTGATGGAAACCCTCGGTTACCTGCTGCACGGCTTCGGGGTCGCGATTTCCCCGATGAATCTCCTGTGGTGCTTCATCGGCTGCTTTCTCGGCACCGTGATCGGCATCCTGCCCGGACTGGGTCCGGCCGCGACGATCGCGATGCTGCTGCCGCTCACCTTCCAGATGAACCCCACCAGCGCGCTGATCATGCTCGGCGGCATCTACTACGGCTCCAAGTACGGCGGTTCGACCACCTCGATCCTGCTCAACGTGCCGGGCGAGTCCGCCTCGGTAGTGACCTGCATAGATGGCTACGAAATGGCGAAGAAAGGGCGTGCAGGGCCGGCACTGGGTATCGCTGCGATCGCTTCGTTCATCGCGGGCACGTTCGGCGTCGTCGGCCTGATGCTGATTGCGCCGCCGCTCGCGAAATTCGCGCTGGCCTTCAGTTCGCCCGAGTATTTCGGGCTGATGGCGCTCGGCCTCGCCATGGGGGTGCTGCTGGCCGGCGAATCGATGACCAAGGCACTGCTCGCCATGCTGGTGGGGCTGTGGATCGCCAGCATGGGCACCGACCTGTTTACCTCGACCTCGCGTTTCACTTTCGGCAATTCCGAGATGCTCGACGGCGTGGATTTCGTGGTGGTCGCGATCGGCGTGTTCGCGCTGGGCGAGGTGCTCGGCAACATGGAAATACGCGAAGGCACGCAGATGTTGCCGGTGCCGAAAGGCTGGCGCAACCTGCTGCCGACGTGGCAGGACATGAAGGATTGTCGCTTCGCATTCGTCAACGGCTCGGTCGTGGGTTTCTTCATCGGCGTGCTGCCGGGGGCGGGCTCGACCATCGCGTCCTTCATTTCCTACGGCATCGAGAAGGCGGTTTCTAAGCACCCCGAGAAATTCGGCACCGGCGTGGTGGAGGGGGTCGCGGCCCCCGAGGGCGCCAACAATGCCGAGACCGGCGGCGCGCTGGTGCCGATGCTGACGCTGGGCATACCCGGCTCCGGCACCACCGCCATCCTGCTCGCGGCGCTGATCCTGTGGGGGCTCAAGCCGGGTCCGCTCATGATTCAGGACAATCCCCAGCTGTTCTGGGGCCTGGTGGCGAGCATGTATATCGGCAACGTCATGCTGCTGGTGCTCAACATGCCGCTGGTGCCGTTGTTCGCGCAGATCCTGCGCCTGCCGGTCTACATTCTCTACCCGGTGATCTTCGGTATTTCCATCGTCGGGGTTTACAGCACTTCGAGCAGCCTGTTCGATACCTGGATGCTGGTGGTGTTCGGCCTGCTGGGCTACCTCATGCGCAAGCTCGACTATCCCTCGGCCCCGCTCATCCTGGGATTGGTGCTGGGCGACAGCATGGAGCGCGCGCTGCGCCAGTCGCTGATGATGTCGCAAGGCGATCTTTCGATACTCGTGTCTAGACCGATTTCGGCCACGATGCTATTTTTAACGGCGCTCATACTGTTCGCACCGCTGTTCAAGAAGGCCAATGCCTGGCGCATCAAGGCCATCAGTTGAAGACATCTACCAACAATATGAAGGAGGAAGCATGAAATCACGCTCAGCAGTTCTCATGGCGGCGCTCGCTCTCGCCGCGTCCGCGTTGCCGGCGGGTGCCCAGGGCTTCAAGCCGACCCGGCCGATCGAGTTCGTCACCCACACGGGGCCCGGCGGCGGTGGCGACGTGCTGGCGCGCGGCATAGCAGCCGCCATGGAAAAGGAAAAACTGCTGCCGGTGCGCATGCAGGTCCAGAACAAGACCGGCGGCGGCGGGCTCACCGCGATGGCCTACCTCGCGGAAAAGAAGGGCGATACCCACACCATCGCCGTCTTTACCAGCGTCTGGTACACCGTGCCGCTCATGCGCGAGGAAGCCAAGTTCACGATGAAGGACCTTACGCCCATCGTCCGGCTGGTGATCGAGCCGGCGCTGGTTGTGGTGAAGGCTGATTCGCCTTACAAATCGCTGAAGGACTTCATCGACGCCGCCAAGGCCGCCCCGGGGCAGCTCAAGTGGTCGGGCGGCTCGATCGGCAGCCGCGACTGGATGGTGCGGCAAGTGCTGATGAAGAGCACCGGCACCAACTGGGCGTTCATTTCGTTTCCGGGCGGCGGCGAGCGCATCGCGGCCGTGCTCGGCGGTCACGTCAACATGATGGTGATCGAGCCGCAGGAGGCGGGCGAGCACATCCGCGCAGGCAACATGCGCGTGATCGCGCAAGTCGCCGACAAGCGGCTGGCGGCGTTCCCCAACATACCGACGATCCAGGAAGCGGGATTCAATATTCCCACCGTGCGGCAGGTGCGCGGCATCGTCGCGCCGCCGGGCATTGCACCGGAGGTCGTCGCCTACTGGGAAGACGTCTTTGCCCGGTTCGTCAAGACCGCCAGCTGGAAAAAATACCTGGAGGAGAACCTGTTCGACGACGGGTTCCAGCGCAGCGCCGAGCTGGGCAAGTCCGGCGAGGAGCAGGACGAATTTACGCGCATCATTTTGAAGGAAGGCGGCGTCAAGGTGGCGCGCTGATCGCCGCACTTGAATCGCGGCGAAAAGGATGAGGGATGAGGACGGAGGGATGACCGGCAAGCTCGTTGTAAAGGCGTCCTTCGCTCTTTTCCTGGGCGCTATTGCCGCAGCGCCGGCCGCCGCGCAAGGGTACAAGCCGACGCGTCCTATCGAGATCGTGACCCACACGGGTCCCGGCGGCGGCGGTGACGTGGCGGCGCGCTTCATCGTGGCCGTCGCGGAAAAAGAGAAGCTCCTGCCGGTGCGCGCGGTCGTGATCAACAAGGCGGGTGGCGGCGGCGCGGTGGCGGCCGCCTACATGGCGGAGAAGAGCGGCGACACGCACACGATCGCGTTTTTCACGTCGCTGTGGGTCGCGGGGCCGCTCACGAGCAAGGAGTCGAGGGTGCAGTTCCACGAGCTGACCCCGATCGCGCGGCTGATACTCGACCCGCTGGTGCTGCTGGTGAGGACCGATTCCCCGTACAGGAGCCTCGGCGACTTCATCGAGGCCGCGAAGAAGGCGCCGGGGCAGCTGCGGCAGGTCGGGGGCTCGATCGAATCGCGCGACAACCTCCTGCGGCTGCTGCTGCAGAAGACGTCGGGGGCGTCCTGGGCCTACATCCCGTTCCCCGGCGGCGGCGAGCGCGTGTCCGCCATGCTGGGCGGGCACGCCAACTTCTATATCGCGGACGCGCAGGAGGTGCGGGAATACCTGCGCAGCGGCTCGTTGCGGCCGATTGCGCAGATGGGCGAGCGCCGTATGCCCGCGCTGCCCGACGTGCCGACGGTGCAGGAAGCGGGGTTCAAGGTGCCGACCGTGCGTTCCATGCGCGGCATCGTGGGGCCGCCCGCCATCCCGCGGGAGGTCGTGGAGTACTGGGAGAACGTGCTCGAGCGCATGACCAGGACCCCTATGTGGCATCAGTACCTGGCCGACAACCAGATCGAAGACGGATTCCAGAAGGGTGCGGCGCTGGCACAATCGTCGGAGGAGTTCATCGCCCAGCGGCGCGCGATTTTCAAGGAAGCCGGGATCCAGACTTATCGCTGAATGAACGAGAACCCATGAACGCTCCATTGCCTGCCGAATCCATCACCGAGACCCTCGCGAACCGGGTGACCGCCCTGACCGCCGACGGGCTCCCGAAAGCGGTGCGCGCGCGCGCCGAGGAACTGCTGATCGACGTGGTCGGTCTGTGCGTCGCGGCCCGGCGCACCGATTACATCCAGGCACTGCTGTCGGCGGTGGACGCCGGCGGGCCGTGCACGGCGATCGGCCACGCGTCCGGCTACAGCGCCGGAGATGCCGCGCTCATCAACGGCACGGCTATCCACGGCGAGGATTTCGACGATACTTTCGAAGGCGGTCCGGTCCACAGCAGCGCCGTGGTGATTCCCGCGGTGCTGGCTGCGTGCGAACGCTTCGGCCGCGACGGACGCGCGGCGCTCGAGGGCATCGTCACCGGCATCGAGACCACGTGCCGGCTGTCCATGGTGATCCCCAAGGCGATACACAAGGCGGGTTTCCATCCGACCAGCGTGCTCGGGACGATCGGCGGGACGCTCGCCGTGTCCAAGGCCCTGGGGCTCAGTCGCAAGGAGATGGTGGATGCGCTCGGCAACTCGGGCAGCCTGGCGAGCGGGATCATCGAGTACCTGGCGGAAGGCGCCTGGACCAAGCGCCTGCACCCGGGCTGGGCCGCCCAATCGGCTATCGCCGCGGCCCGGATAGGCCGCAGCGGGTTTCTCGGGCCGCGCACGATGCTGGAAGGCACCCATGGCCTGTTCCACGGGTTCGCACGGTCGATGGAAGGCCGTTACGAGGTCCTGACCGGCGACTTCGGCAAGAAATGGTACATGCAGGACATCACCTTCAAGCCGTACGCCACCGGCACCATGAACCAGCCGTACATCGACTGCGCGCTGCGGTTGAAAGCGCGCGGCGTGCGTGCCGAGGACGTGAAGGAGATCCTGTGCGAGACCGCGGAGGGCTACGTCCACCGCTTGTGGGACCCGTTGCCGTCCAAGCACCGGCCGGCCAATGCCTACGGCGCCAAGTTCAGCGCGCCGTTCAACATCGCGGTCGCGCTGGTGACCGGCGGCGGGGGTCTCTCGGCTTTTACCGAGGAGACGGTCCGGGACGAGCGCATCCTGGCGCTGGCCTCGAAGGTGCAATACGTCGTCGATCCGAACAATCCGTACCCCAGGGCCTACACCGGCCACATCCTCGTGACGCTCAAGGACGGCAAAGTGATCGAGGAGCGCCAGCCGCACATCCGGGGCGGCGCGCAGGAGCCGCTGACACGCGCGGACATCGAAACGAAATTCCGCGGCAACTGCGAATACGGCGGCTGGAAGAAAGAGCAGTACGACCGCTTCCTCGCTTTCGTGCCGAAATTTTTCGACAGCCCACTGGACCTCAAGTCGCTCCGCGGCTGAGAACGTGATAAGTGATAAGTTTCCCCTCGGAGCGGGTGCTGTTAAGCTCTTAGCACCTATCACCTATCACCTATCACGCTTCTTGCTCGTCCTGAGGCAAGGTGCCGATAACCCCCTTCCACTTCGGGCCCGGCGCTGCGGTCAAGGCGATAGCACCGCGACACTTCAGCTTCACCGTGTTCGCATTTTCACAATCGCTGATCGACCTGGAGCCGATCGGGTTTTTCGTATTCACCGGCGCGCCCATCCATCCCTACCTGCACACCTATTTCGGCGCGACGCTCGTGTTCCTGGCGAGCTGGTGGGCTGGGCGCCCCGTGTGCCAATGGGTGCTGCGGGCGTGGAATGCGTGGCTGAGTCCCGCCCAGGCGCGCTGGCTTGCGTATGACCCGCGGATATCCACGAAAGCTGCAGGCATGGGGGCATTCGTCGGCGCCTATAGCCACGTTGCGATCGACAGCATCATGCACGGCGACATGGAGCCGTTCGCGCCGTTCTCCGCCGCTTCGCCCTGGCTGCACGCGGTGTCGCTGGAAACCCTGCACCTCGCGTGCATCGCGGCGGGTATCATGGGCATCGCCGGCCTGCTTGTCCTGAGGCGGCTTGATTTGAAGACAAAATCTGCGGGCGGAAAATAGTCGTGGAAAGGAAGTGGAGATGTTCAGATCTGCAATCGGAGCAGCCGGCCTGATCCTGCTCATGTCGTGTTCGACCGCGTCCCAGATAGCGCCTGCCGCACGCGCCGAGCTTGCCCCGACCGGCAAACTGCGTGCCGGGATCAACTATGGCAACGTGATCCTGGCGGCCAGGGACGAAAAGAGCGGCGAGTTGCGCGGCGTGCACGTCGACCTGGTGCGTGAACTGGGGCGGCAGTCGGGCGTGCCGGTCGAGCTCATCGGTTACCCCGCGGCATCGGATCTGGTCGCCGGGCTCCAGTCCGGCACGCTGGACGTCGCGCTGCTGTCGTTCGAGCCGGCGCGAACGGGTGAAGTCACGTTTTCCCCCACTTATGTCGAAATCGACGCCACCTACCTCGTGCCGCCCGGGTCGCCGCTGCGCAATGCCGCCGAGGTAGACCGGGAAGGGGTACGCATCGCTATCGCGGCGAGGAGCGTTTACGAGTTTTACCTGAGCCGTAACCTCAAGCACGCGAAGCTGTTCAACGCGCCGAGCACCCACGCGGCCTACGAGCTGTTCGCCAAGAGCGGGCTGGATGCGCTCGTCGGCCTGCGTCCGCGGCTCGTGGTGGATTCCGAGATGATGCCCGGGTCGCGAGTGGTGGATGGCCGCTTCATGGTGGTGGAGCAGTCGATTGCCACCCCCAAAGGGCGGGATGCCAGCGCGCAGTACGTCCGCGAGTTCACCGAGGGCGTAAAGGCTTCCGGATTCGTCGCGCGGTCGCTGGAGACAAACGGCGTCCGCGGCGTTAGCGTTTCTACCAAGGCCGCAGTTAACTGACCGGAGACCATGCCCATGACCTTATGCCCCGTAGCGCTTGCCGTCGGATGCAGGAAATGCCCCGTGTTCAACGTCTGTCCCGCGAAGGGAGTCATCGGCGACTACAAGAAGGAAGAGGACGCCAAGCCAAAGGCGCAGGCCGGAAACGAAAAATCCAAATAAGCCAGACTCGATCCATGCAATCCACGATGATGGAGTTTCCCCTCACGCTGGCGCATATTTTCGAGCGCGCCGGGCGTTTGTTCCCCGCATCCGAGATCGTCTCGCGGATGCCGGACAAGTCGCTGCACCGCTACCGTTACGCTGACTTCCACGGCCGGGCGCAGGCGCTCGTTACCGCGCTGAGGAAGCTCGGGGTCAAGCGCGGGGACCGCGTCGCGACGCTCATGTGGAACCATCACGTGCACCTGGAGGCTTATTTTGCAATTCCCTGCATGGGCGCGGTGCTGCACACGCTCAACCTGCGCCTCAGTCCCGACGACATCGCCTACATTGCGAACCACGCGGGTGACCGCATCCTGATCGTGGACGACGTGCTGCTGCCGCTTTACGAGAAGTTCAAGGAGCAGACGAAATTCGAAAAGGTCATCGTCGTGCCGCTGACCGGCACACCGGCCCCCAGGGGCTACGAGGACTACGAGAAGCTGGTCGAGAGAGGGCGGGCGGTGAAGCTGCCCGCGCTCAAGGAGGATGCCCCGGCCGGCATGTGCTACACCTCCGGCACGACGGGGCGGCCGAAGGGCGTCGTCTACACGCACCGCGCGCTGGTCCTGCACTCGCTCGCGTGCGCGCTGCCCGACGTGATGGGCATGAGCAACCACGACACAGTCACGCCCGTGGTACCCATGTTTCACGTCAATGCCTGGGGCATCCCGTTCACTGCAGTCATGACCGGCGCAAAACTGGCTTTCCCGGGCCCGCATCTCGATGCGGTTAGCCTGCTCGAACTCTACCAATCCGAGCAGGTGACGCTGACGGCGGGGGTGCCGACAATCTGGGCGGGCATCCTCCAGGCGCTCGACCAGGAGCCGTCGCGCTGGAAGCTGCCTTCCGGCATGCGCATGGTGGTCGGCGGGGCAGCCGCGCCGGAATCCATGATCCGCGCATTCGACCGCCATAATCTGAAGGTGATCCACGGCTGGGGCATGACCGAGACCGCTCCGGCGGCCGCGGTGAATTACCAGAAAAACGAGGTCAAGGGCCTGGGCGCCGACGAGCAGTACGGTTTGCGCGCGAAGCAGGGTGTTCCATTGCCGTTCGTGGAGGTGCGCGCGATGGTCGGGCCGCGCGAGGTGCCGTGGGACGGCCAGACCATGGGCGAGCTGGAAGTGCGCGGGCCCTGGATCGCGGCCAGCTATCACGATCTCGAGTCGGAATCCGACAAGTGGAGCGAGGACGGGTGGTTCCGCACCGGTGACGTCGTCACGATAGACGCCCATGGTTATATCAAGATCACCGACCGCATCAAGGACCTGGTCAAATCGGGCGGCGAATGGATCAGCTCGGTAGACCTTGAGAACGCGCTGGTCGGGCATCCCAAGGTGGCAGAAGCCGCGGTGATCGCCGTGCCCGACGCCAAGTGGGGCGAGCGACCGCTGGCAGTGGTGGTGCTGAAGCCGGGCCAGTCGGCCACGCTGGACGAGCTGCGGGGCTTCCTCGCGCCAAACTTCGCGAAGTTCTGGCTGCCCGACCGGTTCGAGTTCGTGCCGGAAATCCCGCGCACCTCGACGGGCAAGCTGCTGAAAGCCAAATTGCGGGAGCAGTTTGGTAGCTGATCTCCAGGGGCGGCGCGGTGTACAGTGATACAGTGATGCGGTGACACAGTGACGAGGTGAGCAGTGAGCGAAAAGAACCTTCAGATAGACATCGTTTCCGACGTGGTTTGACCCTGGTGCTTCATCGGGAAACGCAAGCTGGAGAAGGCGATAGGCCTTTACCGCGAGCAACATCCCGATGGGCCCGAGCCGGCCGTGCGCTGGCTCCCATTCCAGCTCAACCCGGACCTTCCGGAAAACGGCATTCCGCGCGAGGACTACGTTGCGCGCAAGTTCGGCGCGCGCGGTAAGGGCGTCAACGAGCGCGTCGTCATGGCGGGCCGCCAGCTCGGAATCACGTTTGATTACGAGAAGATGACGGTCCAGCCCAACACGCTCAATGCGCATCGCCTGATGCTGCTCGCCGAGAGCGGCGGGAAACAGGATGCGCTGGCCGAGGAGCTGTTCCGCGCCCACTTCAGCGAGGGCGCCAACCTGACTAACGCGGAAACACTCGCCGACATCGCGGCGCGCGCAGGCCTCGATCGCAAGGCGGTGGCGGCATATCTTGCCAGCGACGAGGGCCGCGACATGATTGCCCGGGCCGACGCGGAGGCGCGCACCGCAGGAATCGGGGGCGTGCCGTTCTTCATCTTCAACCGCAAAATCGGCGTTTCCGGTGCCCAGGACGCGGAATCCCTGCTGGAAGCCATGGAGCAGGCGCAACGAGAAAAATGAAACCCGGCTGGCATTGGGCGGGTATCGGCATAGTCATCTTCTTCGCGGCCCTGGCCCTCAGCGCTTGGGACAAGCAGCGGTCCGCGCGGCAGCCGGAAATAGTGAAGCCCGAACCTGGAGTTTCGCCCTCTACGGATGCACGGACGCCAGCGACGAAGCCGGCACCCGCTGCGGCAGAAACGGAGCGCGGCATGGCTACCACTCGGCCGCCACGCAATCGCCCTGAGAGAGACCGCTCCGATCGGCCCTGATCAGGCAGCGTGCTGCCCGCGCGTGCGGGCCAGGTGCTAGGTCATTTTCTCCAGA
>Ga0137409_10002563_pt1 | contig 19411 bp, 8 predicted proteins | sample CZODoug1_16funga_FD_122059 | JGI IMG/M metagenome (GOLD analysis project Ga0137409, IMG submission 122059) | Vadose zone soil fungal communities from Angelo Coast Range Reserve, California, USA - CZODoug1_16fungal (Hybrid Assembly) | ecosystem: Environmental > Terrestrial > Soil > Vadose zone... | reverse complement strand
CCGCGTTTCACCAGCCTGCCCTTGTTCGAGAACGCCATCCAGTAGGACTTGCCCGCCTGGGGTGTGCTGCTCTGACGCAACTGCCCGACCTTTTCCATCGACGGGACCACTAGCTTGACCCCGGCCTGCGGGTCGATCAAGGCAGGCTCAACCTTCTTATCGTTGAGCGTCTTGGCTTTGTCCGCGTCTAACACGCGGTAGGTAAATCGGATGACCTCGCCCGACTCCGTCCACTTCACAGCCAGAGAGTCAACTCCCCAAACAAGCTCGTAATACTTCCCTGCCCGTCCCGCGAACCGGTTTGGCTTATAGCGTCTTGCAGTCTGAGCCGCCGGAGCCTGGGTAGCGGTTTGCGGTCCCACAGTTGAAGCCAAGATGCTGCTGGCGAGAACTCCTCCCAGCAGCATTATTTTCGCGCCCCGTAAACCGTAATGGTCAAGCATCTGTGATATGTCCTTGAATCGATCCGTACGGTTTCTCGTCGTCGCAAAGGCCGAACATCCAAGTTTGGATGTCCGGCCGGTACGGATAGTTTGTTTCGCCGTGATCGTCTTACGGCGTTACTGCGAACGTGACGTTGTTGGAGGTTCCGCCGGGCGTCGTGGTGACGCTGACTGCCCTGTTCCCGGTTACAGCGGTAGCCGCGATTGCGCAGTTCGCATTGACCGTCGTGGCTGTCGGCGTCCCGTTTATGGTACAGGTCACGAGCGTACCAGACACGTTCACTGCCGTGGCTCCGGACAGGCTGGTGCCGGTTAGGGTCACCGCAACCGGAACCCCGGCGGTGCGCGAACCCGACGTGGGAGAGATCGAAGTCAGCGTCGGACCCACTATGAACGTAACGTTGTTGGAGGTTACTCCGGGCGTCGTTGTGACGCTGACGTTCCTGTTCCCGGTTGCAGCCGTAGCCGTGATTGCGCAGTTCGCAGTGACAGTAGTGGCAGTCGGCGTCCCGCTTATGGTGCAGACGACGCTTCCGGCAATACCGGACACGTTCACTGCTGTGGTGCCGGACAGGTTGCTGCCGGTTAGGGTTATCGGCACGCTGGGGCCGCCGCGCACGCCTGACGTCGGAGCGATCGAAGTCAGCGTCGGACTCACGACTGTGAACGTCACGTTGTTGGTGGTTACGCCCGGCGTTGTGGTGACGCTGACGTTCCTGTTCCCGGTTGCAGCCGTAGCCGCGATTGCACACGTCGCGTTGACCGTCGTGGTAGTCGGCGGCGTCACGGTACTAATGGTGCAGACGACGCTGCCGGCAGTACCCGACACGTTCACTGCCGTGGCTCCGGACAGGCTGGTGCCGGTTAGGAGCACTGGAACACTGGTGCCGCGCACGCCTGACGTCGGAGCGATCGAAGTCAGCGTCGGACCCACTGTGAACGTCACGGTATTCGAGGTTACGCCGGGCGTCGTGGTGACGCTGACGGTCCTGTTGCCGGTTGCAGCGGCAGTCGCGATTGCGCACGTCGCATTGACCGTCGTGGCAGTCGGCGGCGTCACTGTACTAATGGTGCAGACGACGCTGCCTGCGGTACCGGACACGTTCACTGCTGTGGTGCCGGACAGGTTGCTGCCGGTTAGGACCACTGGAACGCTGGTGCCGCGCGCCCCTGAGTTGGGCGAGATCGAAGTCAGCGTCGGCCCTACCACTGTGAACGTTACGGTGTTGCTAGTCAGACCCAGCGCCGTGACGCTGACGTTCCTCGGAAGGAGTGATGCGGTGTTCGAGATTACAAGCCTCGCGGTCACCGTAGTGGCATTCACGGAAGTAAGGGTGACGGTGACTCCGCCACCACCCAGCCCGTTAATTGCAGTTGTCCCGGTCAGGTTGGTGCCGCTTAGGACCACATTAACCGTGGTCCCCCGCAAGCCCGTGGAGGGAGTGATCGAAACCAGGAGCGGCGCCAGTGACCCAGTCTGATCAGCTTGATGTTCGATTGCACCCACGTCAATTCTCGTATTCGTACCCCTATCATTCGGGCGCGGATTGCCGAAGAAGTCAGTCGGGGGCGCCGAAACCACTTCGCCCGCCGCCAGGCAATCACCTGCGGCACTCAGACACGGGATATAATCAATGGCCGGCGAACTTGATGCCAGCGCATAGTTGCCGAGCGTTGCGCCCGTTGCCGGGCTCGAGAGAGAGAGCGGGCCCCAAGCGATGTTGATCCAGTTGTTGCCCTCATCCACGGTCGCCGCCGGCGTCAGGTTGAAGATAGGGTTGGGCACGGTCGCGTCCGAAATTCCAGGAGGCACCTGGTAGCCGAGACCTCCGTTTTCCGGCGGTACGCGCGAGCCATTGCAGTATTGGCTGACCGCGAGCGGATTTGATGCCGTGTTAAACAAACCACTGCCATTGTAACCGCCGGCGATATTCGTCAACACTGACCACCTCACGGCGAGCGGGGTCCCAAGAGAGCCGGTATGGTTGGTCGGGCTCGTGTCGCCTCGCACACCGATGTCCCAGTAGTGCGACCCGGTAGTCCCGGCCGTAACGCAGGCGCCGGTGAGCGGCTGGCTGGCCGCTCGTGTAGTGCTGAACGCGTTATACAGCGCAACCACGTTCTGCTGGTTCAGGGTTCCTGTTCCCAGAGAGCCCACGGCAATGTAGAACGCACGATTTTGCCAGAATACATCGTTCTCCAGTATCGGTACCGAGTATCTCCTGCAAGCCCCATTGTTTGTACCGGTGGTCCCACCCCCGTGGCCTTGGGGACACCTGATAGTCGTGGGGAAGTTCGCGACAAGAGTCGCGCTGTTCTGGATGCTCACCAAGCCGGCGGGCTGAGGGTGCGAGGCCGTCCCGCAGTTAATGGTGCACGTGGGGCCCGACGAACTGGCCAAGGGAGCCGCAAGCGTGTTGAAGAGCACGCCCGAGGAAGCAGTAGTATCGTTCGACATGATGGTGTTGTTGATGATGTTCACCAACAACGCGTCCTGTAGCGAAATTCCAGCGCCATCCCAGCCGGCGACGTTATTCGCGATGATGTTATTGGTGACGGTCACCGAGTACCATTGGGTCGGAGTCGTGGGGAAGTTGAGCAGCTCCGAGCCGTTGATACTCTGCAAGCGCAGCCCGCCGCCGCTGCCGCTTTCCGCGGCGTTGCCCATGATCAGGTTGGCATTGATGACCAGTCCGGGACCCGCTCCGTCGCTCGGCCCAACTGAACCAAGTGGAGGAACACAATCCGCGTCCGTCGTGACTCCGCAGGGCGGATCCACGTCGGGAGAGCCCATGATCAAGACCCCGCCGCCGTTGGACGCGATCGTCGGGTTGGCGCTCTGATTGAACAGGATCTGGTTGTGTTCGATGTCTCCGTTATAGCTGAACCCGAGGTGACCGACGCCGCCGCCGTCGCCCGTGCTCAGGTTTCCGCAAACCCAGTTGTAGTTAAACTTGTAGTAATCCGAGCCGGTGCAGAAGCTGACGCCGCCTGCCCCCGCCGGCGTGGCCGAGAACAATTCGTCGCCGATGGAAGAGTTCAGCGAAACCAAGTTGTGGTGCACGTTCACGCGCTGGTTATGGCAGTACGGCAGTTGAACGTTAGCTGCAATGCCGTTGTCATTCACGCAGGAGCCGGGAGGCGCGTTTGTGGCGCTCCCCTGCAGATACGATGGAGGAAATTCACCCTGGCCAACGTTGATGCCGCCCGAAAGGGTTCCGGAATTGTTGGTGATTCGGTTGTTGGCGATCGCCAAGTCATGCCCCCACCCGTGCACGAAGATGCCGCCGCCCCCTTGGGAACTGTTGGTGACGGTCAATCCATCGATCCGCGATGGGTTGCAGTGGAAACTGCTGGGGAAAGGATTGGCGACAAAGCCCCCGGTACCTTGCGTACCCATACCGCAATCTGCGGAAGTGAGATGCGTCGTACCGGCCGGGAAGCCCGCCAAGAGGGTGTTATCAAAGGGATTTTGTCCGTGGAAGTCCACGCCTTTAGACAACACCGTGATTCCGGCTCCTTCCAACGCGCCCATCAGCGAGGGTTCTTGCAACAGCTCGGCCAGGTTGCCGTTAAGGTTGGCGTCCCAGCCAAGCGTGGCTTCCAGCGGTAACCGGTCTACCTGCGGATTGTTGGGAGTCGCGTTGAAGTAATTCCAAGGAGTCCCGTTCGTACTTCCGCATACGGCAGTCCCGGTCGGGTCAAACGGATTCGTGCCGGGAGTGGAAGTGTTAGTATAGGGTTGACCATTGAGCGCCAGGCCAAATAGGCAGTTGACCTTCTGGCGCCAGACATCCATCTTGCCTGCGGGATGCGTATTGGCGTTGATGACGCTCGACGCAGCCCCGACGCCTTGCAACCGCACGGGCTTCCACATGAGCAACAGTTCATTGTAGGTACCGGGGTTGACGATGATCAGGTCGCCCGGAGTGGCGGCATCAATCGCGGCTTGGATTGTGGGTTGGTCCGTGGGGACGTGGATCGGTGCTTTGCCCCCAATGGTTACAGTAACGGTGTCGATCGACTGCTTGCCGTCGGCTGCAGTGATGACCAGTTCGCCGCAACTTGCGGCCGAGCCTCCGTATTGAGCTTGCTGCTGTATGCCGCATGCCGGCAGGCCATCCGGTACGGTGCCAGTGATGAGCGGGTCGCTCCAGCTCACACCCGTCAGCGCATGACTTACGCCATCGCTTCCGACAAGGGCAACGGTTCCCTGCGTGGTACCAAAACCATAGTGGCGGGTGACGGTCTTCTGGTTGAAAGGAGCCGTTGTGGCCGAAGGCCCGGAGTACCCATAGTTATTTACAACCTGGTCGCCCAACGCGTGGATCGTGATAGAACCACTTGCGCTCACCCAAGGCCCTATTCCATCGCCATCCACTTCGCTGATCGCCGGCGTAAGAGTCGGGTAGGAGCAGTCCGGATTGTTGTATCCCGCGCCCGCGAAGGCGGACGTCGGAATTACCGGCGTATCCATGTACTGAGTTTGCCCCGGCATGAACGGGATTTCGTAGCAGAACTGGCTGTAGGCCGGGTTGTACAAAGGATCTGGCGTGGCTCCCGTGCCGGGGTCGTTCATGCACGTCACCATCATCTGAGGCGCGTACCCCGTCGGGTTGGGCGGGTTGACTTCCCAGGTCGAATAGGTCAGGCCGTTGTAGGAACCCCAATGATCGGCATACGTGCGAGCAATTTCATTTCCTGTCCAATCCTTGATGGCTACCGGCAGGTCGGCGGGCGAGAATTTCTCGCCGAATTGCGGAGAGAAGGGATCAAATTCCGACGTGAAGTCGTCGGTGATCACGCCGGTGAAGTGCGCGGCGGCATGAGTCGAGGTGAAGATGTAGAACTTCGCCAGCGCCGAGGCCTGGTCCTGGAGCGTGACTTCCTTACGGTCGCAGAGATTGCGAGTCGCGCCGGCGAACGGCGAGACTTCCGCAGACTGCGGGAACAAGCTGATGTAATCGGGGACGATGCGCGATGCGCCCACGCAGGGCCAGAAGGCCTCCACGCTTCCGGTGTCGCCCTCGTGGCGGGGGAAGCCAAACGAGCCCAAATCCTGCGTCGGATTCTGCGGGTTGTTCGGATTGTAGGTGGAACCCACAGCCGCCTGGTCTGGAAGAATGAAGATGTTCCCCAGGCCGGCGAACTGTTGGGTAACCGGCGCGATATAGTTGTCGCCGATAAGGATGTTCTTGTCTTCTTCCTTCACCAGCTCATAACCCGGAGGTACGACCACTTCCACGACGTACTTGCCTGCGGGCAGCATGGGCAGGCCGTTCCTGTAAGGATCGGTCGTATCCGGATTCGGGATGCATTTCGTGCAGTTCGTTCCCGTCGGCGTCGGCTTGCCGGTGGTTGGGTCGATGGCGGTAACACTGGGGAATCGGTACGCGCCGTCGTACGGCGCTGGTTGGACCTGATTCCAGTTGTGCATGCCGTCATAGCACTTGAACTGGGAATTGTTTGGCAGCGTGTGGGACGGAATGCCACCATTGTTGTACGAGTCAAGATAATTCGGCTGGTTAAACAGCGAAAAGAAGAAGAGATCCGCGGCTGGTCCAGTGTCGCGTCCCTGGCCCGGGCAGTTCATATTGGGCATTCCATCCGACCGGAAGCCCTGGGCCCAAGCGTCAAAACTGCTGGTCTGCGTGGTGTCAACCAAAGTCAGAGATTTACTGCCATCCGGGGCAGCTCCCTCCTGATAAAGGTTTATGGTGACATTCGGAACCTGCGGCTCCCAACTGAGCTGCAGGAGCAATTGCGGATCGTCAAATGGACGGGTCGAAGCGTACACGACATGGCCATGGATGCCGCCGTTTTCGCCGGCTGCGAAGGGCTTCTTGCCGAATTCAATGAACGAGTTCTGGCCGGAAAAGCCCTGCCATCCCTCGCTTTCAACCCAAGCCGGATCGATTCGGCCAGTAGAAAGGTTTGCCGACGTACTGCTGCTGCCCGGTCCGTTGGCAACGGAGAATCCGGTGCAATCCGCTTTGTCGCAATAGACCGCGCCCGGTACACGCAGGTTCGAGGGCAGCGAAACCTGTTCGGCTGTGTTCGCCATGTTCCCAGCGATTTTGGAGCTTCCGCACGGCGCCGTTGGAGGAACTGCAGAACTTCCGCAGAGTGTACCGTCAGCGGGCCCGCCCGCATCGTAGACCACATGGGTCCCGGTGCTCTTGTAACGGGTGGTATCTGTTTCCACCACGTACCAACTGAATAGCGGGAACACCTCGTTGAACCCGGCGAAACCATTCAGGTCCGTGTTGTTGAAGTTGGAGAAGCTGCCATCCCGGAACCGAATGTTGGTGGCCACCAGGGCGAGTCCAGGTTCGGTCGGATTTCCGCTTGCGTCCACATTGGAAACACCATCGCCATTCTGGTCAAAGAAGGTCCGGGTGTAAATATTCGCTTGCCACTGGTTCATGGCAATCTGCCCCAGGTTAACTGTACTGCAATTGGCGGTCGGGGGTACGGGGCAACCCAACGCGACGGGCGTCGAAAGGCCGTCCACGAGCATATCGTTCCACTGGTCAAAGACGGTTATTCTCCAAGTGCCATCAGGAAGATTCGAGAGGGTGAAAGTCCCGTCCGCATTGCACTTGGTGAACGCGAAGTCTTCGCCGTCCGGATCTCCAAAGCTTACGTAGCACTGGGTGAAAGCGAAGCTACTGTTGTCGCCGCTACCGTAGAGCCTCTCATCGGGCGTGCGGCTCATACGCTCGGTCGTGACTATGCCCGTTACGGTATTGGTGCAGTTTCCCGTCCCGGGGAGGTTGGGGTCCACGCCGCCGCAGACGGCAGTCTTCCGGCCATTGATAATCGCCGGATTGGCAAAGCCGATGGACACGTGGTATCCCGCGGGCCCGAACTCCTGGAAGAAGCTCGGCTCGCCGATCCTGAGGAACGAATCGTGGGCCTTCTGCCCGTCCAGGGTGTTGGTCTGGAGCCACTCTTCACCTCTGGCAATCCGGTCGGCCGCCGGCGTCGCCACAACTCCATATCGGCCGGGGTATAGATTGGCAATGACAGCCTGGCCGGCCAACGGAGAGAGGGTTTTGCCGTCCGCTTCATACTTCGGACAAGTAACGATCATGCTTGTGATTCCCAGCGGACTCGTGGTGCCATCAAACCCGACCGACTGAACCGGGGAAATGGGGCAGGCATCCTTCCCTGTCGTTGGATCGATCGTTCCCGCCAAGCTATTCGTCAGCGGCATGTTAAACATGTCGTAAGTTGGCTGTCCGGTGGCATCACCGGGGCCGCCCGCGTCGTCGAAAAGGGTGATCTGAAAGCCGCCGAGACCTGGCTCGTTGGGCGACAACACATCAATTCCGCCGCCGCCGTCCTGCTCGCCGTTGAGCGGGAAGTCGTCCTCGAACACAAATACCGAGAGTTTCGCTGGTGGGAACGGAGTAGGTTGCGTCAGCACCTGTACAGGCAAACCATTGTTAATATTGAAGCTGATCGGAGCGCCGCCCATGCCGTGGCCGCAGTGTCCAGCTGCGGAGCCGGCCGTGGAGCAGTCAGGCGCACCTCCGTATGCAGCGCCAAACGGGTTGGCCGCGTCGCCCGGCAGAACAGAGATGTAGTATCGCTTGTTCGGATTCAGACAGTTGGTCACTTGCGGTGTCAAGGTCGAGCACAAAGCGACCTGGCTGGGATCTACGGCTGTCTCTTGTGTGGCAGTGGTTCTGCAAACGCCATTGCCAATATCGCATACGGCAGGTGCCCCTAGGACAGTCTGACCAGCTTCGCAGGACAGGGCCCCGGTGCAGCCAGTCGCGACGACCGGCATGTAACTGGTGTGGAAATTCGTCCCAAACGTTGGAACGATTCCGGAGGTAGCGGTTGGGCAGCCCACTGGCGGAGGATTTGTTGTGCACTTGGGGTCGATATAGAAGGTCCGGTCTTCCTCAATAATCCAGCGATAGTCGTTGATACCGCTGGTTTTGTCCTTGCCGTCCAATACCTTCACTTGAAGGTTGCTCGGCGTTGGGAAAATCAGCGTCACAGTGGCGGAGGCGCTGCTCTGTGTGCCCTGTGAATTCTTCGCCCAGTAGGTAAATGTGTATGTCCCTGGCCCGCTGACGGACGACACGTTGAACGCCCCACTCTCGTCTACCGACAGCGTTCCAGTACCCGGACCTGATAGTGCCGAGACCGTCGTCTTGTCAACCGTAAGTGGATAGCCCGCCATATCTTTGTCAACAGACAGGATGCCCGGCGACTTAATGCTCAGAGATGTGGCCAAATTCGACGTATACGTGATGGGATTCATCGCGATCCCGGTGTTTGCCTCCATCGGCGCAGCACCTAATGTCACCGTGGTGCAGGTCGGCCCTGATGTCGCACCGTTGCCGCAATAATTGAAGGAGCCAGAGGCGGCACTGGCTACAAACGTAAACGTGCCGTTCGTGTTGAGAGTAAGAGTACCTCCAGTCACGGATCCCGCTACGACCTGAACCCCATAAATGTTCACGTCATTAGCGATCACGCCTTTGCCGGGATCGGACACAGTTAGCGTCTGGCCGGCAATCACGGAGTTGTAGGTGTCCGCGTTGGCTACCGCAGCCGCGAAGACACCGGTGCCGGATCCAAACGGGAGTAGCGCGCCATTGATACCGATGTAAGCCAGCATCCCCGCGTCACGCGCGGAGGCGTTGCCTGACAGGCTCAATTGACGGTCGAAGATCGGGAGTGCAGTTCCGCCGGCGGCAGGCACATTGATCATCACATCGTAAGTCTTGCCCGCGGCCATAAATACTTCGCTCTGCACACGAGGAACGCCCGGCAGGGGGTTGCCGTCTTCCGCAATCAATGAGAAACCCGCCGGTACTGTTCCGCCCGTAGGCGCGACACCTGTTTGCGATCCAACGATGGAGGGAACGTGCATGCGCAAGCCGGCATTCACCAAGCGCACCAAAACCGAGCCGGTGGCCGGGACTGTCGGCGAAGGAACCGGGAACAACGAGGCCGACGCGTTGGTCTTGTTGAACGCAACTCCATTGAATAGGTAATACAGCGGCGTATAATTCACCGCCGAGGGATAGCACGCTGCAACCGTAGCGCTTCCGCAAGGATTGGAGGGGGCCAACAGAAGCCCGGAAACCGCCGTTGCCGTTGTTCCTGTGGGAGGAGGCGTACTAGGGGAATCGATGGTAACCTTCGGATTGGAGGTATACCCCGAACCGGGGGTTGTGACCGTGATGGTCGTCACTTGCCCGAACGTTGGGCTAGTAGCGTCGAGATCCACCGTCGCACTCGCCACTGCGCCCGTGCCGCCGCCACCTGTGATCGAGACATGTGGATTATTGCTCGTGTAACCTGAACCGCCGTTAGTTACTGCGATGGAGTTGACTGAGCTTGCCAAGGTGAGGTTATGGGTCGCCGTTTCGCTGAAACCCACAGTGTTGGCCGCGGCTTGGACAGCGTTGTTTTGGACCGCGTCGATTTCACTGAGAAGCAGCGGAACTTCCGCGTTGTAGTTCACGATGGGTGTCGTGGCGGTTGCGGGATAAGCGGTGCCGGCTGTCGCCGTGGGCGCGCTGGTGACTACTAGCATTCCGTATAGGCCCATTGGTCCCTGAATGGATGGGTGCGTGCCGGACTCAATCAGGTACGTGCCCGGCCGAAGGTTTGCCGCTGTCCAGGTCAGTGCCGTTGGCGTTTGCACTGTCGTTGTCGGCGTTGCCGCCACTTCGGTTGAAAATGACTGGACACGATTCGCCTGCGCAGGTGGGTTGAAAGTGGGCCCGCTATTGTCACTGGCGATGGGCCACGTAGCGCCTTGAGGCGGATGGACGGGGCTCGGCGTGGAGGTCGCCGTCGTTCCGAGGCCTCCGCCCAACTGACCCACGATCACAAGCGAAGTGGGCACGTTATTCGGAGTCGTGCTGCCTAACGGTGTAAACGAGAGATTATTCGTGAGGTTGATCGTCAGGCCTTGTCCCGTAGGAACAGTAATTACCACGGGGGACCACATGCCTGCCGCGGCCGCCGCGGGATTCAAAGCGACGCAGGTCGCGGTGGAGCCACCAGTAACGACTGCGCCGCAACTGTAGCCCCACATCGGCACGGTTGAGCCGTCGGGCAGGATAGTCGTGGCCGGCCCGGCGGTCAGATTGACCTGCTGCTGGCCGAGGGCCGCAACTGCCGCGAAAGGAAGTATGCACGCTACTCGAAGCGCGGCTTTCAGAATTGCTTTGAAATTATAGGTTTGCATTGTTCTTCCTCGCCGTCAGTTGGACTCGTCAATCACAAATTCCCGGGAATCAACCAGCATCATCATCAGCATTCCGCCGGGGAAAACGTTGCTGGTGGTAATCTCGCGCTCGTTGTGGGAGTGCCACATAAATGCAAAGCCAGCCTCGCCTGTGGGCGAATTCGCTATGGTGCCCGAAGGCGGAGTCGTGCCAGTGGAACCGACCGCGCGGATAGTCGCATTTGGACCGAGATAAGGGCTGCCGCCGTACCAAGCTCCATTCGTGAAGATATTCGGATCGGGCAGAGTTACGGGGCCGCCACCGGCTACATCGCCGAACGGAGCGGCTTGCATGGGCTTGTTGTGGTCCTGGCACCACTCGTAAAAGTTGAGGTCGGTTGGGACAGAATGATAGCCGTTGAGAAGCCCATCACAGCCAAGCTTGCCGAGTAGGTCGCCGGAAGCGGGATTGTGACCATACGGGTCCCAATTCAGACCTTTGCCTGTCCAGTAGAAAATTCCATCCATGGCCAGCCCCGGTGTCGTCGTGGTGGTGAACAGCAATGGCCCGGCGAGACTAGCCGAATCCGTCTGGCTGACAATCAGGTTCCCGTCGCGCCCCAGGATGCGCACATGGTTGCCGTGTTCATGGAACGGATGCTGCCAGCGGCCCTGGCCGATGATGCGCAGCAGGACCTGCTCGCCTGGATGCATGTGAGGATTGCCGTTATAGGGCTGGTGCGGATACTCAACGGCATAGTTGGAATCCATGTCGTCGGGCATCGAGCGTCCGTTAATCAGGAAGTACGTTGGATGGTAAGGCTCCGTTGCGACGTTGAGGCTGCACCCTGCAGCGCCAGCCACACAGCCAGTGGTTGCCGTAATTTGGGCCAAAGCTTGAGTGTGAATGTTTGGATCCATCTCGGCGAACTGAAAGAGGTATTCCCTGTCGTAGCAAGTCTTCGCGTTATCGTAGGCGGCCGCCGCCAGTCGGAAATCCCGTTCCGCCGCGTTGCCGGGAGCGATGTAGTGCGCGACAGCACTTGGTACTGACGTGCAGTTAAGAGGGACCTTAGCCGACGCTGGCAGGACAATGATTGCCCCGTAGAGGCCCATCTCGACCTGCAGGTCGCCCTGCGTTCCGCTGTAATACGCGCGCGTTCCCGGCGACCCAGCAGTAAACGTGTACGTCACCGTCGCACCAGGGGTCGCCTCATGCGTCAGCAGGCCGGCTACGCCGTCCGGCGTTGCCACATTAAAGCCGGGAAAGAGAATCGAGGTGTTGCCCGCCGCAGGGGGGAGGTTGTTCGTGAGTGTAACCGTGATGAACTGTCCTTCCGTGACGATTAGCGTAGGGCCGGGAACTTGCATCGTGGGGCATCCCCCCGCGGGTGGCGTAATGGTTATCGGCAGAAAACTTGCGGTGTACGTGGAGGCGCAGCCGTACCCCCACGAGTAAATCATTCCCCCATCCGGCTGCGTGATGTTCGCGGCCTGCGCCGTCAAGTTAAACGTCGTGCCCGTGATGCCAGGAGCCGCGCCGTACGCACTTGCCGTAACCAGGAACGCCACTACCAGCATCGGCGCCAACAGCAGGTGTGTCATCGAGATCGCTATTTTCGTTTTCTTCGCACTCATTGGCTCTCTCCTAGCACTCATTTCCGCTCTCCTAGTTGATGTGAACTTCGGTCATGAGCCCGCCGAAATTCTCGGCGTCGTTGGACAAGTGGTCGAGATTGGGGGTGTAAAGGTAGTAGGTCCCCGAAGGAATCGGGGTGGTGCAGCTTCCGTCAAAGGCCCGAGCCGCACATGAATCCAAAATCACGTCGAGCGACTCGCCACCAGCCAGGGTGATCGAGTTGGTGTAATAGTCGAGGTTGTTTCCTGCTTGATCCCGCAGCAGCTTGGCGTTGTACCCGATAACGTGCATCCGAATCCCGAGCGAGGCCAGGGTCTGATACTCCGTGACGTCCAGGTCGGAAATGCGCAGCAGGGCCCTCTGGCCTGAGCTCATGTTTATGATGGAAGGAAGCGGCTGCGAAAAATGGTTCGCGCCATCCGTCGTCTGGGTCTCCATGGGGCCGGACTGGACCGTGTCGGGATAGCTTCTCCCATTCAGCAAGAAATACTTGTCCTTCATGTCCGCAAAACCTTCCGGGTTGAAGGTCATGCCGACAAAGTGGAAATTGGGGTCGAAGCCGTGGATCTGGATGGGATACTCGACATCGTAGTACGTTGAGCCGTCGCCGTCGTTGTAGGCGTAGTTGCCGGTTGCTGCGCGTAGCACCGAATTGGAAGGTGGCAGGGGATTGCTGCACAGGATGTCGACGGCGGAATTGCAAGCCGTGCGAGGATCACTTTGCTGCAGATTTAGCGCATTATAGAGATTGCCGCCGACCTGCACCCGATTCTGCCGTGGCCGCACATACAGCTGCCCGACCATGCCCATCTGCAAGTGTTCGGGAGGGGTGATATGGCAGTGCCAGAAATAAGTGCCGGCATCCGGCGCGAGGTAGTAATACGTGAAGCTGCCCCCGATGTTGATGGCCACCGAAGCGTCAGGCACACCGTCATAGAACGCGGAGGCGTTGGGATAACCGTGGAAGTGCACCGTATGCTGCTCGAACAGGTCCGGCCGCATGATCATGCCCACGTTCGAGAGGGTGAGGAAGAATTCGTCATCCTCATCAATGGCCATCAGCGGCGCTGGGATGTTGCCGTTCATCACTCCGATATCCAGCATTTGGCGGGGATCGACGTGCCCATCAAGACAAGGGGTGGTGCAAGTGCCGGCAGCTATGGCATCCGCGTCGGGAACCAGCCCGACGGCGCCGTTGTACGAAAACGTGCGGCCCCCGTCAACTGTCGTGGCTGGATCACCGGGCATCAGCCGCGCACTCGGCGTAGCCACAAAGGGGGTATTGAAGATGCTCGGGGGCTCCGTACCAGCCTGGCCGCTAGCGATGGCCGCGAGCCCAGACAGCGGTCCAAAGGAGAACATGTACGTCTGCGTGCCGTCTCCCATCGTCGCGAAACCGTCGCCGCCCGAAATCTGTTGGCATTTGATCGCGCCGTTCACGTTCGAACTCGGCACCAGATATCCGTTGGCTGGATTGGTCGTGTTCGTGGACGTGAACCCCGTAGGACCGGTGTAGGCAGGTTCCGAATTGTTGTCGGCCGGCAAATTAGAGTTAGCGGTGCTCTTCACCGGGTGAGTGATAGTGCTGGTCGGACATTGAACCCGGAACGACTGGGCGCTGGCGACCGCGGGAACAAGACAGACTAGAAGTATTGGCAAACAAATCTGGTACGTCTTTCTCATGACTCGGCAATCTCCTTCTGGACCTGCGGGCGCCAGAGATTCGCTCTCTGTTTCCTGACAGACGACTGAAACATAAGTGACAAGGGCCCGCCGTGATCGCACCACGAGACTGGTTGCATGATGAGCGTCATCAGGGCAGGAGTCCTTGCACATTCGCAAACGCGGCCGGAAAATAAAAGGGACCCGGAAGTATCCCTTGAAAACAAGGGAAAACCGCGTGCTATATTAATTAATAGATATACTCTTTCAGCTTGTACTATATATTACTCGACCGAATCTGCGCCAAAGCACTGGTTGACGGCGCTATTTCAATTCAGATTGAAGCATCCGTTGATCGGGAAATGCCTGCTACTGCTCTCACCACCCTCAAAACCTGGCGCGCGTGTCGCAGTCATCCTCTGAAGCAACCGAAGGGACTTGTCTCGAACACGCAAAAAGCGTCAATCCTCCAGCGCTGATTGCCCGGGGATTAACGGAAACATAGAATGAAGTCGCGACACCGATACTGAAGCGATCTATCGAGCCGGGGCCTGCACCACAAACAAGATCCAGTTCGAGAGCTCCAACGCTGAGGCAAGGATTCTAACGATCATCAGCCATATGACCTGGCTTCAGGCAACAGGGACTCTATCCTTCAGTTTTAGATTGCGGCCGGCGTGATACAGTACGGTTATGAAGCGAACGCGAAAGAAATTAGAGCCGCGCAAAGAGACTCGGAAAAAGATGCGGCCGATAACGCGAGATGCCTTCACGGCGATCGTCGCGAAGGCGATTAAGAGACCTTCCAGGAAGATTGCTCCAAAGTCGAATTGAGCGCCGGATTGCCGCGTTTTGTCGATTCAGTTGGATGCAATTCTCATCCAAGTGAGCTCGGTTGTCTTTCGCTCCCGTTGTGAGAGAACCCGCCGATTACCCCTTCTCGCGAAAGACTAGGTGCGTCTCCATTGTCTATCTGCGCTGTCGGGCGCTCCCGTTGGAGGTCCTCATTGGTGAGCAGTCGTCGAATCTCACGGAACGTACGCCATGCCGTTTTGTAGGTGACGCCTGTCTCACGCTGAATCCGCTTTGCGGACATAGCGCAACGCGTGGAACCCATTAGGTACATGACGTAGAACCAAGTCTTTAGTGAAGTAGTGCTCTTCGCAAAGACGGTACCAGTGAGCGGGTATACGTGATTCCCACAATGGTCGCAGGCGTACGCCGTGCGGCCAGTCACGCGGTGATGCTTGCGCTCGATGCTGCACTTTTCGCACTTGGTGACCCCATTCGGCCAGCGCTGCTCCTTGATGTATTCGAGGCAGGCATCATCACTCGCAAATTCGCGGTTAAAATCGGCCACTGAATAGAACCGTTCTTTTGCAATGCTAAGTCTGGGCTTCATGTCCACCTTGCAGAGGTATCGAGCGTATTGCCATACTTGTATTTAAGGGATCGATACTGATGGGTGCCTGGAAGCCGCGCGAGAATCAGACTCGACCCCTGCGACCGCAGTTCCGACGGTTCGCTCGCAGATCGAACAGCAACTATGGTCGGTTCCGAAATAGCAGCCTCCATTGCAGCAAGCAGCACCCAGCCCAGGGCCTCGAAATTATTTAGCCTTACATAGCTCCAAGAGGCGAGGGACACTATGAATCTCAATCACTTCCCTTCGAAGTTTCACTAGCCCTTGATCTTCCCAGTTGGTGAGTAGACGGCACACAGAGAACGAGGTCATGGCTGTCATCTGCGCCAGCGCCTCCTGTGAGACGTTGATTTCGACATGGCTGTTCACTTTGTGACCTATTTGATCAAGCAGACGAACCAGACCATGAGCCAGACGTGGCGAGACCGTTTCAGTGGAAACTTCGCAAAATCGCCGTTCAAGCTCTTGAAGACGCTGTTCAAGGATGCTCTTTGCGTTGCATAGAAGGACTGGGAAACGTTCCATAGCAGCCTCGAAGGTCGCTGAGTCCCAGGCAAGCACCTTGCAATCCTGGACCGCTTCTGCTGTCGAGGACTGCTTACTCCCCGGCACCAAAGCAAGCTCGGAAATTACTTCGCCAGGGATGCACAGCCGAAGAATGACTTCCGTGCCGCGTTCACTGAACTGCGTTATCTTCACACGACCGTCAGTGAGCAAGAAAACTTGCTCAATTTGATCTCCCGCGAAATACATCACCTGGCTGCACGGGAAGTCCATAGGGCGTGCTCTGGATAGAATATGTGTGCAAGCAGAACTGGGAAGACCCGCAAATAGCTCGGATCTTGTCAGCAATGAACTCTTCTCCCCTGCCTCGGCCATGATAGGTCTCCAAGCACTGACTGGAATATCTCCGATGAAGCTCCAGTCGGCGCAGCTCGAAAGTTTCAAGTTGGTGGTTTGTTAGGGAAGAACGGCTTGACATCGCCAATCCACAAAGTCGGACGACGCCGAAAGCCGCCGGTTTGTACAGATTAAGTCGAACTCAGGAGCGGGAGGGTATTGGAGGTGCGCGTCCGAGGAGAGACCCTAAGATGAGACTGCGGAATGACGCAGAGTTAGCTCGTGGAATAGAGCCCCTCGCGGGGCTAGCATGTAACAGGTACTTCGATCCAGAGAAAGCTCCGACAGGCAATCGGGGGGTTGTCGCGACCGCGTCCGTCCGCGGAGGCAACTTACCACTTAGGGTCTTCCCAGACCCACCGAAGGCTCTTGGAAATGAAGTTGGATCAGCTAATGAAAAGGCCCCGCGTCCATTGTTGATAAGGACCGCGACGGGCCCTTCCCGCCAAGCTGAACCGAGGATAACGTCGGGAAAGTCGTCGCCGTTCACATCGCGCGTGGCGATTCGCAGCCCTCCCGAGGGCCCGACCAAATGGATGGATCGTTGGCCAGTTGCGCTGAGCTGAAATTGAACCCTGTAAATTGTACCTGAGGAGTTTTTTGATACCGGCTGAACACTTGCTAGATCTGGACGAAGGTCCCCGTCAAAATCGTCAATTGCAAAGGGTAACCTGGACCCAGAGACAGGCAGCCTTACATTGCTTGCTCGTGCTGGTATGCCACCAAACAAGGATCCAACAAGGACGAGCAAACAAATCCGCAGAGCCGCGGGTGGTGAGATGATCCGCCTAGCCAATTTGCTCCACCAAGGCACGTCTGCAATCACAATGACTCACTCTAATGCCCGTCGTCATTCAACTGGTTGATCCGTTGGACCCGATTCGTTCCCGACTCTTAGTGCAGGTAACCCGCCAATTGGTATTTTGGTCGAAAGTCGTTGCATCTAAAGACATTTACGGTCACGGTGCCTTGCCGAACGCGCAAATCACCTTGCATAACTATGGCAAAGTTCTTCACCATTTCTGAACCATTTTGGGACTTACTCTCGATCAGGATTATTGGGGCTGACGATGCGGGTTTATCCTGATCCGGCATGGCCTGTGGTTCGCCAAAGGGCCCGGTTCGCCGTCGCAAAGGCTTGACTGTCATCGATCCTTGCAGGAAAACCGCAGCGCGTCGGGCACATATATTATAAGGACCGAGGAACCCAGGACATGCGTGTTCCCGCTCTACGTTCGTTTGGGTTAGGCAGCCCGGTCTACTTGACCGCGCCAACAGTGAAGCCGGCGATGAAGCGATCAAGGAACAGGTTGTACATGAAGGCGATGGGAAGACTGGCGATCAAACAGGCGGCCATCAGCGCTCCCCAGTAGTAGACATCTCCGCGAACCAAGAAGATCGGGATGCCCGTCCCGATCATCTGATTCGATTCGGAAGAGATGAAGGTCAACGCATAGACAAATTCCTGGGTTACCAGGGTAAACGTGAAGATCACGACGGTGAGAATTCCCGAGACGGAGATGGGAATCACCAACTTGACGAACGCGCCGAAGCGCGTGAGCCCGTCCACCATGGCCGCGTCTTCCAACTCCTTGGGGATGGACTTGAAGAAACCCATCAGAAGCCAGATGGAGAAAGGAACCGTGAAGGTGGGGTAGACGAGAATTAGTGCCCACAAGGAATCCTGCAGGCCGAGATACGCCACTACTCTGGAAAGAGGAATGAAGAGCAAGGTCGGTGGAACTAAATAAGTAAGAAAGATGCCGATTCCGAGGCGTTCACCCCATCGGCCGGAGAGCCTGGCGAGTGCATACGCGGCAGGCACGGCCAGCAGTAACGTGATGGCAACGACGACGACACCGACGAAAGCGGTGTTGCCCAGCCAGCGAACGAATCTGGTTTCGATGAAAAGAAACTTCACGTGTACCAGAGTGGGCTTGGCATTAAAGATGAAGGGGTTGTTCTCCATCGTGTAGAGATCGAGGTTCTGCTTGAAGCTGGTGATCAGCATCCAATAGAAAGGGAACGCCAGCAGAATCGTAAACGTCCCCAGCACGAGGACGTGGACGACATTGCCCCAGATGCGCCGCGAAATTCCCCTGGCCATCAGTTCACCTCGGCGCGATGAGCGACGCGCAGCATGAAATAGGCAAGGATCACCAGCAAAGGCACAAGGAAGAGCGAGATCGCCGCGCCTGCGGCGAGGTCGCTGCCCTGAATGCCCATGGCAAAAGCCAGAGAAGGCAGGGTCTGTGTGGAGTCGAACGGCCCGCCAGCCGTTAGGATGTAGACGACGGTCATGTCGGTGAACGTGAAGATGAGTCCGAAGAGCACGGCCACGCTGATGATGGGCCGCATCATGGGAATGACGATCTGGAGCTGCGTGCGCCAGAAGCCGGCCCCATCCACCGCGGCGGCCTCTGGAATGTCCTTGGGGATGGCGGTGCGGCCGGCAAGCAAGATGACGGTGGAAAATGGCATCAGGCGCCAACTGTGGACCAAGAGGACGGCAGCAATGGCGAGACGAGGTTCGCCCAGCCACATCGGGGCGCTGAACGGCTTGTAAATGTGTACGGCCACAAGAACCCAGGTGATCACGCTGTAGATCGAATCAAGGATCCATTTCCACCCGATGGCGCCGAGCGCGATGGGCGCAACCCACGGCAGAAGAATCAGAAAACGGATCAGGCCGCGGCCGCGGAAGGCCTTTTCCAGGGAAATGGCGAGAATGTTGGCGCCGACGGTCACGATGATTTGGGAGCAGATGGTGAAGACAAAGGAATTGCGGATGGCAACGCGAAAACTGGGGCTTTGCAGGATGCTGCGGAAGTTTTCCAGCCCAACGAAATGCATTTCGGCGTTGCCGATGCGCGCGTCACTGAAGGCATAGAAAATGGCAAGCAGAAAAGGCCCGCCGACGAGCAGCAAGATGTAGAGAACCGCAGGTGCAAACATGGCAGCACCCAGCAACGGGCTCTGAGCCGCGCCGATGGACTTTATTTTGCTGCGGGCTACTGCCATGAAACGGCCCTCGGCTCGACGTGTTTTTCGGAGGAGCGGTCGAAGAATTTCAGCTGACGCTGAGGTACGGCGAAGTCATAGCTGCCGCCCAGCTGAAGATTCTGCGCCGAGGAGAGGCG
>Ga0137409_10002562_pt1 | contig 19433 bp, 16 predicted proteins | sample CZODoug1_16funga_FD_122059 | JGI IMG/M metagenome (GOLD analysis project Ga0137409, IMG submission 122059) | Vadose zone soil fungal communities from Angelo Coast Range Reserve, California, USA - CZODoug1_16fungal (Hybrid Assembly) | ecosystem: Environmental > Terrestrial > Soil > Vadose zone... | reverse complement strand
CGGCGCCTTGTCCCAGGCATTGTTCCGACCGTCCTGATATTGGATCGGCCCGGCCGCCATCTCTTCCGGGGCAGCGCCGTCCAAGCAGGCGACGTTGACGGCATAAAATGTACCGCCCAGCGCCTCCATGTGGCCGCGACCGAATGGCTTGACGCCGCATTGCCGGCAGAAGAGATGATGGATGGTCCTGCTGCCGAACTGGTAGTCGCTGAGATCGGTCTCGCCCTGCAGAATCCGGAAGTCATCCTTTCTCACGATGGCCTTCCAGAACCGGCCTTTGGCGCACATCGAGCAGTTGCAACGGCTCGTGCCCTCGCCCGGCTCGACCTGGCACTCGAATCGCACCGCGCCGCAATGGCAGCCGCCTTGGTAAGTCATTTTCATCGGCAAATCGCCTCCTGATTGACACTTAACTATTTGGTTAAGTGTTGAAGGGAGCGAGTGCGCCTGTCAAGCTTCCGCAAAGAGTAAAGAAGAGGGTTGCCAGTCTTGGTCTCAACGCGTCGCAATTGATGTCTGCCCGGCTCGCCGTCGATATTGGGGGGACCTTTACGGATGTCGTCCTGGAGACCCCGAAGGGGTTCTTTTCGGGAAAAGTGCTGACCACTCCTGCGGCCCCGGAGGAAGGTGTCGTCCGCGGCATCGCACTGGTCCTGGAGAAAGCCGGCGTCGCGGCTCACCATGTGAGCCTCACCATCCACGGCACCACGCTCGGCACCAACGCCATCATCGAGCGGCGCGGCGCGCGCACCGCGCTGATCACCACCCAGGGCTTCAAGGACACGCTCGAGTTCGCGTTCGGGCACCGCTTCGACCAGTATGATCTGGAGATGGTCCGCCCGACGCCGCTGGTCGGGAGGCCGCTGCGGCTCGAGGCGCCAGAGCGTATCGCGGCGGACGGCAGCGTGCTGCTGCCGCTCGACGAAAGTGCGGTGCGTACGCTCGCCCGCACGCTGCGCGAGCAGCACATCCAGTCGGTCGCGGTCTCGCTCATTCACGCCTATCGCGAGCCGAAGCACGAGCTGCGCATCGGCGCGATTTTGCATGAGGAATGTCCTGAGCTTTATGTGAGCCTCTCGCACCAAGTCTGCCCGGAGATCAGAGAATACGAACGCACCTCGACCACGGTCGCCAACGCCTACATCCAGCCGCTGATGGCGGGCTATCTCGGCAAGCTCGGCGCGCGCCTCAAGGACATGGGGATCCAAGGCCCGCTGCTGATGATCATGTCGAGCGGCTCGCTCACCGCGGTCGAAACCGCCATTCGGTTTCCGATCCGGCTGGTGGAATCGGGACCGGCAGGCGGCGCCATCCTCGGCCAGCATCTCGCCAAGGAGCTTGGCGCGCCGCAGGCCATTGCGCTCGACATGGGCGGCACTACCGCCAAGATCATTCTGCTCAACGATTATGAGCCGCGCCACAGCCGCTCCATGGAGATCGCGCGCGTCTGCCGTTTCTTGCCAGGAAGCGGCCTGCCGCTGCGCGTGCCGGTGATCGACATGATCGAGATTGGCGCCGGTGGCGGCTCGATCGCCGAGCTCGATGAGCTGCGCCGGATCAAGGTCGGACCGGAAAGCGCCGGCGCCAATCCGGGCCCGGCCTGCTACGCGCTCGGCGGACAGCGACCGACCGTCACCGACGCCGATCTGGTGCTCGCCAAGCTCGACGCCAGCTTGTTTGCGGGCGGCACGATGACGCTCGATGAAGCGCGCGCCCGCGACGCGATTGCGCGCGAGGTCGCCGCGCCGCTGGCCACTGACGTGGCCACCGCCGCCGCCGGCATGATCGAGATCGTCGATGAGAACATGGCGAACGCCACCCGCGTGCATGCGGCTGACAATGGCGACGACGTCGAATCTCGCGTTCTGATCGCGACCGGCGGCGCGGCACCGCTGCACGCCGCGCGCATCGCCCAGAAGCTGCGGATCGACACCGTCGTGGTGCCGAAAGGCGCCGGCGTCGGCTCAGCCTATGGCTTCCTGCGCGCGCCGATCGCCTATGAAGCCGTCAACTCGCAGCTGGTGTCGCTCAATCGTTTCGACGCCCAGCGCGTCAACGCGATCTTTGCCGAGCTGCGCCGCGAGGCCGAGGCCATCATTCATCTCGCCGGTCACCACGACGAGCTCGCCGAGCGCCGCTTTGCCGACATGCGCTATCGCGGCCAGGGCCACGAGCTCAATGTCGAGCTGCCGGCGCGCGACTACACCGATGCGGATGCAGCCACGCTGCAGGAGCTGTTCGATCAGCAATATCGCAAGACCTACAGCCGCACGATCCCGAACCTCGGTGTCGAGGCACTGACCTGGATGCTGGTGCTGGTCGGCAAGCGGAAGGACACGACGGCCGAGCCAAAGCTCGGCGCGGGCCCGGCCGGTCCCACCCCCGTCGAGCGCACGAAGCCCGTGTTCGACGGCGAGATCGGGCAGTTCGTCACTGCGTCTGTCATCCGCCGTGACGCCATGCCGGAGGGCTCCACATTCTCCGGGCCGGCCGTGATCATCGAGGACCAGACGACGACCTTTGTGCCTTCGGCATTCAGTGGGCACGTCAACCCGCATGGCCACCTCATCCTGAAGCGGCACACATCATGAGCAGCGACTTCCAGAGGATCCGCAACCAGGTGATGTGGGACCGGTTGATCGCCGTGGTCGAGGAGCAGGCTCGCACCATGATGCGGGTCGCATTCAGCACCGTGGTGCGCGAGGCGGGTGATCTTTCGGCGGGCGTGTTCAATCCGTCCGGGCAGCTGCTGGCGCAGGCGGTCACCGGTACGCCCGGGCACATCAATTCGATGGCGCGCTCGGTGAAGCAATTCATGCAGGTGATCCCGCCGGAGCAGATGCGCCCCGGTGACGCCTACGTCACTAATGATCCCTGGAAAGGCACCGGCCATCTGTTCGATCTGACGGTGGTGACGCCCGCCTTTCTTGGCGGCCGCCTCGTCGCCCTGTTCGCCTGCACCGCCCATGTCGCCGACATCGGCGGCAACGGTCCCGACCCGACCTCGCGCGACGTGTTCGCGGAGGGCCTGTTCATCCCGATCATGCCGTTGTGCAGCGAGGGCAAGATCAGCCCCTGGCTGATGAACCTTCTGCGCGCCAACAGCCGCGAGCCCGACCGGCTCGAAGGCGATATCTATGCGCTGGTGGCAAGCAACGACGCGGGCGCCAACCGGCTCATCCGCATGATGGAGGAGTACAAGATCGCCGACCTCGATGCGCTCAGCGAGCATATTCTGACCGCGAGCGACATCTCGATGCGCGAGGCGATCGCGAAGCTGCCGAAAGGGACCTGGTCGCACGCGATGCGGATTGACGGCTTCGATCAGGCGCTCGACCTGAAGGCGACGCTGACGATCGAGGACGACATCATTCGGATTGATTTTGCCGGCACCTCAGGCGTGTCGCGCTACGGCATCAATTGCCCGCTCTGCTATACGGACGCCTATACGAGCTTCGGCGTCAAATGCCTGGTGGCGCCGCGGCTTGCTAACAACGCGGCTGTGCTCGCGCGCATCAACGTCACGGCGCCCGACAACTGCATCGTCAATGCGCTGTTTCCGGCGCCAGTCACCGCGCGCGCCGTGATCGGCCAGATGCTGCCCGATGTCGTGTTTGGTTGTTTCGCACAGGCGATGCCGGGCGAAGTGCCGGCCGAAGGCACCGGCGCAAGCTGGAGCCTGCGGCTCGGCGCCGGCCCCGGCATCACCGGTCATGCCGCGGGCCAGGGAACGCCGTTCATGTCGCAGACCTTCCAGAGCGGCGGCATGGGCGCGCATCCCAAGCTCGACGGCCTTGCAGCGACGCCGTTCCCGTCGGGTGTAAAAGGCATCGCCATCGAGGTCACCGAGGCGACCACACCGCTGGTCGTCTGGAAGAAGGAGTTGCGCGCGGATTCCGGCGGGAGCGGCAAGCTGCGCGGCGGGCTCGGCCAGGTGATGGAGATCGGCAGCCGCGAGGACGCGCCGTTTGCAATCTTCGCGCGCTTCCAGCGCGTCGATTTTCCGGCGCGCGGCCGCAATGGCGGACAGGACGGTGCCGCCGGCATCGTGCGTCTGAAGTCAGGAGCGACGCTCAAGTCGCGCGGCAACCAGGTCATCCCAAAAGGTGACCGGCTGATCGTCGAGATGCCTGGCGGCGGCGGGCTCGGCAACGCGGCCGAGCGCGATCCCGCGCTGGTGGCGGAAGACCTGCGCAACGGGTTCATCAGCCGCGAGAGCGCGCGCGAGATTTACAAGGTTGTGGTACACGACGATTTGTCGGTCGATATGGACGGGACAAGCTCGTTGCGGGGCAGGAGCCCGTGAAATGACGACGCGTCTGCCGAATGGCGACGAGGCTATTGTCGATCTCCGCAAGGTTGAACCTGAGCCCGTCACACCCGCGTGGCCGGCAAGTGCCGCGGCTCGTCACCTGCTGGGTGCTATGATGAATACGAAAGAGCGCAAGAACGACAGGCCATCGCTTTTGGACGTGGTGGCATTGCTGACGGACCTTCCCGCGCAGCAGCTCGCGCGTGGGCAAGTGGGCACGATTGTAGAAGAGCTTGACGACAAGACTTTGCTCGTGGAATTCAGCGACGATCAGGGTCGCGCCTACGCCATCGCGCCCTGCGCGCGGACGGAGCTACTGGTCCTTCACTACGTTCCAGAAGCGGCCTGATCGAACGGCAGCATTCAGAACAGACCTCGCTCGGTGCAGTGTGCTTTCACACCGCCGGCCGGTTGGTCTTCCGCGCCGGCACATAATGCGCTGCCAACACATGCTTGTCGCGCGCCAGCACCCGACACGCGATAGCGACCACCGGCGGCAGCTCGTCCTTCTTGAGGTAGGCCATGATCGTGCGGCGACCGACACCCAAGAGACTCGCGGCCTCCGTCAGCGACAGCCCCAGCGCTGTTCGCCATTCGCCAAAATCCGCGCCCGTCATCGGCTCCTGCTCCTCTGCAATGCGCCGAAGCGTTGCCGCGGAAACGTCCAGCCGACCCCATTTGGTCTTAATCGGCCAAGCGACTCCAAGGCCGTCTTCCACAATTGTCACCTTGGCAAACGATTGGGGGTCGTCCATCAGCGCCGCAAAGTGAGAGCTGCGCGCAATCAGCCCCGTCATGTCGAGCTTATGGTCTCGGCGGTCGCCGGCAAAGCGAACAGAGAGAACGCGCTCGCCGGCCGGGCGGACCTTCCTCACTCTCGTCACGTCGTCGCTCATGGCAATCACCTCTGGAACGGTCTTCGTCCTATTGCAAGAGTGGCTGATCTTCTCGAACCTGGCCGCAAGTATGTGCCCACCTCTCTAATAGCGATCGCTCGCAAGAAGCCTAACTCTCACTGACCGCCGCCGCCCAATTCGATATCATCCACCGCGAACTCAGCGGCGGGGGCTCCGATGCGGATCAATTCGATGCGAAACCACGCGAGGCAAGGCGATCACCTGCTTCTCAATTGGACCGGCCTGCGTTTCGCAATCGCAGCGCTGCTCATTGTCAGCCTCGCCGCCTCCTCAGCGCGCGCACAGGACAGCGTGCTTGAAAAGTTCGTCGGCCGCTGGGACGTGCGGGTCAAGACGCTGCAGCCGCCGAAGCCTGACCTCAGCCATATCGAGACCTACGAATGGATACTCGACCGCAAATTCGTCCGGGCCAAGACCGAAGGCAAGACCGAGGGCACCGAGGACATGGTCGTGGTCGGCTACGACCTGAAAACCGACGGGTATGCGTTCTGGATCTTCTCCTCCTCGGGCACCTTCCTGTACCTCGCGCCGGGCACTTGGGATGCGCGCAACCGAACCATAGAATGGAAAAGCCCGCTCCTCTTGGACGTCTCATACCAAGCACGCTGCGCGTTCCCAGATGACAACACCCGACGCTGCACCTTGGTGCTCAAGAACTGGCTCGGAAAAGTACTGCTCGAGCAGGAGACCACTGCCGTCCGCCGCAACGATTGATCAGACCTCGATGCTGCCCGCTTAGCCGCTGGCGCACTCGCGTGGCGGCTCAGCATTCCGCATTTTTCTTGATTCTTGCCGCGAGCCCGAGATGCCGACATTCAGCGAAAGTTCGAGGCCGTCTCCTCACCTGCGAGGCGCCGGACGTGTCGCTTTGCCTTTGCTTTGGCTCTGATCGGTTTTCTCCCCTGAGAGAGAATCGATCAACATTTTGATGGGTTCTCCGCTGCCGTCCGACTCCATGCGCAACACACCAGTGGTCAGATTGACGACAAGGCGCGGGCCTTTCAGCACGTCCCGTCCCTTCGTCACCACCACATTGCCAATGAGCGTGACCGTGTTGGTCCGGATGTCAAACTCACCGCGGTCGCCAGTTGCGATCTGATCCTTCTGCGTCAGCACGACCCCGCCTTGGGCCTCCATCCTGTGGATCTGGCTGGCGCCGCCCGATCCGGGCTGCGCCGTCTTGGCGTCAGTCGCAGAGCTCCCGCCCTCATAGTGGACCACCAACGTCTTGCAGCGCATATTGGTCTCCCCCTGGACCACGCGGACGTTACCCGTGAATGTGGCGATCTTGTCCTTGTCGCGCACCTCCAGCGATACCGCCTGGATATTCACCGGCTTGTCGCGGTTGGCGGAAAGGCCCTGGAGCGCGTTCGGCGGCCCCTGCTGTGCGACGGCGTCGATGCACGCAAGCGCAAGCGCCGCGACCGCCGCAACACACAGGTACCCAATGGTTGCCATTCGCCACGTCACTTGCTTGCTGGAGTGACCGCCCTCGCGTGTGAGCACCATGGTCATTGCGTCCGTGCCTGTCGGTGTAGGTTGCGGGCAAGCCGCAAGGTACAGGAGCGGACGTTCCTGTAAGGAATAGTGCCGCGCGTTCATCTGTTTGCCAATACCCCTATCGCAGTAGGTCGCTGCAACGACCGAAGATGCTGCAAAATGATCAACTTCGGAATCGGGACACTTAGAGCACCGTGATGATTGAGGAGATCACCCCACAGATCGTCGCCATCTCGCTGTTCCTCATCACCTTTGTAACGCCAATCCTCACGCTGCTGCTGTCAGCTCTGCTCCTTTGGCGATACCGGCGAGCGGTCGCGCGTGCGATGGCCGCGTCCGCAGCCTTTGAAGCTTCGGTCCCGGCGGCGACACCCGCTGCATCGCCACACGCGCTGCCTGCGGCCGTTGGCGGCCCGAGCGCTTCTGACCTCTACCAGGCGGCGATCGTGGGACCGCGGCACTGTGCCCTGCGCTACACGATCGCCGGCCTCGCCTTCGCCGTGGTCTTTGCCGCCGCGGCACGGTTCGTCTATCCGATCCGGGTCGATCTGCCGGGCGTGCTGATGGGCGTGTGGATCTATGCCTGGCCCATTGTCCTCGCTTTCATGCTGATCATCCCGGGCCGCAGGCGCTGGTGGGCTGTTATCGGCTACGTGGTCGCAGTTCTGCCGTTGTGGGCGTGGGGAGCGTCGGTTGCCGATATTCTCGACATGCAATTCGGTAGCGTCCATCTGCCCGCCCGCTCCTCGACGGCACCGCAGGGAATAATTGGGCTCTGGCTTCTCGTGAACGGCCCACCGACGCTGCTCATTCTGCTCTGTCTCATCCGCCGCGTACGCGCCATCGCTCCGCTCGTGCTCGCGCTGGTGACGACGGGCATCAGCGGGACTTGGCTCGCCATCATGGCGCTATTCACTCGTAGCGGCGTCGAGCTCGCAGTCGCGATCGTGGTGGCGCTCCACGTGAGTGTGCTCTGGGCCGTATGGGGAACGATCGTCGGCTCACTTGCGGGCTTCGGAGCGCTCGGCTGGCTGCTGGCGCGCAGGATCAGCGCCGCCTATCGGCGACGGGCGCTCAGCGATCAATCGCTGCTGCTCGATGCGGTGTGGCTGTTGTTTGCAACCTGGTATGCGATGTGGCTGATATTCGGCGGGCTGCCGTGGGCTGCGACCGCAGTCGTGGGACTGCTCACCTTCAAGCTGGTGCTGGTGGCGGCCCGCAGGCTCGGCGCTCCGACCACCGGGGCGACCCGCGACCTCACATTCCTGCGCGTGTTTTCACTTGGTCGGCGCAGCGACGCGCTGCTCGACAGCGTGGCCAGGCACTGGCGGCACATCGGCAGCGTCCAGATGATCACCGGACCCGACGTTGCGCTCAGCACCGTCCAGCCGCACCAGTTCCTCGATTTTCTCAGCCGCAAGCTCGACCGTCATTTCGTGCGCGATCAGGCCTCGCTCGAACGCAGCCTCGCCGAACGCGATCGGGTGCGCGATCCGGATGGCCGTTTCCGGATCAACAATTTCTTCTGCCATGCCGACTCCTGGCAGGCCGCCGTGCCGCATCTGGTCGAGAATGGCGAGGCCGTGCTGATGGACCTGCGTAGCTTCTCTGCAACCAACGCCGGCTGCATCCACGAGCTCCGCTATCTGGTGCAGAACGTGCCGTTCGGCCGCTGCCTGCTCGTCGTTGACGACACGACCGACGAGGCCTTCCTCAAACAGACGTTGACGGCAACCTGGGACACTCTCTCCCCTGCATCGCCAAACTACCAACAGCCCCTGGCAGACACCGCGATCCATCGCTTCGCACCGGGAACCAAGGCGATGCGTGGGCTGCTACGGCGACTTTGCGAGGCCAGCGCAAGCTAGTGTTACTGGGTCAGAAGCCTTACGTGTCCCGGCCGAGCCTTAAGCGCGTTCACGCGCTACTCACAAGCACCGAAAATGTGGCGCAGGAAAAATTGTGGCAACAGCACGGACCGCCACTCGCGTTACGCGAGCATTATTTGCCGGCTGACGAGTTTCGATCGAAGCGTTTGCGCTCAACGAAATTTGACTGATTCGTGACATACGTCGCGTGGCGCAATTCCGTTGACAAATCAACACAAAAAAGATCGCAAGCGATTGAGGACAAAAGCGCTTTTGTTCACAACTGTTGCGTTCCAGAGCAATCTTAACCATGATGCGCCGCATTTACTGCGGCTGACTGCAAGGATTTTGATCATGGTAACAACCTGGACGCAAGCTGTCCTCACCATCATTGCGTGCTCAGCAATTGCTGGGCTGTGGGCGGTCTTCCGGCCTGATCTGGTGCGAGACAACGACGGGCGCCGGCTGCCTTACAGCCTCACGGCTCGCGTGGCGTTCACCGTACTGTTTGTCTTTGCCTATCTTGCCCTGGCGGCCGCGTTCCTGTTCGGCGGCTTTTTCATCAAATCTCTCAGCGAGCTTATGGGGCCGGTGCCGAAGTTCCTGCAGGAGTTCGACAACCAGGCATCCGTGCTCGCCCTGTTCGCAAGCTTTGGTCTTTATTCCTTCGCGCCGTTCCGGGAGGTCGAGCGCAATGTGCTGTCGTGGATGCATGACACCGGCCATCTGCGCGGCGAGTTCGAGGCGCTGGCCGCGCATCTGGAGGATTGCGCGTTCAACACGTCGCCCGAAGAGCACAACCGCAATTTGAAGAGCCTGGAAGCGGCGGAAATCTACATCACCGACGACAATGCCAGAAACATCAACCTCGAATCGGTCGTCGCCTGGCGCAAAACCGCATCCTTGCTGCGGCGGGTGCGCGAGTGGAATGCATCGGGCCCGCGCGTTCTCAGCCAGGAGGAAATGGAACTCTTGCGCGAGATCGAGGGTGCCCATGCCCGCAAGACCCGCCTGGCGATGGATATCATTCGGATCTTTGACGGTATCCGTGAGGGTGACAGCTCGGTCGGCGCGCTGTCGGCCGTGACGGAAATGCTCACCGGAGCCTCGCATGCCAATCCCGCCCGCGTCGCCCAGATCGAAGCGGCGGCCCAGGCCCATCTGGGAGACGAGCCGGCTCCTGCCGCCCCGCCGCGGCCTGTTCGCATCACGGGCGAGCAGCTGCAGCAGTATCTGAAGAAGATCGAAGGCTACTTCATGGTCGAGTACCGGCTGCTGTTGAGCCGTGTGGCGAGATTGGCAGCCAAGTCGATCATTCGGGCCGGCGACATCGCGGACCATCGTCTTGATGATCTCAAGGCGGCTGGCTTCGAGGGACTGGGGAGCATCCGTCCGCTCAGCACGCACCGCATTCTGTGGCTGTTCCTGGCGGTCGCGATCGGCGGCTTCCTGGTCTACTATCTGCTCTGGTACGAGATCATGCTGGAACGCGTGCAGGCGTTGCCAGGCGTCAACATGACGGATGCCCAGCTCGCGGTCTACGGTCAGACGACACTCATCGGCATCGGTTTCTTTGTCACCACGATCGCGTTTGCGGGGCTGATCGGGGCGCTGTTCGGCTCGACCAGCGCCAATGCCCGTGCCAAGGAAACGCCGTGGGCCAAGTACTTCCTGGCCGGGATCATATCCATCATTGTGTATTTCCTGATGCAGCTGATCCGGGAGTCAGTCATCCATGCCACCGGACTGAGCGAGGCGCTGTCGTTGATCCGGCCGACCACATGGGTCACGCGGATCAAGGCGAACGCACCGTGGTGCGTGCTGCCCTTCTTCACCACGGTCGGCATCTGCTGGCTGGCTCGCCAGAAGCCGTGGCAGCCGATTGGCATGCTGGGCGAGAGCGGGACGGCTTTGCTGCAGCGGGTGTCTGATGGGGTCCTGGTCGGCGTGTTGATGCTGCCAGCCTTCTCGATCGCCGTCAGTGTGCTGTTGATGGTCGGCATCCGTCTACCAGATGTGCTGCGCTCACGGTTCGATATCACCGTGATGGCCATCCTGGCTGTGCTCGGTTTCATTGTCGGTGCAACGGTCGTGCGCGATGTTCGCACCGCCGCCCACACCCGGGTCGTTCTGCCCAAGCTGCGCCGCAAGGAAGAAGCCAGGGTGCCGCTGGTGGTCGCAAGACCGGCCGTCTAAGGGCAGGATGAATTTAGGTTTACACCGCCATTGAACCAATCTCCGTTCGTCCCCGCGGAAGCGGGGACCCAACAGGAGCCGAGAACTCGGCCAAAGAACTGGGTCCCCGCTTCCGCGGGGACGAACGGAAATAAGAGGCGATTCAAGCTCAGCTCGTCTCGCTCTAAGGGCGGCCCGAGGCCGCCAATTCCGTATCAATCGGCATTGGCGGCTTTCAGGCGGTCAGCTGTGGCTCCGCTGACTTGCGCTCGGGCTCTGCCGCATCACGGCGCTCGGCTTCTGTCGCGTCGCGGTGGCGCTTGCCGACAAAGCCGGCGACGATCCAGCCGATGAACCAAATGACCCCATAGGCGAGCGGGGCAGCCAGCAGGAAGCCGCCCACGATCTGCCACGCCCGGGGGTCGAAATCGCCGATCACCCAGAGCCAGAGCCCATAAAGGACCGGAAGAAACAGAAGACTGGCGATGCCGAGGCCGGTCCGGTGGCAGCCGGCCCGAACGCGTTGCGCTCGCCAGTCGGGAACCGACAGCGAGTGCCTGATCTCGTGGTTGACGGCAGCCATCCGATCGATGAGATCGCTCGCCCTGCGCCAATCGATCGTCAGAACCACTTGCTCTGCGCCAGCCACCACGGCGACCCGCACGCTCGACGGATCATCGGCAACTTTGACGTCCGCGATGCTGTCCACCTTGTAGTTGGCCATGGACGTTCTCCAATCGCAGGAGGGCAGCCGCCATCAGCTTGGGACTTGATCTCCCGCAAATGTCTGCGCCACGTCGGTGCAGACAACACAAAATCGGTGCAGACAACACAAATCAGGTCGCTCGCCTTGCGGCGCTGCGACCTGATTGGAACTCTTGAAGTCCTGCAGCCTATCGATCGTCGTTAGCGGTCACAATACTCGCGTAGCGCGTTGATGGTCTTTCGGTTGGGGGTGCCGGTCACTTCCAGACCCTTCTCACGCCCGAAGCGCGAGGTCTGGAACCGCCGCAGGCAGCCCTCGGTCTGCTGGCCGCACGAGCCATCGACCTTAATCTGCCGGCCGCAGGCATCGCAACCGTTCATGCGCTGCTGAGCCTCGAGAATACGCGGGCGCCCAAATTCGCCGCATTCCTTGCCGCCTTCCGGCGGATCCTCGGGCTCCGCGCCTGCGGCCGTGTCGGGACCGCCACCGCACGGACGCGCCTCGATCGTGCAGCGGATGAACCAGCTGCCGATCGTCCCTGGCCGGGCTGGCGAACAATTCGAGTTCTTGTCGTCGGCCTTGTCCCACAGCATCCATTGGCTGCCGAACTTGGCGCTGACATCGCGCTGCCAGTTGGCGATGGCATCGGCCATGGCCGCACCCTCGCCTCGGATCTCACGGGCCTGGGTGAACGGCCTGAACTTGGCTTTGCCGGCCGCGTTGAGCATAGGCTTGCACTCGCCTCGTTGGGCGTATGCCTGGGTCGGATCTTGATCCGACGCCGTTTGCGCGCTTGCGCTCAACGTCAGCACCGCCGTCACCAGCGCTGCGAAAGCGCCCCGCCAAAGTATGGATTTTGGAATCATTGACACCACTCCCTCACATGGATTCAAGGTCGCCTGCATTCACAGCACTCCGCAAACATAACACTTCACACGCGACGCTTCTGATTTGCCGCTTCTGCTTGGTAGTCGCACGCAGCAATCGCGTTCACTCACATCGCGCGAGATTGGTTTTGATTCTAGATTTTGGTTTTTGGACGGCCCGCGCCACGGCTCGCCGCAATGACCCGCATTACCTCCTCAGCGCAGTGCACGTTAACCAGAAATCTTTTGACATGACAACGCCTAACGACATGAGCCAGCGCAGTAAAAGACTCGTCCTGCGCGCAGCATTCGCGCGCCGCGCGAATGCTGGTCGCGTGCGGCGCGCGAATTCAAAATGCAATTGCGAAAATAAATGCTGGCTTGCCAATCACGTAGCAGCGCCTAACGGATCACCACAATGACGCGAAAGCAGAACAGCACCATCGGAAAGCACCATCGACATCGCGGCGCGTGACGGAGTCGTCCCTCATCCGATTGTGGCAGATCGGATTGTGGCAGTTCGGATCGCCACATCGTCCAAATGGCTGATGGGCGATCCGCTTTATGAACCAAAGGCACGCGGGATCAATGAGTTGCCAATGCGCTTCGACCCGGAGCGCGCGTCCGTGTGGTGCCGCGCAGCGATGCACGCTTTGGAACCGGGCAACCAGTGTGGCGGTTCGGAAGTCCGCATCATTGTTGGCCGCTTAGTCCGAGATGCGGACTTCTGAACCAAAGCCACACTAGATCAATAAGTTGCTAGTGTCCTTCGATTCCGAAGTTCGCAAACGAGAGTGCCGCAGAACCATGCGAACTTCGGAATCGGGACACTAGCGGGCCTCAAGCATCAGGCAAAAAAAATGCTGCCGTGGTGCCTGAATAATTCAGATCCTCACTCTTTTTGCTGAACCGCCCCACAAACGGCTGCGACTAACAAGTGGGACCGACAGGAGGCACAGATGCTCACACTCACCGTATTAAAGTCCGCTATGCTGGTCGCCGGTCTTGTTGCGGCGAGCATGTTTTTGCAGGCGGCGATGACCTACGGCAAGCTTCCGCTCATCCTCGGCCAGTGAACGCCTGCGGCGCACGCTGCTCGGGATGCGCCCGGGCAAATTTGGTCCGCGCGAGTTATCCACAGGCAGCGATGCCAAATTAAGCTAACCAGTTGATTTCGTTAGTACGTTTTAAGATCATGGACGGACGCTTGGTTCCGCCAGCATCCCCTGCGAAGCGCCGGTCTGACATTGTTGCTTGCAATGATGCACAGCGTTCTTGGCACCGTGCCATGCTCTTCGCACGGTGCCACAGCGGGCTGACCCAGGCTGCAAGTGTCGCGGGGGCGGCGCCACGCTGTCAAACAGCGTCGGCTTGTCACGTAGGACGCTCATGAGCGCCTGGCCCTTTTGCGATCTCCCACCCCTGTCTTACGACGTCATCGTCGCAGACCCGCCCTGGGACTTTAAAAATTACAGTCCCGCCGGGACGGCGAAGGGGGCTGACCCGCATTACCGCGTGATGAGCCTCGACGCCATCAAGGCACTGCCGGTCGGCCTGCTCGCGCGCGGCGACTGCCTGCTGCTGCTGTGGACCTGCGGATGGGCCATCGCGACCGGGCAAGCGCAGGAGGTGGCGCGGGCGTGGGGCTTCACACCGCAGAGCGAGATGATATGGCGCAAGCTCACGGCCAGCGGCAAGCCACGCATGGGGACCGGCTACCGCGTGCGCACGCTGCATGAGCCGATCCTGGTCGCCACGATCGGACATCCGACGCATAAACCGTTGCCATCGCTCTTCGACGGCATTGCGCGCGAACACTCACGCAAGCCCGACGAGTTCTACGGCATTGTGACCGAGTACACGCCAGCGGCTATGCGCCGCGCCGATCTGTTCGCACGCGAGACCCGGCCGGGCTTCGACGGCTGGGGCAACGAGGTCGGCAAATTCGATGCAGGCGCCGAACGATCGCCTCAGAAAATCGCGTAGGATAATGGTGGGCCTGCGCGGGAGGCGGGCGTGGACACTCAGGTTGAGCATTCAAGCCGGGTCGTTTCGACCGAGCGCGAGCGCGCTTCATCCCGGCTGCTGGCACACGTTGAACGCCGCGCAAGCCTCGAGGGTCGAACCATATCTCGAATGTATGACCTCTACGCGACCTACTACGACGCAACCTCGCCTTCGCTGTTCGAAAAGGACCTGGACGACAAGGATTGGGTGGTCGTCCTGCGGGACGAATCCGGAATGCTCGTCGGGTTCTCGAGCCTTGCGATTGTCGACGCCACGGTCGATGGCCGCAGCTTGCGCGCTATCTATTCCGGCGACACCATCATCGAGCGCGCGCACTGGGGCACCCAGGCGCTCGCCTTCACCTGGCTCCGCTTCGCCGGCAGCATCAAGGCGCAAGCTCCCGACCGCCCGCTCTACTGGTTTCTGATCGTCAAGGGGCACCGCACCTATCGATATCTATCGGCGTTCTCAGTTCACTTTTATCCCCATTGGCAGATGCCCACGCCGCCATGGGCGCACGCGATCATGCGACAGCTCGCGCGCCAGCGTTTCGATGAAGCCTACGACAGCGAGCGCGGCATGGTGTCGTTTGCGCGCTCGCGCGGGCACCTGCGGCCGATGTGGGCCACGGTCGAGCCCGAAGAGGCGGCGCGCCCCGACGTGGCGTTCTTCCTGCGCAGCAATCCGGGATACACCCAGGGCGACGAGCTCGTCTGCCTGACGGAGCTTTCCTGCAGCAATCTGCGCCCGCTGGCGCGCCGCGTTTTTGCGCAAGGCCTGCGCCAGTGAGCGGATGGCGCGTCGTTCTTGACGCCGCGCGCGCTGAGCACGCTCTGTTTGATCGCGCGCGTGCCACGCCGCGGACATCGCAGGCCGCGCTGTTGACGCAGATCCTCGCGGCCAATGCTGATAGCGACTTCGGCCGCACCCACGGCTTCGCCGACATTCACACCCTCGACGACTTCCGCGCTCGCGTGCCGATCCGCCCCTATGAAGGGCTGCGCCCGTGGCTTGACCGGATCGCTGCCGGCGAGACCGGCGTCCTGACCAGCGAGCCTGTGATCGCCTTCGAGGAGACCGGCGGCAGCACCGCCGGCGGCAAGCTCATTCCCTACACGGCGTCGAGCCTCAAGGCGTTTCGCGCTGCCGTTCTGCCTTGGCTTGCCGATCTCGCTCGCCGTCGTCCAGGCGCGTTTGCTGGCAAGGCCTATGTGTCGGTGAGCCCGGCAACGCGAGCCCCACGCATGATCGGCGGCATTCCGGTCGGCATGGCAACGGAAGGTGCCTATCTGGGCGCCGATCTCGTGCCAGCGTTGCTGGAGATCATGGTCGTGCCGGCGTCGGTCGCGCATCTCAGCGACGTCGACGAGTGGCGCCTCGCGACCCTCACGGCGCTCGCGCGATGTCCGGACCTGACACTCATATCGGTCTGGAGCCCGACCTTTCTGATCGTCCTGCTTGAAGCACTACCGCAGCTCGCCGAGCCGCTCTTGCGAACCCTCCATGATGAGCCGGAGCGAGCGCGCGATGTGAGGACAGCGTTGGCGCGCTCTCCGGTCGACACCGCCTTGCTGTGGCCACGGCTCGACACGGTGAGCGCCTGGGCCGACGGCACCTCCCGCCCCTACGCGCGACGACTTCAGGACATGCTTCCGCACGCCACGCTGCAGCCGAAAGGCCTGCTCGCCACCGAAGGCGCGGTCACGACGCCCTGCTCCGCGTCGGATTCCTCCTCTTGGCCAGTTCCGGCGCTGACCAGCGCCGTCCTGGAATTCATTGACGACAACGGCAAGCCGCTCCTGTGCGACGAGCTGCGCGCCGGCGAGAGCTATCGCGTCGTCATGACCAATGCCGGCGGCTTCTATCGCTACGATCTCGGCGATCGTTTGCTCTGCCATGGCTACGAGGACGCCCTGCCCTTGCTGGAATTCGCTGGCCGGGACATCGCGAGCGACCTCGTGGGCGAGAAGCTGAGCGAGCCCTTTGTCAGCGCTGCTTTGACCCTCGTCAGTGGAACCGCCTGCCTGGCGCCGCGCGCTGCCGCGCGCCCGCACTACGTCCTGCTGGTGGACACGAGCGACCGCGCCACCGCGCGGTGCGCCGCCGCCACGATCGAGCAGCGCCTGCGCTCCAATCCGCAATATGACTATGCGCGCATGATCGGCCAGCTTGGGCCGGTCGCCTATGAGATCGTCGATCACCTGCTCGAGCGCTATCTGCGGCTGGGAACCCAGCGCGGACGCCGCCTGTCGGACATCAAACCGCCGGGTCTCATCACCGATGCCGCCACCGTTGAATGCCTTATAAATCCAGTGGATAGCGATGCTACGGCCTTCCGGCCGCCGCTTTCATACCTATAGACTTTGGAGGGTGATTTTGCGCCGAGGTCTGTATGAAAGTCGCGCTTCTGTCACCAAAAGGGCCGCTCTATCGGAATCGCGGCGGCATCTTCAAAAAATCGCTGCGCTACCAGCCCCTGACCCTGACCACGCTCGCGGCGCTGGCTCCGCCCGAGCTCGACATTGACTCTACGCTTTACGACGAAGGCATCGTCGACATCCCGCCCGACCTCGACGCAGAACTCGTCGGGCTCACCGTCATCACCGGCAGCTCCATGCGCGCCTATGAGCTCGCCCGCCACTATCGCGCGCGCGGCAGCGCGGTCGTGCTTGGCGGACCGCATGTCACGCTGCTGCCGCAGGAGGCGCAGCAACATGCCGACGCGATCTGCGTGGGCTACGCCGAGGAAACCTGGCCGCAGCTGCTGCGCGATTTCGCGCATGGCTGCATGCGGCCGCGCTATGACCAGGGCCACGGTTTCGCGCTCACCAATCTGCCGTTCCCGCGTCGCGAGCTGCTCGACAGGCGGCACTATCTCACGCAAGCCGTGTTCGAGGCGACGCGCGCCTGCGCGCACGACTGCGAGTTCTGCGTGGTGCCGACCGCCTGGGGCCGCAAGCAATTCCAGAAGCCGGTCGGCCATGTGGTCGAAGACATCAGGCGCGTCGGCAAGCGTCGCATCATCTTCATCGATCTCAATCTCATCTCCGATCGCGCGTATGCGGCCGAGCTGTTCGAAGCGCTCATCCCGCTCAACATTCGCTGGTTCGGGCTCGCCACGAGTCTCATTGGGCGCGATCGCACGCTGATGGAATTGACCGCGCGCAGCGGCTGCGCCGGCCTGCTCATCGGGTTCGAGAGCATCTGCGATTCGAGCCTGGGCGATATCCGCAAGCGCTTCAATGACCCGACGCTCTATCGCGCCCTCATCAGCGACCTGCATGCGCTCGGCATCAGCATCCAGGGCTGCTTCGTGTTCGGGCACGATCACGACACGACGGACGTGTTCGACGAGACCGTGCAGTTCATCATCGATGCCGCAATCGACCTGCCGCGCTTTGCGATCCTCACGCCCTTTCCGGGCACGCCGCTGCATCAGCGGCTCGACCGCGAGGGACGCATTCTGACGAAGAACTGGGAACTCTATGACGGCCAGCATGTCGTGTTTCGCCCGGCTGGTATGACGCCGCGCGAGCTGCAACAGGGCCACGAGCAGGCCTGGCGCGACGTCTATTCCTATGGGTCGATCGTGCGTCGGCTTGCGAAGTCGCGCACCCAGCTCCCAATCGCCGTGATGGCTAATCTCGGCTACCGCTACTACGCCCAGCACCTCGAGACACATTATACGTGTGACTGGCCGATCGGCTTCCGGGAGGCGGCGTGATGCGCCTGACCCTCGTGCATCCCGCGGTCGGGCGGCGTCCTGGTGTCGACTACATGCGCACCTGGCAGATGGAGCCGCTGCCGATCGCAGTGCTCGCGGCGCTCACCCCGAAGGATGTGTCGATCGCGTTCTATGACGATCGCATGGAAATGATCGACTTCGATCGGCCGACCGACCTGGTCGCCATTCCGGTCGAGACCTACACTGCCAAGCGCGCCTACCAGATCGCGAGCGAGTTCCGCCGCCGCCGCGTGCCGGTCGTGATGGGTGGCTTCCATGCGACACTGATGACCGACGAGGTCAAGGACTATGCCGAGGCGGTCGTGGTCGGCGAGGCCGAAGAACTCTGGCCGCATGTGATCGAGGACGCGCGAGCAGGGCGGCTCAAACCGATCTATCAATCCAACAATCAGCCCGATCTCGGCCAGGTGCGCTACGACCGCTCGCTGTTCCGCGGCCGCCGTTATCTGCGCCTCGGGCTGGTCGAGACCGGCCGCGGCTGCCGCTTCCCATGCGATTTTTGCGCCGTGCAGACCTTCTTCCAGCGCACCGCGCGCCATCGTCCAATCGACGCCATCGTGTCGGAGATCGCAAGCCTCAAGAACGAGAAGAAGCTCTTCTTCTTCGTCGATGACAACTTCGCGGCTGATCTGGCGTTCGCGCGCGATCTCGCCGTGGCGCTGGCGCCGCTCGGCATCCGCTGGGTCACCCAGATGAGCATCAATGCGGCGCATGACGAGGCGTTTCTTGCCGCGCTCGCGCGCGCCGGCTGCAGCGGCGTTCTCATCGGTTTCGAGAGCCTCGACGAAGGCGTGCTGCGCGCGATGAAGAAGCGCTTCAACACCATGCGCGGCGGCTTCACCGCCGCACTGGCAAACCTGCGCCGCCATGGCATCCGCGTCTACGGCACCTTCGTGTTTGGCTACGACGGCGAGCGCGCGGATGCCTTCGACGAAGCGGCCGCGTTCGCGATCGACCATCGCTTCTATCTCGCCGCCTTCAATCACCTCACGCCGTTTCCCGGCACGCCTCTATTTGCGCGGCTCAAGCGCGAGGGCCGGCTGCTTTACGAGCGCTGGTGGCTCGACGAGCGCTACGGCTACAACGGCATTCCGTTTCAGCCGCTGGCCATGGCGCCCGACGACGTCCGCACGGGATGCCTGCGGGCGCGCCGCAAGTTCTATTCCTGGGCGAGCATGGCGCGGCGCGCCATGGACCCCGTTAATCGCGCCGACGCCTTCATGTTTCGCAACTTCTTCGTCATCAACGGCATGCACCGCGTGGAAGTCGCCAAACGCGACCACTTTCCCCTCGGAGATCCGACTTGGAACGGACCTTTGCTCAAGGCGGCGTGACCG
>Ga0137409_10002560_pt1 | contig 19453 bp, 18 predicted proteins | sample CZODoug1_16funga_FD_122059 | JGI IMG/M metagenome (GOLD analysis project Ga0137409, IMG submission 122059) | Vadose zone soil fungal communities from Angelo Coast Range Reserve, California, USA - CZODoug1_16fungal (Hybrid Assembly) | ecosystem: Environmental > Terrestrial > Soil > Vadose zone... | reverse complement strand
TGTTGCGGGGGAGTAGCGGAAGGTGAATCTTGCTGTACCCCGGGAGGGCGATTCACGGTGACCGTCTGGCAAGAGACTATCGCGCGCCGGCTGCGCGAGTTCCACCTCGACAGCATCCGGAACCAGATGCTGGTGTTCGCGGTGGTGGCAACCCTCGTGCCGACGCTTGCCATGACCGTGGTGTCCTCCCGCCAGAGGGGGCGGTCGATCGGGGACCAGGTGGCCCAGGAGCTGCGTGGCGCGAGCACCCAGGCGGCCTGGGAGATGGATCTTTGGCTCGGCGATCGACTGCGCGATCTGCGGGTGGCAGCGACGGCGTACGCCGTACCGGAGAACCTCGCCCGGGTCCAGGGAAGCGGGGGCGCCGAGGCGGTCGGCCGGCTGCGCGAGTACCTCAACTCGGTGCGCGAGCGCTGCCCGGACTGCGACGCGCTCCTGGTCATCGACGGGCGCGGCCGGTTCGTGGCCAGCAGCGGTGGCCGGATGACCGGTGTGCAGTTCTCCCAGGACCGGTTGAGCGCCCTGCGGACGAGTGACGCACTCGTGGGCGACGCGTACTGGGACACGGGGCTCGGGAAGGCCGCGATCGCGCTCGCCGTACCGATCCGCCAGGCGGATGGGAAGTACGTCGGCGCGCTCATGGCGAAGCTCAATCTGCGCGCGGTGGCCGACGTGCTGCAGCGGCTCGCGCCGCGCGATGAGGGCGGGGGGGGCGGGACGGGCGGGGGCGACCTCTACGTCATGACGGAGCAGGGCAGGCTGATCCTCAGATCCCGCGTGAGCTCCGCGGAGCTGATGCGCAGTAAACTCCCGACGGAAACGGTGCAGGCCCTGGTCGATCGGGAAGGGAGCAGCGTGGAGTACAAGCGCGCGGATGGGCAGGACGTCATCGGCACCCTGCGCCGGGTGCCGGCGCTGCGCTGGGCCGCGGTGGTCGAGATGCCACGGGCGGAGGCGTTCCGCCAGGCCGGTGGGGGAGGCGGCACGGGCCTGGTGCTGCTCGCGCTGCTGGTGGCAGCCGCATTGGCGGCGTACGTCGGACTGCTCATCGTACGCCCGCTCCGACGCCTGTCCGGCGTCGCGGCCAAGGTGGCCGCCGGGGACCACTCGGTCGAGCTCCCGACGGGCGGTGGCGGCGAGATCGGCCAGCTGACCCAGGTGCTCAAGAACCTGGTGGCCCGCGTGCGGGAGCGGGAGGGCCAGGGCGAGCTGGAGCGCCTCTCCGTCACGGACGCGCTCACCGGACTGTACAACCGGCGACACCTGATGGGGACGCTCGCCAACGAGGTCCAGCGGTCGCGAAGACTCCGACGCACCTTCTCGGTGTTGCTGGCGGACGTCGATCACTTCAAGCAGTACAACGACACGCACGGGCACCTCGGCGGGGACGCGGTGCTCGTGAAGATGGCGGAGATCCTGCGGCAGACCACACGCGGAGTGGACAGCGTGGCCCGGTATGGCGGGGAGGAGTTCGTGGTCATGCTGATCGAAGCGCCGATCGCGACGGCCGCCGCCGTGGGCGAGCGCCTCCGTGCGCGCGTGGCGGCCGAAGAGTTCGGCGCCGGGCGCGTGACGGTGAGCGTGGGCGCCGCCGAATACCCGACCCACGGAGAGACGCCGGAAGAGCTGATCGCCAGCGCCGACGCGGCGATGTACGAGGCGAAGAACGCGGGGCGCGATCGCGTCGTGGTGGCCGGCCGCACAGCGGAGCGGGAGAAGGAGGGGAAGCGGCGCCGCAAGGGCGAGGGTTGAGGGCGAGACCCCTGCCGCATTCGCACCCGTCCGTGCCGCAAAAACGCCCTAGGACCGGGCCCAGTTGCATCCCACACTTGATGACATAGATGCAAGAGCACCGTCGCGAGGTTTTGCGCGAAGCGAGCGTGGCCCTGCAGGGGCGAGCAGTCACCCTGTGGGAAGTCTCGTCGCGCGCTGAAGTGATCCCCGTCATGACCAGCGCCGGGAGTGTCCAGTCCGCGGACACACGCCTCGACCTCGACAGCACGCTCCATCGGTGGGGTGCCCCGATCATCCAGGGTAGTCGCTGGGTCGGCTGCCGGCTGGACGACCCCGGCCTGTGGTGCATCGCCCCCGTGAGGAAACAGCCTGCGGCACCGCCGCCCGATGGCGTCGAGCGCCGCAGCCGGGAGCGCATCACCCTCGAGCTGGCGGGTCTCTGTCTCGGTCTCGTGGACCAGCCGCCCGTGGTCGGACGGCCCCGCCTGCCGGAACCGGACGCCTTGGCCGAGCTGGTCCGCCAGCCCAGCGTGATCGCCCACGAAGTGGCCAATCCGCTGACCGCCGCGCTCGCGAGTCTCGATCTCTCCCTCGACCTGATTCGGACGACGGCAGCGCTCGCGCCCAGCTTCCGTGCGGAGCTGCTCCAGGAGCTCGCGGGCGTGGGCGAAGGCATGGAGCAGGCCATCCAGTTCCTACGCTCGATTCAGGACCGAGCCCGGGGAGGGCTGGCCCGTTCGGAGCGGTTCGACGCGGCGCAGGTCGTCCGGTCGTGCGTGGCGTTGGAGCGGCCGCTCGCCGGCAAGCGCAGCGTCGCGCTCCAGGAGGTCATCCGCGTGAGCGGCGTCTTTCTCCAGGGTGATCCGAACGCCCTGTATCAGGTGCTCACGAACCTCATCCGCAATGCGGTCTCGGCGTCGCTGGAACGGACCTCGCCGGTCGTGATCAGCCTGGCGCAGGTCAGCGAGACGCTGCGCCTGACGGTCCAGGACCAAGGGGTGGGCATTGCGGGGGAGCATCTCGAGCGGATCTTCGAGCCGGGCTTCACGACCAAGGAGTTCGGCTCGGGCTCGGGGACCGGATTGACGGTGGTGCGTCAGATCACCCAAGACATGTTCGGGGGAGCGGTCAGGGTGGATTCCGCGGTGGGTCGCGGCACCACCTTCGAAGTCACGCTTCCCATTCCCGTGCAGCGTACGCCGCGGGAGCGGCGGCAGGCCTAGGGGATCAAATGAAGAAGGGGGAGCAGGACCGCTCCCCCCACGAGCCTCAGCCCTGACGCGCCAACCGCTCAGGAAGCGGTCGTTGGACCGTGACCGTTACCGTTCCCGTTACCGCCGCCGTTGTTGAACATCTTGGAGCGGCCACCGGTGACGGCCAGCCAGCGCTTGCGCGAGGCGATCAGGTCGTCGAGCTGCTGACGCAGCCTGGCGATTTCCGAATCCACGCACTGGATCCGCCAATCGATGTAGTGCTCGGCCTGTTCCGGGGACCAGTCGGAGGAGCCGGTGAAGATCATCTGCTCCTTCAGAGGCAAGTCGTGAGTGAACCGGAGACCTTCGCGATCGAGCCCATCCAACCCGTCGACGCCACCTGCCTTCGCTGCCATAACCTCAACCTTCCGAACCATGTGATCCTCCTGAGACGCCTCTGAACGTGTCAACCATGGGGCCTGGGCACTGCGCAGTCCGATGATCATCCCTAGTCCGAGCACCGGGTTTCACTCCTTGTAGCCTCTTGACGAGGACGTCCAGACGTGACAGTTTGTCCTCACTGGGTCTCGCTAGAGGACCTTACGGGGCGCCCAGTACGTCACTAACCTAGGACCTATTTGTCATCTGTCAAGGCTGGAAAAGGATCTAAAAAGGGCCCCGTATCGGAACGGCTGGCTCGGCTCCTGGAGGTCTTCAGCCCTTGGACCGGTATCTCACTGACGTACCGCCAGTTCGCTGCAGAGCTCGGGCCCCCGGTCACCGAGGCCGGGATCAAGAAGTGGCCGCAGCGTAAGAAATTTCCCGCGGATGTGGCACGGCTGATCGTGGCCAAAGCGCGTCAGCGGGGCCTTGAAGGCGTGACGCTGGAGTGGCTGCTCTGGGGCGAGGGTCCGGGCCCTCAAAAGCAACTGCAGGAGACCCACAATAGGCCGACAGAGCACGCAGGTCCCCAGGCTCTGCGCCAAGAGTCCCATGGCGAGTTCGCCACGCGCATCGCCGCAGCTCTGCAGGCGGACCTGGGTCATAACGAGTTTGGGCAGTGGTCCTCACCCGAGGTGCAGCACACCGTCATTTGGGCGTTGAAGGATCTGGCCCGGCGCCTGCGGGCGCTGCAATTCGACATGGGCGAGACGTTCGAGCTGACCGACGGGTGGGCGGGAGACATCGGGCTGCCGGTGCGTCCGAAGGAGGCGCAAGACCAGATCCCCTGACCCAAGTGTCACCATCGAGACACGATCCGGTCAGCCACGCAACCGTTTCCGACCGAGCGTTGTCCCACAGGTCGTGCGTCACGCCACCCACGCTCTGCCCGCTCTGCGAATCACCCTGCTCGTCACCACCGTCACGATGCCGTCGTTGTCCCCTGGCGCGCTCTTCGGAGCCCAGGGGAACGCGTCCGAGCTTGTCGGTCTGTGGGCAGCGAAGCTCCGCTTCGGCCCTGACATCCGCGGACCGCTGACCATCGAGCGCGCGGCCGGTGGCTGGCGGGCGGAGATCGCAGGGGTGAGTAGCAACGCCCGTGTCCTGGGCGACACCATCAGCTTCGATCTTCCCGACGGCCGCGGCGCGTTCCGTGGCCTGATGGCGCCCGGGCGAGGGCGCATCGTGGGCCACTGGATCCAGGCGACGACGGTGTCGAACGGGTCGCCATACGCGTCGCCGGTGACCCTCACGCGGTGGGGCGGCGCGGAGCGCTGGCGCGGGGATATCGATCCGCTCGCCGACGAGTTCACGATGTACCTGAAGGTGGAGCCGAGCGCGGACGGGTCGATGCGCGCGTTCCTCAAGAATCCCGAGCGGAACATCGGGCGCTTCACGCGCGTCGCGGCGCTCGAGCGCGCAGGCGATGTCGTGCGCTTGCTCGCCGCGCCCGCGAGCGGCGCGAAGGGACAGGTACTGGCCGCGGGGGTACTGCGCGACGGCGTGCTGTCGATCCCGCTGCGCGGGGGGACCTACGACTTCCAGCACATAGACGCAAAGGCGGCGAGCGACTTTTACCCGCGCTCGCGTCCCGGGATAGGATCTGCGTACGCATACCGTGCCCCGCCGCCGCTCGACGACGGCTGGCCCGTGGCAACCCCAGAGGAGGCCGGCCTGTCGCGCGCGGCGCTCGAGACGCTCGTGCGCGCCATCATCGATATGCCCATCGACAGCTTGAGCTCGCTCGAGATCCATGGCGTGCTGATCGCGCGGCATGGGAAGCTCGCGCTCGAGGAGTACTTCCACGGCGAGCACCGCGACAAACCGCACGACACGCGCTCAGCCGCGAAGAGCGTGACGGCGACGCTGCTCGGGGCGGCGATCCAGGCAGGCGTGCCGCTGAGCGTGCAGTCACCGGTCTATCAAGTGATGAACGGGGTCCGCTTTCCGGCGGACCTCGAGCCGCGGAAACGCGCGCTGACGCTGGAGCACCTGTTGACGATGAGCTCGGGGCTCGACTGCGACGACGCAGACCCGAACTCACCCGGAAGCGAGGACGTCGTCACCCAGCAGACCGACGAGCCGGATTGGTGGAAGGTCACGCTCAGGCTCAAAATGATCCGGGAGCCTGGGGAGCGCGCCGTGTATTGCAGCGTGAACCCCAATCTGATCGGCGGCGTCATGCAGCGGGCGGCGGGGCGTCCGCTGCCGGAGCTGTTCCAGGCGCTCATCGCTGAGCCGCTCGCAATCCGTCGCTACTGGATGAACCTCACCCCGACGGGGGACGCCTTTATGGGCGGCGGCGTGCGGTTCCTGCCCCGGGACTTCATGAAGCTCGGGCAGCTGATGATGAACGGCGGCACGTGGGGCGGGCGGCGGGTCGTCAGCGCGGAGTGGGCGAAGCGCGCGACGTCACCGCTCGTATCGCTGGGGAGCCAGAAATACGGATATCTGTGGTGGGTGATGGAGTATCCATACCAGGGGAGGACGTTGCAGGCGTTCTACGCGGGCGGGAATGGGGGGCAGGTGGTCATGGGAATCCCGGAGCTCGATCTCGTCGTGGCGTTCTACGGCGGGAACTACAGCGATCCGGTCATGTTTCGGACGCAGCAGCGGTTTGTCCCGGAGTACGTGTTGCCGGCGATCGTGGGGAAGTGACCCTAGGGCCGCGCGCCGCCGACGACGTCTTGTAGCTGACGCAGCATCTCCCCCAGCCGGGTCAGCTCCTCGCCGTAGCGCGCCCAGTCGCCCGCGCGCTGCGCCTCGACGGCGCGCCGGTACGACTCGACCGCTCGGCGGGCGAGATCGGCTGCGCGCGTGTCGCCAGGACGCGCGGCGGTCGGCGCGGCCGCGACCCCGGCCGGCTTGAGCGCGCCACCGAACAGTTGCGCTAACCCGGCCTCGAGTGTCTCCTCCATCGCCACCTGGTTCTGGTGGGCGACGACGACCCGTTTCAGCTCAGGGATACGCCCACCCTCGGCGCGCAGGTAGAGCGGCTGCACGTAGATCAGCGACTCTTCGATCGGGATGACCAACAAGTTGCCGCGGATGACTTGGGAGCCGCGCTGGTCCCACAGGGAGATCTGGCGCGCGATCTCGGTGTCCTGGTTGATGCGGTTCACGATCTGCGCGGGCCCGAAGACCAGGCTCTGCTTGGGGAAGCGATACACGATCAGCTGGCCGTAGTGCTCGCCGTCGTTCCGCGCCACCATCCACGAAGCCAGGTTGTCCTTGCCCCGTGGCGTAAACGGCACCATCAGAATGAACTCCGCCTGCCGCTCCTCGGGCAGCCGCATGATCATGTGGCGCACGAACGGGTCCGGCGCCTCGCCGGTGCGCGACAACACCGGCTTCTGCCACTGGTCCTCCCGGTGATAGAAGATCTCCGGCTCGGACATGTGGTACGTGGCGTACATGTCGCTCTGTACCCGAAACAGGTCTTCGGGATATCGCAGGTGCCGCCGTAGATCCGCCGGCATCGCGTCGAGGGGCTGGAAGATTCCGGGGAACACCTTTGCCAGCGTGCGCACCAGCGGGTCGGCGGCATCAGCCTGGTAGGCCGTCACGGTGCCGTCGTACGCGTCGATCACCACCTTCACGCTGTTGCGCAGGTAGTTCGTGCCGTCGGGCAGCGGTTGCGCGTACGGGTAGCGGCGCGTCGCGGTATAGGCGTCGAGGATCCAGCGGAGCCGGCCCGCATCGTCGATGACGAGGTAGGGATCGCGGTCGAACACGAGGAACGGCAACGCCGTGTGTGCTCGCTCCCGGATGTTGCGGATGTACATCGCGCGGCTGTCGTTGGTGATGTCGCTCGAGAGCAGCACCTTGAGCGAGCCGAGGTACGCCGCCAGCACCAGCCGGCGCCAGAACGAGCCGACCCGGACCCCCCCGGTTCCCTCGTACGTGGCGAAGATGTTTTCGTCGCCCGAGGGGTAATCGAACTCGCGCTGTTGGGTGTGGGCGAATACCCACGGCTCGCTCAGCTCGCCGAAGTAGATGGCCGGGCGCGTCACCCGCAGCGACACGCTGGACGCCGGCGGCAGGTCCTTGATGAACAGCACGGGCAGGCCTTCATCGGTCACCTGATTCACCGGCCCGAGGGTGAGTCCCATCCCGTGTGTGAACGTGAGCCGCTCATTGATGAAGGTCCGCGTGGGGAGCGAAGCCGAGTTCAGCTCCCGCGGGGAGAGCATCACCTGACGGTACTGCCCGTCGATCCAGTAGCGGTCATCGTCCACCGAGACGAAGTCGTAGTAGGTGCGGATCTCCTGCAGCTGCCCGAACGTCTGCAGCAGCGGATCGCGATCCCACAGCCGGACGTTGTCGATCGTGGGCCGGTTGGCGCGAATGTCGCGCTCGGTGAGCCGGGCTTCACCGGTCAGGTCGCGGGTCACGACCCCGTCCAGCCCCCAGGCGCGTCGCGTCGCCGCGATGTGAAGTGCGAGCTGGGGCGTTTCCTTCACCAGCTCGTTCGGCGCCACAATGAGTCGCTGGACAATGGCGGGGTACAGCACGACGCCGAGCAGCGACGCACCGAAGTAGAGTCCGAGCGCGAGCACCGTGTTGCGGGCCAAGCGCTCGCTCTGGGCTCCCCACAGGACCAGCGCGGCGCCGGCGAGCGCGGCCAGCCCCGCGACCCGCAGGCCGGTCAGCGTGGCGTGGAGATCGGCGAAGCTCGCTCCGACGAGCGGCCCGGTGGTGGAGTACAGGAGGCCCGGGAGTCGCACGAAATACACCCGCAGCGCCGTCAGCAGGAACAACAAGGCCATCAGCAGGGCGACGTGGAGCCGGGCCGAAGGCTCCACCGTTACGCGCCGCCCGAACACGACGACGTCACGGCGCAACACATACAGTCCGACGGCCGCCACCAGTGCCAACGTCGTCAGGGTCGTGACGATCCCCAGGGCACCCGCGACCACCGGCACCGTGAACACGTAGTAACCCAGGTCCCGGCCGAACACCGGATCCATCGTGCCGAACGGCGTGCGGTGCAAGAACTGGAGCACGCTCAGCCAGCTCCCTTTGGCCGCCACGCCAAACAGCAGCCCGAGGCCGAGCGCCGCGGGCAGGGCCAGCCGGCGCAACAGCCGCGTCACATCCAACGGGGGTGCTGCCGCGCTGAAGGCGAGCACCAGCGGGTTGGGCACGACGCCGCGCTGGGCGATCCGCAGGTTGGCGTAGAGGAAGGCGAACGCGCCGCCGCCGATCAACCCTCCGAGGAGCACCTGGCTCACGAGCCGGGTCGCGAACACGCGCTGGTACCCCAGGGCCCCGAACCAGGGCCATTCCGCCGCGAGCTGGACGAGGGCGGGCAGCACGACGATGACGGTGAACAGGAGGCCAAGGACCACCAGGCCGAGGCGATTCGGCCGGCGAGCCGGCAAACGGAGTCTGGTTGGTGGACCGGTCATCGCGCGTAAGGTAACGAAGAACGGGGTGGTTGCGAGTGGGTTATCCCCGGTCGTAGGCCTGCTGCAGGCCCTTGATATCGATCTTTTTCATTTTCAGCATGGCCAGCATGACCCGGTTTGCCTTCTCGGGATCCTTGTCGCCGAGCATCTTGCCGAGGGCGGTGGGAATGATCTGCCACGACAGGCCATATTTGTCCTGCAGCCAGCCGCATTGGTCTTCTCGCCCGCCTGCCAACAGCTTGGCCCACAGGTCGTCCACTTCCTGCTGCGTCTCACAGTTCACGAACAGCGAGATCGCCGGCGTGAAATTGAACTGCGGGCCCCCGTTCAGCGCGTAGAACTGCTGTCCTTCGAGCTGGAACGTCGCGGACATGACCGTGCCCTTCGGTCCCGGCCCCGCCGCTCCGTAGCGCGTGACGCTGAGCACCTTCGAATTCTTGAAGATCGAGACATAGAAGTTCATCGCCTCTTCGGCCTTGCCGTCGAACCACAGGAACGGGACGATCTTCTGCATAAAGTCCTCTCTAGTGTTGAACAGGTTGGCGGTACAGTGCGCCGCCCAACCAGGCACAGGGCACGCCGGTGACGGCGATGACGACGGGATACCAGAGCGGACCGAGCTCAGGCTTGGCGATGTTGACCAGCACCCCGGCGATGCCCGGCGCGAGCCCGACGAAGCCGAGGATCACGGCGTGACGCAGCGGCGCGTGGGGGGCGAGCCGGGCCGTGATGTAGCCGCCCAGGACGGTATAGACGACGCGATAGGCCGTGGCCAGGACGAACAGGGCGCCGGCCATCGGCTCACCCCACGGCGGGTAAACCCTGAGGACATGCAATACCTGGTCGGTCCCGAGCGACAGGACGAAGACGGCGACGAACCCTGCGGCGACGGCGCCTATGCTGCGCCACACCCGGCGGGGTGGGGGAGTCGTGCTGGCGCCGTTCATGAGCGCCCCCGAGCCGGCGTCGACGCCAACAGGTCGGCCAGCCTGTCGTAGCTGGCGGCCACGCCCTTTTCCATGTTGGACTTGATGACCGCGTCGCGCGCGTCCCGCGACTCGTAGCGCATCGTCTGCGTGAGGGTGGTTCGCCCACCTTGCTCGATGAGCACGAGGGTGTTGAGGGCCTCGCCGGGGTACCAGGCTTCGTCGAACCGCTCGGTGGTGACGAGCCGCTCGGGCGCGACGATTTCGCGGTAGACGCCGCCCATCCCCATCTCGGTTCCGTTGGTGTCATGTCGCCACAGCCAACGGTACGTGCCGCCCACGCGCACATCCATCTCGCACACGGGCATCGACCAGCCGGGTGGCCCGAGCAGCCACTGCCTGACCAGATCGGGCTTGGTATGGGCGTCGAAGACCAGCTGCCGCGGGGCATCGAAGACGCGCGTCATGGCGATCTCGCGATCCGCGGGCGTGGTGAGTTTCAGGGTCCCCATTTGCTGTCCTTGGTTTTCAGCGCTTCGAGCAGGGCGTCGAGGCGCTGGTAGTTCCCTTCCCACAGCCGGCGGTAGCGCTCCAGCCATTTGGTGGCTTCGCCGAGCCGCTTCGGCTCGAGGCGGCGGGGCCGGCGTTGCGCGTCGCGGCCACGCGAAATCAGGCCGGCGCGCTCCAGTACCTTGAGATGCTTGGAGATCGCCGGCTGACTCATCGCGAACGGCTCGGCCAGCTCCGTGACCGACGCCGCACCCGAGGCGAGGCGGGCGAGGATCGCCCGCCGCGTGGGATGGGCGAGCGCCGCGAAGGTGGTGTCGAGGCGGTGCGTCGCGTGCATAACTGAATGGTTATATATTGGACGACCCGCGGGCCGTCAAGCCCTGAGGATGTGGTCAGGCGATCCGCGTTCCCGGAGGGCCTTCCAGCGCGCCGCCCAGGGTTCGCCCTACGTCGACGAGGCGATGGACCAGGCGCGGTGCGTTCGGGCGCCAGACGAGCGCGATCCAGCAGGGGATCGGAGGCTCGACAAAGGGGCGATAGACGATCGCGGTCGGGGTCGTCCGGTAGGGGGCGGCGACCGCCTCGCTCGCCAGCGCCCAGGTTTCCCCGGCGGCGATCTGTACGTTGGCCGACGGCGTTTCTTTCGGACGCTCACGACTGTGGAGCGGGACCAGACCGCGGTCGCGTAATGCGTCCTCGATAATTCGGAAGAAGCCAGGCCACCGTTGGGGCGAGGAATGGAGCCACGTGATGTTCCGCAGGTCCGCCAACCGCACGGACGGTTTGGCCGCGAGTGGATGGCTCGCCGGCAGGAGCACGCCCTTGCTCGCGCAGTCGACCAGGCGAATCGCATCGAACCCGGCGACCGGCCACTGGGCGACGAATACGGAGGCGACGTCGATGTGCCCTTCCCGCAGGGCCAGGTCGGTGTCGGCGTCGCTCATGCTCGACACACGCACCTGCGCCTCGGGGTGCGCGTCCCGAAACGTCGCGAGGAGGTCTTCGATGACCGAGGTGTACACTGCAAGCTCGCCGTGCGCGAACTCGAGATCGGAGGTGCCGACCTTGGCGGCACCGCGAGCGCTGGTGACGGCGCGCTCTGCCGCGGTCAGCGTCCCGCGCGCGTCGACGAGGAAGGCCTCGCCCGCGGGCGTGAGCCGGATCCCGCGCGGGAGGCGATGGAACAGCGTCACGCCCACTTCCCGCTCGAGGTCCCGGATCTGTTTGGAGAGCGCCGGTTGCGCCACGCGCAACCGGCCCGCTGCCCGGAGGAAGCTCCCTTCCTCGGCGACCGCCACGAAGTACCTCAGATGCCGGAGTTCCACTCAGGTCAATCCTTGTAGCGCGGTGTCGACGAACCGCTGGATGAAGCCGATCGCCATTCCGGAGCGGGCCAGGAGAAACGCCCCGGCCGCGGTGCCCAGGAGGTGGTCCGCGCAGGCCGGTACCCTCAGGTCACGGGACAGGCTGCCATCGCGGCGCGCGTTCCCGAGCGCCCGCGCGAGCAGCCGGCGCAATCGATCGAAGTGTCGCCGCACCCGCCCCGCGGCGGCGGCGTCGAGCGCCCCACGCTCGAACGCCGCATTACAGATGAAGCACCCCCGCCCATCGCCGGGGCGGCGAATCAGGTCGAGCACGCGCTCGAAGAACCGCCGGATCTCGGTTGCGGAAGCCCGGGTGTCCTCGAGCGGCTCGAGCATGGGGTCCATGACGGCCTGCGAATAGCGCTCCAGACTCGCGAGGAACAGGTCCCGCTTGCCGCCGAATGTGGCGTACAGGCCGTACCGGCTGGCGCCGGTGCGGCGCACCAGCCGGTCGAGCGGCGTCGCGACGTACCCCTGCCGCCAAAACAGCTCCATGGCGCAGTCGAGAGCTTCTGCGGGCTCGAATGCCTTGGTCCGCGGCACGCGTCTCCCCCGTTCAAGAACGGCTATTCTGATATAACGATGTCGTCCCGCACCACGCGTGTCAACCGGAGCAGGGGAGCGCCCGGGAGGTATCGCTGGGAGCGCTACCTCCCCTAACAAGGAAGTATTGGACGGGAGTCGCCTCGGGGACGCATGTGTCTACATGAAACCAGTGCGCCACCACGGAGCCAGTCGATGCGTGTCCCGCTGCGGGTGCTGATCGCGGAAGACTCCGAGGATGATGCCCTGTTGTTGCTACGGGAGCTTCAGCGCGCGGACTACCAGCCGACCTACGAGCGGGTGGACAACCCGGCCTCCATGACGTCCGCGCTCGATCGTCATGCGTGGGATCTCGTGATCGGGGACTACAGCATGCCGGCGTTCAGCGGGCCGGCGGCCCTCGCCCTGCTGCGAGCCCGCGATCCCGATACACCCTTCATCTTCGTCTCGGGCACGATCGGCGAAGACGTCGCCGTCGAGGCGATGAAGGCGGGGGCGCAGGATTTCCTCACCAAAGGGAATCTCCGGCGGCTGATCCCGGCCATCCAACGGGAGCTACGGGACACCGAGGTGCGCCGCGAGCGCCGCCGAGCCCAGACGGCCCTGCTCGAGCGGGCCCGGCTGGCGGAGCTGACCTCCGAGGTGGGGAGCGCTCTGACGCGAGGGGAGGGTCTGCGCGAGACGCTGCAGCTCTGTGCAGAAGCCCTCGTGCGCCACCTCGACGTGGCGCTGGCCCGCATCTGGATCCTCCACGAAGCCACCGGCAGTCTCGAGCTGCAGGCCAGCGCCGGCATGTACACACAAGTCGACGGGCCTAACAGCAAGATCGGCTTGATCGCCCAGCAGCGCCGTCCCCATCTGACCAACCAGGTGGTGGGCGACCAGCAAGTCCAAGACCAGGAGTGGGCCCAACGCGAGGGCATGGTGGCGTTCGCCGGCTACCCCCTGGTGGTGCAGGAGCGGGTGCTCGGCGTCATGGCGATGTTCGCCCGCCAGCCCCTCTCCGAATTCGTGCCCAAGGCGCTGGCGTCGGTCGCGAGCGCCGTGGCGGTCGGGCTCGAACGCAAGCGCGCCGAGGAGGCGCTGCGGCAGTCCGAGGAGCGGTTGCGCCAGGCACAGAAGATGGAGGCGGTCGGCCGTCTGGCCGGCGGGGTGGCCCACGATTTCAACAACCTGCTGACCGTGATCACCAGCTACAGCGCGCTGTTGCTCGAAGATCTCGGCCTGGACGATCCCAAGCGCGACGATGTCGACCAGATTCGCAAGGCGGCCGAAGGCGCCGCCGCGCTCACACGCCAGTTGCTCGCCTTCAGCCGCCAGCAGGTGCTCCAGCCCAAGGCCCTGGATCTGAAGGCGACCGTCGCCGGCACCGAGAAGCTGCTCAAGCGCCTGATCGGAGAAGACGTTCAGCTGACCACCTTTCTCGCGCCCGATCTGGGAGTGGTGAAAGTCGACCCCGGCCAAATCGAGCAGATCATCATCAACCTCGCGGTCAATGCCCGCGATGCGATGCCGACCGGGGGCCGGCTCACCATCGAGGCGTCCAACGTCGACATGGACGAGGCCTATGTGCGCGGCCATGCGCCCGCCCGCCCAGGCCGCTACGTCTTGCTCGCGCTGTCCGATACGGGCATCGGAATGGACCAGCAAACCAAAGCCCGCATCTTCGAGCCGTTTTTCACAACCAAGGAGCCGGGCAAGGGCACAGGGTTGGGGCTTGCTACGGTCTACGGGATCGTCAAGCAGTCGGGCGGATTCATCTGGGTGTACTCCGAGCTCGGTCACGGGACAACCTTCAAGGTCTACCTGCCGAGGGTGGATGAGCCCGCGGAGGCCGCCGCGGCTCCCACGGCAACGGTCGAGCTACCCCGTGGCACGGAGACCGTGCTGGTCGTCGAGGATGCGGCGTCGGTCCGCATGGTGACCCGGCAGGTGCTCGAGCGCTATGGCTACACGGTTCTGGAGGCACCCAATGGCGATACGGCGCTGCACCTGGCGGCCAAGCATCACGGTCCCATCCATTTGTTGCTGACGGATGTCGTGATGCCCGGGCTCAGCGGGCGGCAGCTGGCAGAGCAGCTGGCGCAGCTACGACCCGACATGAAGGTGCTGTATGCGTCGGGTTATGCGGACCGCGCCATCGTCCATCACGGTATCCTCGAGTCCGGCATCGCGTACCTCCCGAAGCCCTTCACCCCGGACACGCTGGGGCGGAGAGTGCGGCAGGTCCTGGATTCACCGCCGGCCGCGTAGCGGCGGCGTGGCAAGAATTCTCGTGATGGATGATGACGCGCTGCTCCGGGGCGCGCTCCGGGTCGCACTGGAGGCGGCGGGTTACGAGGTGTTTGAAGCGGGGGACGGAGATGCGGGGTTGCGGCTGCAACGGGAGCAAGGCGCCGATCTCGTGCTGGTGGACATCTTCATGCCCCAGCGCGACGGGCTGGAAGTCATCCGAGCCCTCCGCGCCGAGACTCCTCAAACGAAGATCGTCGCCATGTCCGGTGGGGGGCAGACCGGACAGATTGAGGTGCTGAGGGCCGCGGCGGCCTTCGGTGCTGCGCGCGTCCTGCTCAAGCCGTTCGCGCCGGGGGACCTGCTCACGGCGATTCGTGAATTGTTGGGCGAGCCTGCAGCGCCGTGAGGGAGGCCGCAGTGTCGCGAAACCACCCCTCGGTGCCGCAAAAACGCCCTAGCACGCTCCTGACGGACCGCCATGTTGGGGTTCGCCGTTAGGGTGAGTGACATGGGTCACCACGGCTCTGTGCCAGAAGGGCATGTTGTTCGGGGATAATTCGCGACGGCCACGACCGCGACCGACCAGGGGGTACCGACCGATGGCTGAGACGAGGATCGTTGCGGCCGCGACAGCGATGCTCCTGACGTTGGTTCTGGTCTGCTTCCCTGGGTCCGGGTTCGCTCAGCAGCCGGATTCCAGCCCGTCCGCCGAAGCGTTGAAGAAGCTCAGTATCGAGCAGCTGATGAACCTGCAGGTCACCTCCGTCTCGAAACGTCCCGAGCGACTGTCGCAGACCGCCTCGGCGATCCAAGTGATCACGCAGGAGGACATTCGGCGCTCCGGCGCGTCGAGTCTCCCGGAGGCCCTGCGCCTCGCCACCAACCTGCAGGTCGCACAGCTCGATTCACGCCAATGGGCCATCAGTGCGCGCGGGTTCAATGGCACCGCCGCCAACAAGCTGCTGGTGCTCATCGATGGGCGCACGGTGTACACACCGTTGTTCTCCGGTGTGTTCTGGGATGTGCAGGAGGTACCCCTCGCGGACATTGACCGGATCGAGGTCATCAGCGGCCCCGGGGCAACGCTGTGGGGGTCCAATGCGGTCAATGGGGTCATCAACGTCATCACCAAGGACACCAAGGACACGCAAGGGCTGCTGATCGCGGGTGGCGGCGGCACGGAGCAGCACGGCTTCGGAACCGTTCGCTACGGAGCGGCGCTGGGCTCCACTGTTCGCGCGCGCGTCTACGGCAGGGGGTTCGACCGCGATGCGACGGCGTTCCCCAACGGCCGGGATGCCGCGGACGACTGGCACTTGGGGCAGGGTGGGTTCCGCATGGATTGGGAGGCGTCGAGCGCGAGCCGCGTCACCCTGCAGGGCGATCTGTACGATGGCCGCATCGCGCAGGACTCGGGCGGCGACATCGCCGTCAGCGGACGCAACGTGATCGCGAAGTGGTCACGCACGCTGTCGGAGAGATCGAGTCTCGCGGCTCAGCTGTACTACGACCGGACCCACCGCGACATCCCGGGCTTGTTCGCGGAGGATCTCGACACCTACGACGTCGATCTGCAACACGCTACCCGATTGGGCACGCGTCATGATGTGGTCTGGGGGTTCGGGTACCGGAACATCAACGATCGCACCGCGATCGGCTCGGACTCCACGCTGGCATTTCTCCCCACGCACGTCGCGCGGGAGTGGTTTACCGGGTTCGTGCAGGACGAGATCGCGCTCGTTCCCAACCGGGTGCACGTGACCCTCGGCACGAAGATCGAGCACAACGACTACACGGGCTTCGAAATCCAGCCCAGCGGCCGAGTGAATTGGAGGGTGAGTCCGTCCGCGACACTCTGGACGGCGGTGTCTCGGGCGGTGAGAACCCCCTCGCGAGTCGACCGGGAGCTGTTTGCTCCCGCCAAACCGCCCTACTTCCTCTCCGGCGGTCCCGACTTCCATTCAGAAGAAGAGCTGGCATACGAGCTGGGATACCGCCTCCAGCGGGGGTCCGTCGCCCTCTCTGTGGCCACGTTTTTCAGTCGCTACCACGGGCTCCGCAGCCTGGAGCAGGTCAACCCGCCCGCACCCGTGCCCCTCGTCATTGGCAACGGGCAGGATGGCGAGTCCTACGGCGCGGAGCTGACGGCCGAGTACTGGCTTACAAACCGGTGGCGGGTGCATGCCGGGTACACGGAGCTGCGCGTCCATGTCTGGCCGAACCCCGGCAGCACCGACATGTCCCGGGGCGCGACGGAGTCCCAGGTTCCCGATCGCCAGTTCCTGCTGCAGACCTCGGTGGATCTGCCCGCGCATCTGGGCCTGGCCGCCGGTTTCCGCGCGATCGATGACATCAACAATCAGCTCGTCCCGGCGTATGCCGAGCTGAATGTCACACTCACCTGGCAGCCGACGCCGAAGCTCGATCTCTCGTTCGTCGGGCAGAATCTGCTGCACGATCAACACCGGGAGTTCGGCGCGGCCACCAGTCCCACTCGTCGGGACATCCAGCGTGGCGTGTACGGGGCGGTCGCATGGCACTTTTGAGGGTTACCGCCGCGTTGCTGCTGGTATGTGCCGCCCGCCTCGGGGCGCAAACGGGCAAGGCCTCCGAGGCGCAGGTGAAGGCCGTCTTCCTGTTCAACTTCGCGCAATTCGTCGATTGGCCGCCTGAGGCTGTTCCCGACTCACAGGCGCCGCTGGTCATCGGGATTCTGGGTGGCGACCCATTCGGCGACTTCCTCGATGCCACCGTGCGCGGGGAGCGACGCGGCGCGCGGCCCTTCGCGGTCCAGCGCTATCAGCGCGTGGAGGACATCACGCGGTGCGACATCCTCTTCATCAATCGGTCCGCGGGCGCTCAACCGGAGGAGATACTGGCGCGTCTCAAAAATCGACCGATCCTCACGGTGAGTGACGCCGACCGATTCGCGGAACGGGGAGGCATGATTCGCTTCGTGACCGACCGGAGCCGCATCCGGCTCCAGATCAACCCCGAAGCAGCGGAAGCGGCGCACCTGACGATCAGCTCCAAGCTGTTGCGGGTGGCCGAGGTCATCACCCCGACGGGGCGCTGAGATGGCGCTGCGCGACTGGCCGATCAAGCAAAAGTTGACGGCGATGCTCGTGTTGATCAGCGGGCTGGTCCTGCTGCTCACGTCCGCCGCGTTCGCAGGCTACCAGTACTGGTCCTTGCGGCAGGCGACGCGTGACGCGCTGTCCATTCGCGGTCGGATCATCGCCGCCAACAGCACTGCCTCCCTGGCCTTTTCCAACGAGGCCGACGCGAGAGAGCTGCTCGCCGCGCTCCGCGCCGACCAGCACATCGTGGCCGCGGTCCTGTACGACAAGGGCGGCCACGTGTTCGCCGCGTACCCGGCGCACGTGGCCGACGACGTCGTCCCGGCGGCGCCGGGACCGGACGGCTACCGCTTCGAGCGCGGGCTGCTGATAGGGTTCCAGCCGGTGGAGGAAGCGGGCAGCCAGCGTCTGGGTACGTTGTACCTCGCGTCCGATCTCGGGGTCGTCTACGACACGTTTCGGTTGTCCGGCGTCATCGGCCTGGCCGTTCTGGCCGTCGCCTTGCTGGCGGCGTACCTCCTGTCCCGGGTCCTGCAGGGGACGATTGCGGAGCCCATTCTGGCGCTGGCGGAGACCGCCAAGGCCGTGTCCACCCGGCAGGACTACTCCGTGCGGGCGCCCAAGCTCGGCGACGACGAGCTGGGCGCGCTGACCGATGCCTTCAACCAGATGCTCGGCCGTATCGAGGACCAGAAGGACGAGCTGCAGCGCTACGCTTCCGATCTCGAACGGCGCGTCGAGGAACGAACCCACGAGCTGCAGGAGCGCAACGAGTCGCTGCGACGCAACGCGGCGGAGCTCCTCGCCGCCAACAGCGAGCTGGACGCGTTCGCCTACTCGGTATCGCACGACTTGCGGGCACCGTTGCGCAGCATCGACGGATTCAGCCAAGTCCTGCTGGAAGACTATGCCACGCAGCTGGACGAGGCGGGACGGGAGTCGCTGCACCGGGTGCGCGCTGCCAGCCAGCGGATGGGCACGTTGATCGACGACCTCCTGAAACTCGCTCGGGTCACGCGTGCGGAGATACGGACCGAGGACGTGGACTTGAGCGGCATGGCGCGGGACATCGCGGCCGAGCTGGAAGGGGCGACCCCGGAACGGAAGGTGGAATTCGCCATCGCCCCGGGGCTCAAGGCGCGGGGTGACACGCGGCTGCTGCGTGTGGTGCTCGACAATCTGCTCCGCAACAGCTGGAAGTACACCGCGAAACAGCCGGCGCCGCGAGTGGAATTCCGGTCCGCCGACGCGAACGGGGGCCAGGCCTTCATGGTCCGGGACAACGGCGCCGGCTTCGACATGAAATACGCGGACAAGCTGTTCGGCGTGTTCCAGCGACTGCATTCCGCCGCCGACTTCGAGGGCACGGGCATCGGGCTCGCCACCGTCCGGCGCATCATCAACCGGCACGGCGGCCGGATTTGGGCGGAAGGTGCCGTCGATCAGGGCGCGACATTCTACTTCACCTTGTGAGGCTCTGTGAACCCGGGAAAGATCCTGCTAGTGGAAGACAACCCTGATGACGTCGCCCTGACGCTGCGCGCGCTCAAGAGTAACAACATCACCAACGACGTCGTCGTGGCGCAGGACGGGGCACAAGCGCTCGACATTCTCTTCGGGCCAGACGGCAAGGGCCCCGTGGAGAGGGACCTGCCCGCTGTGGTGCTGCTCGATCTCAAGCTGCCCAAGGTCAACGGGATGGAGGTGCTGCAGCGGATCCGGGCCGACGAGAACACCCGGCTGCTGCCGGTCGTCATCCTGACGTCGTCCGACGAGGAGCGCGACGTCGTTGAGGGCTACAGTCTCGGTGCCAACAGCTACGTACGCAAACCGGTCGACTTCGTGGAATTCACCCAGGCAGCCAAACAGCTCGGGCTGTACTGGCTGCTCATGAACCGGGCACCGCCGGCGCCGCGCAGGCCTTGACTAAGCCGAGCGGAGCTGGTCCATCACCGGGAGGCGGCGGAGACGTTTCCCGGTCGCCGCGAAGATCGCGTTGGCCAGCGCCGGCGCCGT
>Ga0137409_10002559_pt1 | contig 19455 bp, 20 predicted proteins | sample CZODoug1_16funga_FD_122059 | JGI IMG/M metagenome (GOLD analysis project Ga0137409, IMG submission 122059) | Vadose zone soil fungal communities from Angelo Coast Range Reserve, California, USA - CZODoug1_16fungal (Hybrid Assembly) | ecosystem: Environmental > Terrestrial > Soil > Vadose zone... | reverse complement strand
ATTCTCGGGGAGCAGCTCGATGGTGTTGCCGCGGCGGCGCAGGCGCTTCACCGTGACCTCGTCGTGCAAGCGCGCCACCACGATCTGGCCCGAGCGCGCCTCGCGCGTGCGGTGCACGGCGAGCAGGTCGCCGTCGAGAATGCCGGCGTCGCGCATGCTCATGCCGCGGACTTTCAGCAGGTAGTCGGCGCGCGGCTGAAACAGCGCTGGATCGACCTGGCAGCGCCGCTCGACGTGCTCCTCGGCGAGGAGGGGGCTGCCCGCGGCGACGCGGCCGATCAGGGGCAGGCCCAGGCCCTCGGTGAGGCGGATGCCGCGCGAGGCGCCCGGCGTCAGCTCGATCGCACCTTTCCTCTCCAGCGTCCGCAGATGCTCTTCGGCGGCGTTGGCCGAGCTGTAATTGAACGCCTTCGAAATCTCGACCCGGGTAGGCGGGAAGCCGGTCTTCTCGATAGATTTGCGGACGAAGTTGAGGATTTTCTGCTGCTTGGGGGTGAGCTCGTCGGTCATGGTGCCTCCGTATCTGTATTTATATACAGTCTTTGCCGGCTTGGCAAGGGGCGTATAATTTCGCGCGGAACAGGCCCATGGCGAAACCTTACGAATCCGATGTCACCCGCATGATCCGCGAGCTGCTCCAAGCCAAGCCGCACATCGTCCAGGAGCAGAAAAAGGGGCGGGCCCTGTGGTGGGATCGAAAGCTCGACCCCGAAGATCAGAAGCGCAATCGGGAATCGAACGTCCAACAGCAGGCCTACGTCTATCAGAACAAGGTCTGACTCCTCCCCCTGGACGCTCGCCGCGATCTTTGCGGCCTGTATTGCGCTTTGCGAGGGCTGCACTCCGGCCCCCGGTTCCGCTTTCAGCATGGAACCCGCTCCGCTCCCGACGGACCCGCTGTCGGCGTCGGCCATGGTCGGGCGCGGCGATACCTACGAAGAGCGGCAAGCCATCGCCGAGCTCGCCAAGAAGCAGGATTGGTCGGCCATGGTGCAATTCGCGGAAGCGCAGCAGAAGCGCGATCCCGGGGGCTCCGACTGGGACGTGCTCGCCGGTTATGGGTGGCTGCGCCGCGGTGAATATCCGAAGGCGGTCGCGGCGTTCACGCGAGTCATTCAACGCAATCCGGAGGACATCGGTGCTTGGAACCTGCTCGGGGAAGCCCAACGCAGGTCGGGGCAGCCGGGGCAGGCGATCCGAACCCTGGAACGAGCCAGCGCGGTCGGTAGAACCTCAGCCGCGACGTACTTCTTTCTCGGGGAGGCCTATCGGGATTCGAGGCGGCTTGACCGGGCGATCCCGGCCTACCGCGAGGCTGTACGCCTGGAGCCGGGGTATGCGCAAGCCTGGTTCGAGCTGGGCTCGGCCTATGCGCGGCTCGGACAGCGGGAAGAAGGAGGCATCGTCATGGAGCGCCTGGAAAAGCTCGATCCGGCACTTGCTAAGGAGCTCAAGACACAGCTGGAAGCCAAGGGCAAATAGGCTGCGTTTGGCCTTTGTTATTGTCGCATATGTGTATTATGTCAAATAATGACAATCCAACGTTCAATACCCTATCCCCTTATCTTTCGATTGATTAGGAGATGTACCTCAAGTAATACTTGAATTTCGCTCAGGTACGAAAAGCCGAAAGAAATTCGCGCTCGTAGCCTCGGCAACCGCCTCCAGCGTGATGCCCCGGAGGCGAGCCACTTCCTCCGCGACGTGCCGCACCAAGCCCGGCCGATTGGTCTTGCCCCGGTGCGGTACCGGAGCCAGGTAGGGCGAATCGGTTTCCACCAGGAGCCGGTCCAAAGGCACCGTCCGCGCGACCTCCTTCAACAGGCCCGCGTTCTTGAAGGTAACGATTCCGGAAAAGGAAACATGGAATCCCAGGGCCAGGGCAGCCTCTGCGACCTCCCGGGTCTCCGTGAAGCAGTGCATCACCCCACCGACCTCCCCCGCTCCCTCTTCCCGCATGATCCGCAGCGTGTCCTCGGCAGCGTCGCGCGTATGAATCACCAGGGGCTTTCCGGATTCGCGAGCCGCCCGGATGTGAGCGCGGAAGCGCTGCCGTTGCCACTCCAGGTCGCCCGAGAGCCGGTGGTAGTCCAACCCGGTCTCGCCGATGGCGACCACACGCGGGTGCGCTGCAAGCTCGACCAGGCGCTGCGTATCCACCGGCCCCGCCTCGTGGTCCGGATGGACGCCGACGCTCGCGAAGAAGTTGTCGTGGGCTTCCGCCAAGCCGAGCACCTTGGGGAAGCCCGCGAGCTCGACGCTGATGCACAGGGCGTGGGTCACGCCATTCGCTCGCATTTCCTCGCGCACTTCGCCCAGCTTTCCTTCGAATTCCGGAAAATCCAGGTGGCAGTGCGAGTCCACCAGCCCGGGGAAAGCAGCGGGCATCATGGCTGCGCGACCAGACGCTGGTATTGCAGCAGGAGGTCTTCGACGAATAGCTTGGCGTTGAGCGGATGCCGCGCCAGTGCGCGAGCCTGCGCCAGGCGCCGGAGATAGGCCGCAATGCCCGCTGCCGGGCAGCGCAGGGCGATCTCGGCGATCAGCTTTTCATGTCCCTCGTGGTACCTGACCCGGCCCGTAGCCCGTGCCAGCTGCAGATCGAAGCTCCAGCGCTGCAGCCACCCGACAAGATCCGACAGGGGCACGCGCTGGACCGACTCGGCAAGCGCGATCGGGTCGAAGCTCTGCTGCCTGAGCCCTTCGATGAAAGTGAGCCGGTCGGATTCGGACGCCGCACCCTTTAAGGCGGCGACAGGCGCTCCGCCGACCGCGGCGAGAGCCGATTCCGGCTGCTCGATCCCCTGCTCTTTCAGCCACGCCAGCGTTTCATCGGAGTCCGGAAAGGGAAGCGTCAGTCTCAGACAGCGGCTGCGCACGGTGGGAAGCAGCCGGTCGGGCTGCGTGGCGACCAGCAGGAATAGCGTGGCCGGCGGCGGTTCCTCGAGACTCTTGAGCAGGGCATTCTGCGTATTCGCGTTCATCGCCTCGGCCGGGTAAATCAGAATGACGCGCAGGCCCGCGCGATGCGTGCCCACCGCGAGGAAATCGGCCAGCTCGCGAACCTGCTCGATGCGGATCTGGTCGCTGCGCTTCTTTCCCGGCTCCGCGCCCTCCTCCGATTCCGGGGCCAAGTTTTCCGGGACGATCAGCCGGAAATCGGGGTGGTTGCCGAGCTTGAACCAGTTGCACGCCTGGCACCTACCGCAGGCCCGCCTGTTCGGCCCGGGGCTTTCGCAAAGCAGCGACTGGCCCACCGCCTGCCCGAATTCGAACTCGCCCCAGCCTTCCCCGCTCTCGATCAGGATCGCCTGAGGCAGCCGATCGCGCAGTTTGGTCCAGGCGGCCCAAGCCGTCTCTTGCCACTTAAACATACAGTTTTAACATATGGTTGAAACGATATCCTCAACTATTTTCTTAACTTCTTCGAGCGGCCTCCGGCCGTCGACGATCCGGACGCGACCCGGTTCTGCCGTCGCGCGCTCCAGATATCCGGCTCGAACGCGCTCGAAGTAGCCGCGGTTCTCCGACTCGAATCGATCCGCCCGGACTTTCGAAAGGCGCCCGAGAGCCACCTCGACCGGCACGTCGAAGACCAGGGTCAGATCGGGCTTCAATCCGGCCTGAACCCAACGCTCCAGGGCCGCGATCCGGTCCTTCGCCATGCCTCCGCCCGAGCCCTGGTAAGCGTAGGTCGCATCGGTAAAGCGGTCGGAAACGACCCAATGCCCTTCGGCCAGTCCTGGCGCAATCACCTTAGCGATGTGTTCCCGGCGGGCCGCGAACATCAAGAGCGTCTCGGTGTCGATATCCATGGCCTGAGAAAGCAGCACCGCGCGGAGCTGCTCGCCAAGCGGCGTACCGCCCGGCTCGCGAGTCACCACGACTTCCCTGCCCTTGCCGCGCAGGAAATCGGCGATGCCGAGAACGTGCGTGCTCTTACCGGCGCCGTCGATGCCCTCGAGCGTGATGAACTTGCCGCGGCTCATCGGCCCGCCCGCCGGCGCGCGCCGGGCATCTGGTATTTCGCAACCGCCCGATTGTGCTCGATGAGCGTTCGCGAGAACTCACTGGTTCCGTCTCCGCGCGAGACGAAATACAGCGCATCGGTCTTCGCCGGATGCATGACGGCAGTGAGGGATGCGAACCCCGGCATGGCGATGGGGTGCGGGGGCAGGCCCATGCGCGTGTAGGTATTGAAGGGCGTGTCCCGCACCAGGTCCTTCCTGCGCAGATTGCCGCCGAACTGCTCGCCCATGCCGTAGATGACGCTCGGATCGGTCTGGAGCTTCATCCTGCGCCGCAGGCGGTTGGCAAACACCGCCGCCACCATCGCGCGATCGCTCGACCGGCCGGTTTCCTTCTCGACGATCGAGGCGAGAATGAGGGCCTGGTAGGGATCTCCGATCGGCAGGCCGAGGTCGCGCTTCGCCCAGGCGGCCGCGAGCTGATTTTTCATCGCGCGCCGCGCGCGCGCCAGCACGGCCAAGTCGCTGGACCCCTTGGCGAAGACGTAGGTGTCTGGGAAGAACATTCCCTCGGCAACGCCGCCCGGATCCCCCAGCCTCTCCATGATCGCCGCCTCGCTAAGGTTTTCGCTGTCGTGCTTCAGGTCGAGATGAGCTGCCATCGCCTCGCGCATCTGGCGAAAGGTCCAGCCTTCCGGAAAGAGAATTTCCGCCTGAGCGTACTCGCCGCGCGTGATCTTGCGCAGAAGCATGAGCGGCGTCACGCCTGCAGCGACCTGGTAGCTGCCGGCCTTGACGGCGGCGCTGGCCCCGTTCACGCGCGCCAGCAGCACGAATTCCCACTCGGTCAGGGGCAGGCCGGCTTCGATCAGTTGCCGAGTGGCGCCCCGCAACGAGCTGCCCGGACGTATCGAGAAATCCACTGTCGGCGACGCGAGCTCGATCGGCGACAGGGCGATCCAGAACAGCCACCCGCAGAATCCGAGGATCGCGGCGGAGATCGCCAGAAGCAGCAGTTTCAGCCGGAACAGCATCGAGGCGGTGGGTGGGCTCGCTTGACTACGCTCGTATAATAAACGCTAACCGGGACCGCGTAGATGAGCATGATTCAACATGCAGCACCTGGGGTGACGCCGCAGTCCGGGCGTCCTCCGGAAGATTTCGTCGCGAAGCTGGACCACCTGGGGACCCTGCGTTTCGACGGCGAAGACGCGGAAGTTTTCCTGCAGGGACAACTCAGCTGCGACGTCGCAGGGCTGAGCCTGCGCTCGAGCAGCTTCGGAGCCTATTGCAGCGCCAAGGGCAGGATGCTGGCCAACTTCCTCCTGTGGCGCGACGCGGATGGGTTCGCGATGGCCTTGTCGCGCGATCTCGTCACCTCCGTGCAGAAGCATATCTCGAGATTCGTCATGCGCTCCAGAGTCAAGGTTTCCGACGCAAGTGAGTCTATCGTTCTGGTGGGCGCGGCGGGCGCGCAGGCCGAGCGTGTGCTCGCCGGAGCGCGTTCCGACGCCGGCGCTTCCCTGAGCTTGAGGGACGGGAGAGTTCTTGCCGCGCTGTCCGCCGCGGAAGCGGCGGGAACGTTGCGCGGGCTCGAGCTCGCGGATGCGGGAAGATGGCGCTGGCTGGACATCCGGGCGGGCCTTCCTCTGATCACCGCCGCCACCCAGGATCAATTCGTTCCGCAGATGGCGAATCTCGAGCTCATCGGCGGCGTGAGTTTCGAGAAAGGCTGTTACACCGGGCAGGAGATCGTGGCGCGCACCCAGCACCTCGGCCAGGTAAAGCGCCGCACGTTCCTGGCGAACGTCGGCGCTCCGGCGCAGGCTGGAGATGCGCTCTACAGCGACGGCCTCGGCGATCGCGTGGTCGGGACGGTGCTCAATGCCGAGGCCTCGCCCGAGGGCGGGTACGACCTGCTGGCGGTGATTCAGACCGCGAGCCGGGAACGCTCCGCCGTGCATTTGAAGACGCCGGACGGGCCGGTCCTGCGCTTTCTCACGCTGCCCTACGCCGTCGCATGAGCACCAGCTACTACATCTACTACCGCGTCCCGGCAGGAAACGCTGTGCTCGCACGTGAGAAGGTCGGCGCCCTCCAGCGGGAACTGTCGGAAGCGACCGGAATCGGCGGGCGGCTGCTGCGACGCCGCGATGACGAGACCACGTGGATGGAAATCTATGAAAGCGTGCCCGATGGCTCGCACTTCGAGCGGAAGCTGGCGGAGCTGGTGGAACGGCACGGCATTCTCGCCCTGCTCGCGCCCGGATCGGCGCGCAAGCAGGAAATCTTCAGGGCCTTCTGAAGCGATGTGCCTGATTGCAATGGCCTGGCGCGCGCACCCGGCCTACCGCCTGATCGTCGCGGCGAATCGCGACGAATACTTCGGGCGGCCTTCGGCGCCTGCGGACTTCTGGGATGATCACCGCGGTGTCCTCGCGGGGCGCGACCTCGAAGCGGGCGGCACCTGGCTCGGAATCACGCTTGAGGGACGCTTCGCCGCGCTGACCAATTACCGGAATCCGGCGGAAAGGAAGACCGGTGTGCCGTCCCGCGGCTCGCTGGTGTCGGATTTCCTCAAGGGGAAGGCGAGCCCTTCCGAGTACGTCAGGGAGGCCCAGAAAGCGGCGATGAGTTACAACGGCTTCAGCCTGCTCGTGGGGGACACCGAGTCGCTGTGGTTCCTCTCCAATCGCGGCGGCGGCCCGCTCCGCGTGGAGCCGGGTGTCCACGGCTTGTCGAACCATCTGCTTGATACCCCCTGGCCCAAGGTCGAGCGGGCCAAGGCAAGGCTCGCGAAACAGCTGGAGCAGCCTTTCGACGCCGCTGCAGCGTTCGAACTCCTGGGCGACACCAGGCGCGCCGCGGGCGCGGAGCTTCCGAGGACCGGGGTGAGCATCGAGATGGAGGAGCGACTGTCGGCGATCCGGATCCTCGCCGCCGGCGGATACGGTACCCGGTGCTCCACGGCCTTGTGCTTCACCAATGACGGCCGCGTCGAATTTCACGAGCGCAGCTACCGCGAAGATGGCGGCACGGGCGTAACCGTCAGCTATCGGCTGACTCTTTCCGGGGGAAAAGCTCGAGCGTCATCTCGACGTGCGGAATCCCGGCCTCCAAGAACTCCCCTCCCCGCTCGCTGAAACCGAAGCGCCGGTAAAACCCCGCCGCCTGAATCTGGGCGTGAAGCACCGAGCGCGTTATACGATGACTGCGCGCACGATCCAGCAAGGCAGCGAGCAGCGCGCCGCCCACCCCTTTTCGGCGCCATCCCCTCAGCACCGCCATGCGCCCGATGCGCCCGTCGGGAAGCAGCCGCGCCGTGCCGATCGGATTGCCGGCCGCGTCGCAGGCAAGGGCGTGATCGCAGCGCTCGTCCCATTCGTCCCATTCGAGCTCGCGGGGGACTTTTTGCTCTTGGATGAACACCTTCTCGCGCACCGGGCGCGCGAGCGGGAGCGCATCGCTCCAGGCCATGATGCGAACGCTGAACTGTGCGGGCATGAGCGCCTTATAATCCGCGTGGATCAATAGTACGACAGGACGGCAATGCGAAGCGCGTGGAAAGACGAGGAGGCGAAACAGTTCAAGGGCGACCTGGGCCTGCGCGTCTACACTTCGCGGCTGCTCGGCCGCGACAAATCCCTGGTGCTGCACGGCGGAGGCAACACGTCGGTGAAGGTCCGGGAGAAGGACCTCTTCGGCGAGGAAGAAACCATCCTCTACGTGAAGGGCAGCGGCTGGGACCTGGAGACGATCGAGCCCCAGGGTTTTTCCCCGGTGCGGCTCGCGCACGTGCTGCGGCTCGCCGGGCTGCCTTCGCTATCCGATCCCGAGATGGTCAACCAGCTCGTCACCCACATGCTCAAGGCTTCGGCCCCGGCGCCTTCAATCGAGACCATCCTTCACGGGCTGATGCCGCAGAAATTCGTCGATCACACACACGCCGACGCGGTGCTTTCCGTGACCAACACCAAGGACGGGGAAAAGCGCATCCGCGAGGTGTATGGCAGGCGCTGCGTGGTGATTCCCTACCTCATGCCGGGATTCGATCTCGCCCAGTTCTGCGCGAAGGAATTCCGTACCCAGGGAACGCCCGACACCGTGGGCATGGTCCTCCTGAACCACGGCATCTTCTCTTTCGGCGACACCGCCCGCGAGTCCTACGAGCGCATGATCGAGTTGGTGACGCTCGCCGAGAAATACCTCGACTCCAAGCGTGCCTGGTCGGTCGTGTCGAAACGCTTCGCCGCCGCTACGGTCGACGCCAATGCCCAGGCAGCTCTGCGGCGCAAGCTTTCCGACACCGCGGGTACCCCGCTCATCCTGAAGACGGTGACGAACGAGCGTACGCTCGGCTTCGCGCAACACTCGCAAGCCGCGACCATCACCCAGCAGGGACCGGCGACTCCCGATCACGTCATCCGCACCAAGCGCACGCCCATGCTCGGTACCGACGTCGATCGGTATGTCGCCGAGTACAGCCGCTACTTCGGCGAGCACGCGCCGAACGCGAAGGAGCCCAAGACCATGCTCGACCCGGCTCCGCGGGTGGTTCTCGATCCCGGGTTCGGCCTGGCGGCGGCCGGCCGCACCGCGAAGGATGCCGCGATCGTGGACGAGATCTACGACCACACCATCGACGTGATCCTGCGGGCCGAACAGCTCGGCGGATTCCAGGCACTGCCTCCAAAGGACATCTTCGACGTGGAATACTGGGACCTCGAGCAGGCTAAGCTCAAGAAGGGCGGTAAGCCTCCGGGCTTCGTGGGCGAGGTGGCCGTCGTCACCGGCGCTGCCTCCGGCATAGGCAAGGCGGCAGTGGCGGCCTTCCTCGCGCGGGGCGCCGCCGTAGTCGGGTTGGACCTGGACGCGAACATCGGCCTGCTCCACGCGCGGCCGGATTTTCTGGGACTGCAGTGCGACGTAATCGACGAGCAGCAGATAGCGCTCGCCGTAGACCGCGCCGTCATCGCCTTCGGCGGCATCGACATGCTGGTGCTGAACGCGGGGATCTTTCCCGCGAGCCGCAGGATCGCCGAGCTTCCCACCGAGGAATGGCGCAAGTCGATGAGCGTGAACCTGGACGCCAACCTGCTCCTGATGCGCGCCTGCCACCCCCTCCTCAAGCTCGCGCCGCGCGGGGGCCGCGTGGTGGTGATCGGTTCGAAGAACGTCCAGGCCCCCGGCCCGGGCGCCTCCGCCTATTCGGCGTCGAAGGCTGCCCTGAACCAGCTCGCCCGCATCGCCGCCCTCGAGTGGGGCGCGGACGGAATACGCATCAACACGCTGCATCCCAATGCGGTGTTCGACACCGGCCTGTGGACCGCGCAGGTCCTCTCGCAGCGCGCCGCGCAGTACGGCATGACGGTCGAGGCGTACAAGACCAACAATGTCCTGCGCACCGAAGTCACCAGCCGCGACGTCGCGGAGCTCGCGGCCGAGATGTGCGGGCCGCTCTTCGCCAAGACCACCGGCGCCCAGCTGCCGGTAGACGGCGGCAATGAGCGCGTCATCTGAGGCGACTGCGGTCGAGACGCTGCGCTGGCGGGACGGGCGCCTCGATTTGATCGACCAGCGCCTGCTGCCGGGCCGGTTCGAGTATGTGAGCTGCACCAGTGCCGCCGAGGTGGCCGTGGCCATCCGCGCCATGGTGGTGCGCGGCGCTCCCGCGATCGGCTGCGCTGCCGCGTTCGGCGTCGCGCTGGAGGCGCAGCGCGAAAGACATCGTCCAGCGGCGCAATTTGCGGACGCGATGGAAGTCGCTTTCAAGACGCTTGCCGAGAGCCGGCCGACCGCGGTCAATCTTTTCTGGGCGCTCGAACGCATGCGCTCCGTGCTCGACGCGGACACCGCGGACCCGAAGGCCGTGGCGACGAAACTCGTCGAGGCGGCGCTCGCGCTCTATCGCGCCGACCTCAAGACCAACCGCGCCATCGGCGTCGCCGGGGCCGCTCTCGTTCCCGACGGCGCGCGCATTCTGACCCACTGCAACACCGGCGCCCTGGCCACATCGGGGCACGGGACGGCGCTGGGGGTAGTGCGCTCGGCGCGCGACGCCGGCAAGCGCGTCTCGGTGATCGCGAGCGAGACGCGGCCCTATCTGCAGGGCGCGCGTCTCACTGCCTGGGAGCTGATGCAGGAACGGATCCCGGTCACGCTCATCACCGACAGTGCCGCCGGCCACCTCATGAGCGAAGGCAAGGTGGACTTGGTGATCGTGGGGGCGGACCGCATCGCGGCGAACGGCGACGTCGCGAACAAGATCGGGACCTATACGGTCGCGGTCCTGGCGGAGCGCCACGGCGTCCCGTTCTACGTCGCCGCACCTCTCTCCACGATCGATATCTCGATCGCCGACGGCTCCTCGATCCTCATCGAGGAGCGCGGCGCAGCGGAAGTCACGGGTTTCGCAGGGGTGCGCTGGGCGCCCGAAGGCGTGGCCGTCGCCAATCCCGCGTTCGACGTCACCCCGGCCGCCCTGGTGACCGCCCTGTTCACCGAGAAAGGCGTTCTCGCGCGGCCAGACGCAGCCAAGATCGGCTCGCTATTCGACCGATGAAGCCCCGGATCACGGTCTCGGCGCTCTTGGTTTTTCTCGCCGGCTGCGCGGGCCAGTACTTCCGCGACGCCGGAACTCCGCCGCCCGAACCGCGTTACTCGCTCGCCAGCCTTCCGCAACCGGAGTACTGGACCGGGGTCGTCTTCAACGGCGCCAAGGTCGGGTTTTCCCACACGCGCATCGCCCCTGTCGGCGGCGGCCTGTACGAGTTGCATGGGGAAGCTGTCCTCAGGTTTCGCTTTCTGGGTTTCGAGAAGCGCGTTCAGGTGCGCTCGCGCGACACCGTCGACGAGAAGGCGCGGCTGGTGCGCTTTTCGTATCGCTACCTGCTCGACGATACCGAGCAGGAGGTGAGCGGCGAGGCGCGCGAGGGCAGGCTGCGCTACCAGGTCTCGACCGCGGGCAGGCCTCCGGAAGCGAAGGAGGTCGCGGTGGCCGAGAGTCTCTATCCCTCGGGGGTCCTCAGCCTGCTCCCGGTGCTCGAGGGACTGCGTGTCGGCAAGGATTTCGAGTGGCTGGTCTTCAATGGCGAAACGCAGGGCGTCGATCGCGCGCAGCAGCGCATCCTCGCGTACGAAGCGAGCGACCTGTTTTCCGGAAACGCGTTCAAGGTCCAGACCGACATGCTCGGATTGCACAGCACCACCTGGATCGACGAGCGCGGGCTGCCGGTCTTCGAGACGGGCTTGAACGGCGTCGTCATCTCTGCGCTCGAAGAGGAGCGCGCGGCGAAGGCCTACCTGACGAGCGCGGCGCTGAACAAGGACGACGTGATGGTGAGCTGGAGCCTGGTCAAATCGCCGCTGCCCCTGGCCGATCCGCGCCAGGCGCGGTATCTGAAATTCGCGCTGCTCGACCCCGGGCCGACTCGGACGCCTCTGTCGGATTCGCGCCAGCATTGCGCCAGCTCCGCGGCCGACCTGGTCTGTGAAATCGACGCAACCCGCGCCGCCCCGGAGGACGGCACCAGCGCAGCGGCGCTGCTGCCCTCGGGCACCGTGCAGAGCCGCGATCCCATGATTCGCAAGCTCGCCCGATCGATCGCCGGGCAGCAGGCGTCTTCAGACGGCAAGGTCCAGGCGGTGCTCGATTGGCTCGATGGCAACATCCGCAAGGAAGCGGTGGACACCTTCTCGGCGCTCGATGTCCTCGACGCGAAACGCGCCGAATGCCAGGGTCACGCCTATCTCTACGCGGCGTTGATGCGCGCCCTGGATGTGCCGACGCGCGTAGTGAACGGACTGGTCTACTCGCCCGAGTACGAGGGATTTCTCTACCACACCTGGGCGGAGAGCCTCGTCGACGGAAGCTGGCGCGCGGTCGATCCGACCTTCAACCAGGCCCGCGCCGACGCGACGCATATCGCGCTGGTGCGCGGCGAGACTCTCAGCGACCTCACACCGCTGGTCGACTGGGTCGGCAACACCCGCATCCGGATACTCGAGGCGCGCTAGCGCCCCGAGTCTTGCCTACACCAGCTTCACGTTTTTCAGCGGCAGGCTGCGCACCGGCTTCCCGGTCGCGGCAAAGATCGCGTTCATCACCGAAGGCGCTACGACGCAAATCGTCGGCTCGCCTACGCCACCCCAGAAGTCGTAGGTCGGCACCAGCACCGTTTCGACTTTCGGCATCTCGGTGAGCCGCAAGATCTGATACTTGTCGAAGTTCAACTCGACCATGCGCCCGCGCTCGACCGACATCTCGCCGTAGAACGCCGCGCTCAAGCCGTAGGCCGCCGAGCCCTCCACCTGCGCCGCGACCTGGTCGGGATTGACCACGTGGCCGCAGTTCACCCCGAGCACCATGCGGTGCACCTTCACCTTGCCCTCACTGCTCACCGAGACCTCGGCGACGGCGGCCGAGTAGCTGCCGTAGCCCATGAACTGAGCGATGCCGCGGTGCACGCCCGCAGGCAGCGGCGTGCCCCAGCCCGCCTTCTCAGCCACGGCGTTCAGCACCGCGAGATGCTTAGGATGGTTGTGCATCATCGACCGGCGGAACTCGAGCGGATCGGCGCCGGCTGCCCGCGCCACCTCTTCCATGAAGCATTCGAGGTACACGCCGTTCTGGTTGGTGTTGACGCCGCGCCAGGGACCGACCTGCATGTGCGAGTTGCGCATCGCGTACTCGATCCTCAGGTTCGGCACGCTGTAGCCGATTTGCGCATCCCCGGGCTCCTTCCACAAGCCCTGCAGCTGGCGCGTGTCCTTTCCGTCCTTGATGGCACCCGGGTTCAACTGCGCGTTGATCGATTGCCCGGAGACTCGGATGTGCATGCCGACCAGCTTGCCGCTCTCGTCCAGTCCGGCGCTCATCTTGCATTGCGAGATCGGCCGATAGAAGTCGTGCGCCTGGTCTTCTTCGCGGCTCCAGATCAGCTTGACCGGGGTACCCGGGAACTGCTTGGCGATGGCAACCGCCTGCCGCGTATAGTCCTGCGTGCCGCCGCGCCTGCCGAACCCGCCGCCCAAATCGAGCTTGTTGACCTCGCCGTTGGCGAGCGGCACGCCCGCCTCCTCGCACGCCGCGGCAAGCGAACCCTCGGCGCTCTGCGTCGCGGTCCACACCTCGACCTTGTCTGCTTTGACCAGGGCGGTGCAGTTCATCGGTTCCATGGTCGCGTGCGACAGGAAAGGCGTGCTGTAGATCGCCTCGACCTTCTTCGCCGCGCCCGCGATCGCCTTGAGCGCGTCGCCGTTGTTGGTGTCGGTAAAGGCGTCGTCCGCGGTCAGCCCTTCCTTCAGGCGCTCGGCGATGGTGGCGCTCGATTGCGATCCGTTCCCGCCTTCGTCCCAGACGATGGGCAGCGCATCGAGCGCCGTCTTCGCCCGCCACCAGGTGTCGGCGACGACTGCGACCGCGTTGTCGTGAACCTTGACCACGCGCTTCACCCCGGGCATGTTCGAAACCTTGGCTTCGTCGTAGCTCGAGAGCTTGCCGCCGTGCACCGGGCATTTCTTGACTGCGGCGAGCAGCATGCCGGGCAGCTTCACGTCGATCGCGTAGACCTTGCTGCCGTTCAGCTTGTCGGCGGTGTCCAGCCGCTTCATCGGCTTGCCGGCGATCTTCCAGTCTCTCGGGTCCTTGAGCTTGATGCTCTTCGGGTCGGGCGGTGTCAGCTTGGCCGCGGCCGAGGCGACCTTGCCGTATGTGGTCTTGCGGCCCGAGGCAGCGTGGACGATGACGCCATCGGACACACTCAACTCACCGGCCGGCACTTTCCACTGATCGGCCGCCGCCTGCACGAGCATGATGCGCGCAGCCGCGCCTCCGCGGCGCACGTAGTCCTGAGAGGTGCGGATACCGCGGCTGCCGCCGGTCGCCATCTCGCCCCAGATGCGCTTGTTGGCAAGGTTGCGACCGGGATTGACGTGCTCGGTGGCGATTTTGTTCCAGTCGCACTCGAGCTCCTCGGCTACGAGTTGGGCGAGGCCGGTGAGCGTCCCCTGCCCCATCTCGGAGCGCGCGATGCGCACGACGCAGGTGTCGTTGGGCCGGACGACGACCCAGGCGTTGATTTCGGTGCCCGGGGCGCCCTGCGCCGCGGCCTCGCCGATGCTGAAGGGCGGAATACCAAGCGCCAGCCCGCCGCCCGCGGCGGCGGAGCCGACGATGAATTTGCGACGGGAAAGATTCGTGGTGGTCGTCTTCATGGTCACCTCCGCCTCAGGCCTTCTTGTTCATGTCGGCGGCTATGTGCACGGCCGCCCGGATGCGCTGATACGTTCCGCAGCGGCAGATGTTGGTCATCGCCTCGTCGATGTCGGCATCGCTCGGCTGCGGCTTTCTCTTCAGGAGCGCGGCGGCGGCCATGATCTGCCCGGACTGGCAATAGCCACATTGCGGCACATCGATCGCCGCCCACGCTTTTTGAACCGGGTGGGAGCTGTTGCGGGACAAGCCTTCGATAGTCACGATCTTGTCCGTCGCCTTGATGGAACCGACCGGGACGGAGCAGGAACGCACCACCTCGCCGTTCAAATGCACGGAGCACGCGCCGCACTGCGCGACGCCGCAGCCGTATTTCGTGCCGGTGAGGCCGATCTGCTCGCGTATGACCCACAGCAGCGGCGTGCTTGCTTCCACCTGCACGTCGCGCGTTCTGCCGTTGATATTGAGTCTTGCCATGTTGTTCTCCCCCTAGGGACCCCTGGCGGGTGATTCTATACGCGAAAGGCGGCGGGTGCCCCGCTCATCGCGAAACCGCATTCGCGCCGGCGCCCCCCACCGCAAGGTACATCCCCCCGAAGAAGAGGACTTTCTCCAGATCGGACGCCGAGGACGCGATCGACCAGTTGAGCCCGTCGTCGCTGTAGACCACGGCACCGCCCTGGCCGACCGCGAGAAATCGCGAGGCGGTCGCGCCGCCTATGGCGACGCTCCGCAGGCTCTGGGGCTGCGGTGGCGCGATGGCGGTCCAGCTCACGCCATCGGCGCTCACAACGATGGTCCCTGCGTCGCCGACTGCAGCGTAGTGGATGTTCAATGAAATTGGGGTAAAGGTCACGCTGCGAAGGGTGTTGGTCGTGCTCGAGGGCAGCGCGCTCCAGGTGGTGCCGTTCTGACTGATGAGCAAGGTACCGCCGCTTCCGGTCACGAAGAAGCTTCCGTTGAGAATCGAGATGCTGGTCAGGTCGTTGGTGGTTCCGGAAGGAGCTTGCGTCCAGGTCACCAGGTCCGTTGTGGTGAATATCTGGCCCGCGTTGCCGACGGCGATAAAGGTTTGCGTGACGCCCGAGACGAATCCGGAGACGAGTCCGTTCATGCCGGTAGCCGGAACCGAGACGTTGGCGCTCCAGTTGAACCCGTCGGCGCTCGATATGATCGAGCCATTCGTCGCCATCGCGATGAACGACCCGTTGAACATCACCGAGCTCAGATCTGCCGCAAAGCCTGCCGGGAGGGTCGTCGGTGGTGTCCACGCGGTCACCCCTTCGGGATTGGGATTGGCGCTGGTGTAGCTGAAGTCGCTTGCGAAGATCGTCCCGGTGTCACCGACTGCAACGAACCGGCTGCCGCCTGGGACAAGCGACTTCAGGTTCTGCGGCGGTGCGCCGAGCGTCGTGCCCGACACCCAGCTCGCCCCTGCAAGTCTCGGCGTGGCCAGGACCGGAAGAGAGCTCGGACCGGCCGCGCTGTCGTCGTGGGTTGCGTTCATAACCACCGCGTACTGGGTTCCGTTGGGAAGGGGGCCAACCACCCGCGGCGAGAAGGCGCGGCGGATCGCGATGGAGTTGGGCGTGGCGACGTCGACTGTGCTGCCGGGCTGGTAGAAAATCCAGTAAGTCAGATCGGGAAGCGTGTCCCAGGAGACGACCACCAGCCCGTCTCCCGGGGTTGCCGTTACGCTGGTCGGCGCCTCGCCGGGCGGACTGGTCTTGCCGTGGCAGGCCGAAAGCGCGAACAGCACAGCAAAAGCGAGAATCGGGAGACGCACTCGGAGAATGCCCAGGCTCGAAACGATGCGGGAAACTATAGTGGATGCGTGCGGCGGCAAGTGTAACAGAGGGTAACTACCTGCGACCGTCGTACCACGGGAAACAGGCGTCGCGGTCGCGCAAGGAACGGCCGGCGGAGAACGCCATCCTCACCAGAAAAACCAGGTGCTCCCCGAGGCTGTAGAGGCGCATCTTGCGGCCGCTGGTCATGAGCGGATTTCGGTGCAGGATCACCACCGAACGCCTCCTGGAGCGGGCCAGGCGCTTGAGTCGCCCGAAAAGATCGATCTCCTCCGCCGCATACAACGCCTGACTGAAGCCGCCGATTTCCCGAAACGCGCCGGTGTCGCAAAAAACCAAGGAACCCGCACCCCACTTGCGGAGCCGGCTCAGCGCGTTCCAGAAGCGCACGAACAGCCACCCATAGAAACGATCGGTTTCGAGCGCTACCGTGCTGCCGCCCGCGAGGCATCGTCCGGCTTCGATCTCCGCGGCCACGTCGTCGAAAAGCTGCAGGCTCGGCTGTGAGTCCGCGTCGACGAACACTAGCCAATCGCCGCTCGCGCGCGCGGCGCCTGCGTTTCGCGCGCGGGCGATCTGATTGAAAGGTTCGAAGACCACCGTCGCCCCGTCTGCACGCGCGATCTCCGCCGTGCGGTCGCTGGAATTGTTGTCGCAGACGATCAGCTCGGACGCCCAACCGCGTGTGTCGAACGCGGCCAGGGCCACGCGGATGCTGCGGAGCGTGTCCGGCAAGAGGCGCTCCTCGTTGAACGCCGGGACGACTACGGAGATCTTCATCCCTCGGACGCGCCGGGTGGCCGCGGCCCGTGCCCTCGCCGCATTCTGCGAAACGAAAGTGCAAACGCCAGCGCGCAGGAGCAAGGCACGGGCAGCACCGAAAGAAAGTGGCGTTCAAAGCCCCACCAGGGAAAATCGCCGCCATGGGCCATCGATCCTCGGGCCCACCAGGCGAAAACCAGCGCCAGCCAGGCGACGCCGACGACAGCCGTGACTCCGCTTGAAATGCGCGCGGGCGCAGCCAACGCCGCGCAGCTCATGATCAGGACCGGCGGCAGCACGTAAGTCAGGGAGCCGCCCACCCCTCCTTCCACTGCCTCCAGCGGATGGCTCAGAAACCAGCCCGGGCTGTTGGCGATCGCGAGCAGCGTCAGGCCCGCAACGCCCCCCAGCCAGCCGATCAGGCCCGAGAGAACGGCGGCGACGGCGCGATCCTTCATGACTCCCGGCTACCCGGATATTTCAACGTCCGTTCCAGCCGGCACCCGGTCGAACAGCTCCACGACGTCCTGGTTGCGCATGCGGATGCAGCCGATCGAGCCGGGCCTGCCCATCGGCACGGAGTCGGGGCTGCCGTGGATGTAGATATACCGCCTCATCGTATCGACGTCGCCGAGCCGATTCTTGCCGAGCTCGCATCCCGACAGCCACAGGATTCGCGTGAGGATCCAATCGCGCCCGGGATAGCGCTCACCGAGATCGGGAGTCCAGATCTCGCCCGTCGGGCGACGCCCTCTGAAGACCGTGTTGAACGGCTGTCCAGCGCCGATCCTCGCGCGCACGACATGCGCGCCGCGCGGCGTGCAGAAGCTCCCTTCGAGTTCCCCGGCGCCGTTGCGTGATGTGGAAACGGAATAGCGCCTGAGCTCCCTGCCGTCGTCCGAAACAAGCTTCAGGCTCTGACCCGGGATCGAGATTTCAATTCTCGGCATTGCGCCGCACCGCGAAGAATTCCGAGAGCAAGCGCCCTGCCTCGACCGCGAGAACGCCGCCCGTCACCGTAGTGTGGTGATTGAGCTTGCTTTCAGAAAACAAGTCGACCACACTGCCACAAGCGCCCGTCTTGGGGTCAGACGCACCATAAAAGAGGCGCGCGATGCGCGCGTGCATGATGGCCCCAGCGCACATCGCGCAAGGTTCGAGTGTCACGTAGAGCGAGCAGCCTTCGAGGCGGTAGTTGCCGAGTGTCGACGAGGCGTCGCGCAGAGCCCGGATTTCCGCATGGGCGCTAGGGTCCTTGCTCGAGATCGGCGCGTTGAAGCCGCGGCCGATGACTTTTCCCTCCTTCACCACCAGCGCCCCAACTGGCACTTCGTCCTGCACCGCCGCCCGCGCCGCGAGCTGCAGGGCTTCGCGCATCATCGCCAAGTCGATTTCCGCGTTCATTCCCATTCGATGGTCGCGGGTGGCTTGCCGGAGACGTCGTACACCACGCGGTTGATCCCGCGCACCTCGTTGATGATGCGGTTGGAGACCTTCCCGAGCAGCTCGTGCGGCAGCGGCGCCCAGTGTGCGGTCATGAAATCGGTGGTCTGCACCGCGCGTAGTGCTACCACGTACTCGTAGGTGCGTACGTCGCCCATCACCCCGACCGATTTCACCGGCAGAAATACCGCGAACGCCTGCGCAACCTTGTCGTACCAGCCTGCCGCCCGCAGCTCCTCGATGAAAATCGCGTCGGCGCGCCGCAGCAGGTCGGCGAACTCGGGCCTGACCTCGCCAAGGATGCGCACGCCCAGGCCCGGCCCGGGGAAGGGGTGCCGGAACACCATCTCTCGCGGCAGGCCGAGCGCGAGGCCGAGCTCGCGCACCTCGTCCTTGAAGAGCTCGCGCAGCGGTTCGAGAAGCTTCAGATGCAGCGTCTCGGGCAGACCGCCGACGTTGTGGTGCGACTTGATGGTGTGCGCCTTCTTGGACTTTGCGCCCGCCGACTCGATCACGTCGGGGTAGATGGTCCCCTGCGCGAGCCACTTCACTTTAGGGAACTTCGTCGCCTCCGCCTGGAACACCTCGACGAACTCGCGGCCGATGATCTTGCGCTTGGCCTCGGGGTCGGTGACACCCGCCAGCGCGGTCAGGAAGCGCGCGGAAGCGTCGACGAGAGCCACCTTCACGCCGAGATGCCGGGAGAAGGTGTCCATCACCTGGGCGGACTCGTTCAGGCGAAGCAGCCCCGTGTCCACGAAGACGCAAGTGAGCTGCGCCGCGATCGCGCGGTGAATGAGCGCCGCGGCGACCGCGGAATCCACGCCGCCAGAAAGGCCCAGCAGTACTTCGTCGCCACCGACTTCGCGGCGGATCTTCTCGACCGCTTCCGCCAGGTAGTCGGGCATGTTCCAGTGGTCGCCGCAACCGCATATCCTGTGCACGAAGCGAGCGAGGATCGCACCGCCTTGTCGGGTGTGCGTCACTTCCGGGTGGAACTGCACGCCGTAGAAGCGGCGCGCCTCGTCGGCCATGCCGGCGATCGGGGTGGAGTCATTGCTCGCGATGACCTCGAAGCCCGCAGGCAGCGCCGTAACCTTGTCACCGTGGCTCATCCACACGTCGAGCAGGCCGTGCTTGTCGCCGTTGATGCGGTCCTGGATCCCGTCCAGGAGTTTCGAGTGCCCGCGCGCGCGCACCTCGGCGTATCCGAATTCACGCACCCTGGAATTCTCGACCTGGCCGCCGAGCTGTGCCGCCA
>Ga0137409_10002558_pt1 | contig 19456 bp, 15 predicted proteins | sample CZODoug1_16funga_FD_122059 | JGI IMG/M metagenome (GOLD analysis project Ga0137409, IMG submission 122059) | Vadose zone soil fungal communities from Angelo Coast Range Reserve, California, USA - CZODoug1_16fungal (Hybrid Assembly) | ecosystem: Environmental > Terrestrial > Soil > Vadose zone... | reverse complement strand
ACCAAGGGGTGCGCGTTTCATTCGGAGAAAACTGACCCAATGTTTCTCAAATGCGTCTCCCCCTGATCGGATGCGTGCCGGGAACATAGCAAAAGACTCTGCGTAATTCCCAGCATCTACCACCGAAAGCCATTTGCTGGCCGTCGCGACGGCCAGCGGATCAGGTTGAATGGGTTGATATGGCGATTGTGCAGCGAAAACTGGACCATTGAGCCATAATGCGATCATCGTGCCGAAATGGAACAGGGATATTTTCACGAAGCCGTTTACTGCCGATTGGCGTTTGACCGCAAGTTGAAATGACATGTTGGGTCGGCGGTGCACGCTTCGTGCCGGACTCGGCAGCGCTTTGAAGCGAGATGTTTTTATTCACCGTTTTATCCACCGGTGGAAAAATTTCAGTGTGTTTCAGCACAAGTTGAGATCATGCGGATTTGCTGATTTCTCCCTTCGTGCAGGGTGATTCTAAACCAGGCATTTGAATCAGTGCTTTCGAGGTGTTCGATTTCCGCGGGCTTTGTACGAACTCCGTCTTCGAGGATTATGCCGCGTCGAAGCCGCTCGATTGCGGGCTCGGGAGGAAGTCCTTTGACTTTCGCCTCATATACCTTTTCCACATTATTGCGCGCTGCCGTGACGAAATTGGTCAGATCACCATCATTTGTAAGTATCAGCAATCCTTCAGTATTGAAATCGAGACGGCCCACGGGATAAAGCCTGCCAAGCGCCTCCGGCATAAGATCCGTTACAAGCGGACGACGATCCGGATCAGCCACGCTGGACAGATACCCTTTGGGTTTATTCAAAAGAATGTGGACCTTTTCGCGAGTTTGCAACAGCGGATTAATCAGCCGCCCGCGTACCTTGATATGATCGCTTTCCGGATCGGCCCGGACGCCAAGCATATCGACGATTTTACCGTTGACGGTGACCTCGCCCGCGAGGATCATCTGCTCAGCATGCCGCCGCGAAGCGAGACCCGCCATCGCAATAATTTTTTGTAACCGCTCTTCCATCTATATCTTTCCGCGGTCAGACCGCTCCACCTGCAAGATCCTCGAAATCTTCGACGTTGGGCAATTCAGAAAGGTCTTTAAGGCCAAATTGCAGGAGGAATTCTTTCGAAGTTCCATACATCATCGGCCTGCCGACCGTTTCCTTGCGGCCCTTTGCGACAATCAATCGTTTGTCAAGAAGTGTTTTGATTGCCGACGACGAATGCACGCCGCGAATTTCAAGAATCTCGGGCACCGTAATCGGTTGTTTGTAGGCAATGACGGCGAGGGTTTCGAGTGATGCGAGCGAAAGCTTCGCATTGGGCCGGGATTTAAGAAACGCGCGAACGTGTTCGTGATGTTCGGGACGCGTAGCCAACTGCCAGCCGCCGGCAACCTCGCGAAGGTGCAGGCCGCCGTTACGTTCATTAAACTCGTGCGCCAGCGCCTCTGCCGCTGTCTGGATCCAACCCTTGTCCTCCTTCAAGACGTCAGCCATGGCTTTGACGTTCAAAGGCTCGTCAGCGACAAAAATAAGCGCCTCGATAATCGCCATGAGTGCGGTTCCCCTCTGGGCAGTCGTCCCCCGCTTCGGCCGCGGCGGGACTCCCTGTCATTATCAAGTAATATCTCGATTGGTTCAAGTACTATCGCGAAGTATCGAGGACCGGCCCCGCTTCCGGGTGGGCGGGGGTCTGCACCTGCCCTGTCTCCGCGAGCGTGCCGTCGAGCGCGAACAACCAGACGCTGTCGCCCTTCGCGGAGCGCGCGAACACGCTGCCGGCCGAATAGGCGACGACGTACTGCTTGCCTTTGTGCTCGAAGATGCTCGCGGTCGAGTTCATGCCGGCGCCGGTTTGGAACTCCCAGAGCTTCTTGCCGTTGCTCGAGTCGAGCGCCGTGAGCCGGCCGTCGTTGCGGCCGACGAACACGAGGCCGCCAGCGGTGACGACCGAGCCGCTGTAGCAGGGCTCGGACCACTGCTGCTGAAACACGAGCTTGTTCGTGTGCAGGTCGAGCGCGGCGAACACGCCGAGTCCCGGGATCGGATGCGCGCCGAAGTTGCCGCCGATGTACTCGGAGCCTTCCTCGGGACGGTCGGCCGTGATCTCCCAGGCGCGGAACACGCTCGCGCGGTCGGCGGCGCAGACGTAGAAGTAGCCGGTGGTCGGGTCGTAGGAGCTCGGCGGCCAGTTCGCGCCGCCGCCGATGCCGGGCTTCGCGAGCAGGTAGTCGGTCCAGTACGGCGTGAAGACCTTGCCGCCGTTGACGAGCGTGGTGCCCTCCGGCGCCACCTCGATCGACTGCGGCACGAAAGCGTCGCCGCGGGGAATCGGCTGCGTCGGCGAGGTCTTCTGCCGCGGCTCCTGCGCCACCGGCATCTCGTCGATGCCGATCAGCGGCTGGCCGCTGACGCGGTCGAGCACGTAGACCCAGCCGGTCTTGCTCGCCTCGGCGATGGCGCGGCGCAGCACGCCGTTGTACGGCAAGTCGAACAGCACGACGGGATTGCCGCTGTCGTAGTCCCAGAGGTCGTGATGCACCTGCTGGAAGTGCCAGCGGTAGGCGCCGGTCTTCACGTCGAGCGCCACGATCGACGATGTGAACAGGTTGTCGCCCGCGCGCACGTTGCCGTTGAAGTCGGGGCCCGGATTCGCGGTGGAGAAATAGAGGAGCCCCAAGTTCGGGTCGACGGCCGGCGTCTGCCACACGGTACCGCCGCCGTCCCGCCAGAGCTCGTTGTCTTGCGGCCAGGTGTCGTCGCCGCGCTCGCCGCGGCCCGGGACCGTGTAGAACGTCCAACGCAGCGCGCCGGTCTTCGCGTCGAACGCCTTCACGCGGCCGCGCACGCCGCGCTCCGCGCCCGTGAAGCCGCTGATCAGCAGGCCGTCGTAATACAAAGGAGCGCTGACGATCGTGTCGCCCTCCTGCCAGCGCTCTGCTTGGATCGACCACACGACGGCGCCGGTCTTGCGGTCGAGCGCGACGATCTTGCCGTCGAGCTGCCCCTGGAACACCTTACCGTCGCCGATTGCAACGCCGCGGTTCCCCCAGCTGCAGCAGACCGTGGTGATCTTCGGGTCGAGGTTCGCCTTGTAGCTCCAGAGCGTGGCGCCGCTGTCGACATCGATCGCGAACACGTCGTTCGCGCCGGTGGACACGTAGATCACGCCGTCGGCGACGATCGGCTGACCTTCGCCCGAGTACTGCGCGCCTACGCCGGAGCCGTCGAGCCGCGCGCGCCACACGCCTTTGAGCTGCGCGACGTTGCTGCGACTGATCGCGGCGAGCGGTGAGTAGCGCTGGTTGAGCCAGTTGCCGCCGTTGGTGGGCCAGCCGTCCTTCGGCGGCGCGACGGAGGCGGGCGACGATGCGGCCGCGCGCGGCGTCGACGTGCGCTGCGCCGCCGCGGGCGGTTGAGCGAACGCGTAGAGCGCCGCCGCGAGCAACGCGAGCGCGCCGAGGGCGACCAGGACGCCGATCGGCACGCGCCGCGCCGCGCGCCGCCGCGGCCCGACGTAGGGCTCAGGTTCCTGCAATCGCGCCATCGTCTCCCTCCACGTCTGTCCCTAGGGTCAGACCCTGGGGACAGGCCAATTAGGGTCCAGACCCCAAGGGGGGTCAGACCCTAGGTGGTGCCTTTGAAGTGCTCGAGGCCCGGGCGGAACTCCTTGTCGTCGAGGAACGCCTTCATCGCGGCCTGGCGGTTCTTGCCGGAGCCGAAGTTCAGCGCCTCGCCCATCTTGGCGTAGAGATAGTCGGCCGACACTTCCCAGTCCATGTACTGCACGCGCTTCATCGCGATCTTGATGCCGCGGAGCACGGTCTGGTTCTTCTCGAGCAGCACGCGCGCGAGCTTCTCGGTGTGGGCCTCGAGCTTCTTGCGCGGCACCGACTCGTTGACGAGTCCCATCGCGGCGGCTTGCTTGCCGTCGAAGGTGTCGCCGGTCATCGCGTAATAGAGCGCCTTGCGGTAGCCGATCGTCTCGGCCGTGGCCTTGGTGACGTTGCCGGCCGGGATGATGCCCCAGTTGACCTCGGACAGGGCGAACGTGGCCTCGTTGGCGGCGATCGCGAGATCGCACGCGACCACCGGCGTGAACGCGCCGCCGAAGCACCAGCCGTTGACCATCGCGATCGTGGCCTTCGGATAGTCGCGCAGGCGCCGCCATTGCCACTCCTCGGCGGTGCGCCGCACGTTCAGGATCACCGTGTCGGGTTGGCCGTCGGTCTCGCGGAAGTACTCCTTCAGGTCCATGCCGGCCGCGAACGAGTCGCCGGCGCCCGATAGCACCAGCACGCCACAGCGTGCGTCCGAGGCCAGGGCCTCGACCGTGGCTCGCATCTCCTCGTTGAGCGCGGGGCTCATCGCATTGCGCTTCTCGGGGCGGTTCATCGTGACCCACGCGACGCCGTCGTCGAACTCGACGAGCACGAGCTTGCCCCACGGGTCTTTCTTACGAGCCATTCAAAGTCTCCTCGAGGTCGAACGAGGCTCCGCCGCCGCACGAGAGGGCCGGACGAGCCATGAGAACCCTAGACCTAACCCGCCACGGCTGGATGCCGCGGCTCCTTTCCCCCGATCCGCCGCCGCCCCGCTGTTCTACGCTAGCGATCAAGGCTTATAGTGTCCCATAGGGGACAGAGCGGTCGACGGGCGCCAGTCTAGCAAGGAGCCCGCGCTGTGCGTCATACGAAGTGCCGGCGTGCCGCCGGCGGTAGCTCGGGTGGAGGCCTTTCGCCAATGGCGTATGAATTGTTAGGCAAGAACTTCGTGCCGCCGGATGTGCACGCGAAGGTCACGGGCAAGGCCAAGTACGCGGAGGACTTCCGCGCCGAGGGGATGGCCTTCTGCCGGCTGATGTTGAGCCCGATGCCGCACGCGCGCGTGCGCAGCATCGACACGAAGGCGGCCGAGGCGTTGCCCGGTGTGCTCGGGATCCTCACGGCGAACGACGTGCCGCTGCAGCCGTCGCCGAACGATCCTATCTTGACGAACGAGCCGGTCTTCGTTGGACAGCCGATTCTCGCGGTTGCCGCTGAGAGCGAGACGATCGCGCAGGATGCGATCGACCTCATCAAGCTCGACCTCGAGGAGCTGCCGTTCACCGTCGACCCGCTCGAGAGCCTCTATCCGGGCGGACCGAACGCGCGCTCCGACGGCAACGTCCTCGACAACCGGTTGACCGGTCCGCCGAGCCTCAAGACCGTGAAGTGGAACGCGGCGGACTTCGCCCGCGCCGAGGACGGCACGCTGCCGATGGGCGAGCCGATCGCCGAGTGGTCGTACGGCGACGTCGACGCGGCGTTCAAAAACGCCAAGCTCGTGCTCGACGAGACCTTCGTCACCGCCGGCAATTCGCACCAGTCGATGGAGCCGCGCTCCGCGATGTCGTACTGGGAGAACGGCAAGTGCTTCGTGTTCGGCTCCACGCAGAGCCAGAGCTTCGTGGTGCCGGGTCTCGCCGGCTTGATCGGCATCGATCCGTCGAACCTCGTTTACGTCGCCGAGTTCTGCGGCGGCGGTTTCGGCTCGAAGGGCTCGGCGTACCCGATCATGTCGATCCCCGCGCACATGTCGAAGAAGATCGGTCGCCCGGTGATGATGCGGATCAGCCGCGCGGAAGAGTACTACCTCGGCTTTGCCCGCTGCGGTTTCCAGGGCCGCATCAAGATGGCCTTCGACGCGAGCGGCCGCGTGCTCGGCGCGGATCTGTACGTCGTTCAGGAGAACGGGCCCACGGCCGGTTTCCCGGACTGGCCGTCGGCCGGCGACACCGTATCGATCCTCTATCAGCCGCCGGCAATGCGCTATCGCGGCACGAACGTGCTCACCAATACGCCGCCGCGCTCGGCGCAGCGCGGCCCCGGCCACAACCAAACGGTCGCGACCGTCGAGCCGTTGATGGACAAGGCCGCGCGTGCACTCGGCATCGACCGCTGGCAGATCCGGCGCATCAACGCGCCCGGCCAGGACGGCAAGCTCGGCCAGAACCGCGGCCCCGTCACGAGCTGCTATTTGCAGCAGGCGCTGGAGAAGGGCGCCGCGGAGTTCAAGTGGCAGGAGCGCGTCGCACGCGCCGCGGCCGCTAACGCCGACCCCGCGAGCAAGAAGCGCACCGGCATCGGCGTCGGTCAAGCGTTCCATCCGGCCGGATTCGCGGGCTTCGACGGCATCTGTCGCATCACGCCCGACGGCAAGATCCACCTCCATAGCGGCGTCGGCAACCTCGGTACCTACTCGCACACGGGCACCTCGCGGGTCGCGGCCGAAGTGCTCAAGGCCAACTGGGACAACTGCGTCGTCGAGCGCGGCGACACGCGCAAGGGCTTGCCGTGGAACATCGGCCAGTTCGGCAGCAACACCTCGTTCACGATGGCGCGCTCGAGCTTCGCCGCTGCGACCGCCACGGTCGCCCTGCTCAAGGAAATCGCCGCGATGGATCTCGGCGGCGCGCCGAACGACTACGAGATCGGCGGCGAGAAAGTCTTCCTGCGCACCGATCCGTCGAAGAGCCTCACGTACGCGGCGGCCGCGCAGCGCGCGATCGCGCTCGGCGGCAAGTTCGACGGCCACGAGCCGCCGAAGGACGTGAATCCGATGACCGCGGCGTCCGTGACGATGCTCGCGGGCACCGGGCTGGTCGGCGCCGCCAAGGACAACCTGCCGATCACGGCGCAGCCTGCGGCGTTCGCCGTCGGCTTCGCCGAGATCGAGCTCGACACGGAGACCGGCAAGTTCGAGGTCAAGGACTACCTCGCGGTGGCCGATTGCGGCACGGTGATCCACCCGCAGAGCCTCGCCACGCAGATCAAGGGTGGCGCCGTCATGGGCTTCGGCATGGCCACGCTCGAGCGCCAGATCTATGACCCGCAGAACGGGCTACCCGGCAACGTGGGGCTCCATCAGACGAAGCCGCCGAGCTATCTCGACGTGCCGTCGGAGATGCACGCGGCCTGGGTGGACATGCCCGACCCGCAGAGCCCGCTCGGCACCAAGGGCATCGGCGAGCCCGTGCTGGGCGCCGGCGCCGCGTCGTTGCTCTGCGCGCTTTCCGACGCGATGGGCGGCCACAACTTCAACCGCACGCCGGTCACGCCGGATCAGATCGTCAACGCGCTCATGAAGCGCGAGCAGTCGCACAAGCCGCTGCAGGTCAACACGGCCTAACGCGTCTAGGGTCAGACCCAAGTACCGCGAAGGGTCCTCCCGAGACACGCCGGAAGATCATCCCTGGGGCTCCTCGCCGCACATCCCTGTGCGGCGACGGTCTCGGGAGGACCCTTCGCGGCACTTCGGTCTGACCCTAGTTTCTTTTACGGAGGCACGTCACATGAACGCCGCAGTGCTCCAAAGCAAGCCCCAATACTCGATCAAGCATCCGGATTCGTTCTTCATCGGCGGCAAGTGGGAAAAGCCGAGCGGCGGCGGCAAGCTCGAGGTGATCTCGCCGGTCACCGAGCAGGTCGTCGCGACGTTCCCCGAAGCGTCGCCCAAGGACGTCGACCGCGCGGTCGCGGCCGCACGCGAGGCGTTCGACAAGGGCCCCTGGCCGCGGATGTCGGCGCAGGAGCGTGGCGCTGCGCTGCTCAAGGTGGCGGAGAAGCTCAAGGCGCGGCTGCCCGAGCTCGCGGCCGTGTGGACGACGCAGGTCGGCATACCGATCAGCCTTGCGAAATATCTCTCGGGCCAGCCGCCGGAGCTCTTCGAGTACTACGGCAAGCTGATCCAGTCCTATCCGCTCGTCGACGAGCGCAAGGGCGGTCACGGCGAGCGCGTGCGCGTCGTGAAGGAGCCCGTGGGCGTCGTCGCGGCGATCACGCCGTGGAATGCGCCGCTCGTGCTGCTCTGCTACAAGGTGGCGGCCGGCCTTGCCGCGGGCTGCACCATCGTCGCGAAGCCCGCGCCCGAGACGCCGATGGACGCGTACCTGCTCGCCGAGTGCATCGAGGCGGCGGGCCTGCCGCCCGGCGTGTTCAACTTGATCCCCGCCGGCCGAGAGACCGGCGACTATCTGATTCGCCACGCCGGCATCGACAAGATCAGCTTCACGGGCAGCACGGCGGCCGGCAAGCACATCGCGGCGGTTGCGGCCGAGCGGCTCGCGCGCACGAGCTTCGAGCTCGGCGGCAAGTCTGCGGCGATCGTGCTCGACGACGCGGACATCGGTCACGTGCTCAAGAGCCTCGTGCCGTTCTCGATGCCGATCACCGGTCAGGTGTGCTTCTCGCTCACGCGCGTGCTCGTGCCGGAGAAGCGCAAGAAGGAAGTGCTCGACGCCTACGTCGGCGCCGTCAGCGGCGTGAAGGTCGGCGACCCGATGGATCCCGCCACGCAGATGGGGCCGCTCACGATGTCGCGGCAGCTCACGCGCGTACAGAACTACATCGCCAAGGGCAAGGAAGAGGGCGCGAAGCTCGTGCTCGGCGGCGGCCGGCCCAAGGGGCTCGACAAGGGCTACTTCGTGGAGCCCACCGTGTTCAACGACGTGAGCACGAGCATGACGATCGCGCGCGAGGAAATCTTCGGGCCGGTGGTGTCGTTCATCTCGTACAAGAACATCGACGACGCGATCGAGAAAGCGAACAGCACCGTCTACGGCCTGCACGGCGCCGTGTACACGCCGGATGCCGAGCGCGGGTACGAGGTTGCGCGCCGCGTGCGCTCGGGCAGCGTGACCGTGAACGGCCTGATCGTCGACCCGACGATGCCGTTCGGCGGCTTCAAGCAGTCGGGCACGGGGCGCGAGGGCGGCATCGAGGGGCTCGATCCCTACTTCGAGCTGAAGACGGTCTACTTCGCGTAGACCGCCCGCGTGTGTCATTTACGGAACGGAGGGAGATCATGGGGCTAGACGCACTCACCTATAACGACAACGAGCAGGAGCACAAGGGTTTTGCCGACACGCTGGGTCAGATGCAAGGCCAGATCATCAAGGGCACGCTGACCAAAGACACGAGCCACGCGTACTATGCCGGCCATGAGCTGCGCGCCAAGGGCGTCTCGTTCGCCGGCACATACTTGAAGAAGGACTGCGCGGGAAAAGGAAAGACCGCCAACGGACGAAGCCAGAACCGGATCATCGTGGCCATCGGCACGGACGGAAAGCTCGTCGAGGACTGGGCCGTCGCGTGGCGTCACGACGATCGGCTGCTGCAGCTCAGTGAAGGATTCTTCAAGCGCGCCAAGACCATGCGGGACTACTGCTCGAAGTAGCGGCGCTCGTCCGCCACCCCCGAGAATCCCTCCATGGAGGGATTCGCACCGACGCGGCGACGTCAGATCGCGCTGGCCGCGATGTTCACCGTGAGCGACAGCAACGCGACGTTGAACACGAACGACACGACAGCGTGCGCCGTCACCGTCTTGCGGATGGCCTTCGAGGTGACGGTGACGTCGGACACTTGCGACGTCATTCCGATTACGAACGAGAAGTACACGAAATCCCAATAGTCGGGCGGCTCGGCTCCGGGAAACTCCAGGCTGCCCGTGCCCCGGTGACGCTCGGCATAGAACTCGTGCGCATAGTGCAGCGCAAACATCGTGTGTATGAAGGCCCACGACAGTGCGATGGTAATCGTCGCCAGTCCGAGGCGAACGAGGTCGTGTGTGCTTGCTCGTACGATGCCGAGCTCCGCGAAGATGGCGGCCAGGCTCGCCAGCGCGGCCGCAACCGTAAGGACGAGGATCGCGATTCGCCCTTCGTCGAGCAGCGCCGACTGACGGCGGATGTGCTCGACGTTGGCGCGTGCCATCAACACGCAGGCGGCGGCGAGGTAGAGCGCGATGCCGATGTCCCACCCAGTCAGCAAACGCGTCGTGAGTCGCAAGCCGGCGGGCAGCGCGGCGATGATGACGAGGCCGATGAGCGCCGACGAGAACAGGCGGGGTCGTGCCCGTACCGCGCGGACCGCGCGCCGCCAACTCGGCCGGTGTTGATGGGGCTCGCTCATCGCGTTCCAGGCTTCGTGCTCATCGCTTACCGGAGGTTCCCATCCCGGTTCGAGCTACGAGCCGCTGACAGTATTCGCGCTGCGGCGGCGGATTGCCGCCTACACCTCCGCCGCGCGCAGCGCCGCGAGCACGCGTTCCTTGCGGAACGGCGGCCGGCGCAGGCGCACGCCGGTGGCGTCGTAAACGGCATTCGCCACAGCGGCGATCATCGGCTTGTGGCTCGCCTCGCCGGCGCCGTAGTGCGGCAGGTCGGGGCGGTTCGGGTTCGGGTCACCGTTCACGAGCACCACGTCGATGGTGGCCGGTGTGTCGGAGTGCCGGAGGCTCGGGTGCGTCGCCCAGTCGACGCTCGTGACCTTCTCGTTGTCGAACTTCACCTCTTCCCACAGCGCACGGCTCAAGCCGTGCAGCATGCCGCACTCGATCGTGTGGCGCAGGCCGTTGGGGTTGATCGCGAGCCCGCAGTCGTGCGCGCACACGAGCCGCTTCACCCAGACGCGGCCGGTCTCGCGGTTCACCTCGACCTCGGCGATCGTGGCGACGATCGTGTTGCCGCGATAGGTGTAGGCGACACCGCGTCCCGTGAGCACCGCGCCCGAGCCGCGCGGCTTCGGGGAAGGACGGGCATCCCACCCAAAGGTGTCGGCGGCGGCGCGGACCACGGCGAGCGAGCGCGCGCGCCGGAAGACCGCGTCTTCGGGCATCGCCGCGATCATATCGAGCCGCAAATTCACGGGATCCCGTTTGGCGGCCGCCGCGAGCTCGTCGACGAACGACTCGAACGCGAACGTGACCTGCGGGCCGTTCGGGTCGCGCAGGTTGCCGGTGCGCAGCGGCGTCTCCCAGATCAGCGGCAAGCTCACGACTTGAGCGGTCATGCGCCGATGCGGAATGGCGTACAAGACCGACGGCATCTCGGCGCCGCCTCTGGCCGGCGTGGCCGGCCGTTTGCCCATGAGCTGCGCGATCAGCACGGTATCGGGCTCGTTGTAGCCGACGTGGTTATAGTCGACGGCGCGCGCGTCGTACTCGAGCGCCACCACGTTGCCCTCCGCGTCGAGCCCGCCGCGCAGCTTGAACGTGTAGGCCGGCCCCTTCGTGTCCCACGCCGTCTCCTCGTTCCGCATCCACTGCACGCGCACCGGCCGGCCGAGCTCGTGGGCGAGGAACGCGGCCTCGAAGCCGACGTCGTCGGCCGCCGTGCGGCCATAGACCTGCGGCCCGTCCATGTACAGCACGCGTACGCGTTCGCGCGGCAGCCCGAGAAACGTCGCCACGCCGTTGCGCAGGCCGTACGACTTCATGTCGTTCGTGTAGATCGTGAGCTGATCGCCCGAGGGATCGGCGAGCGCGTGCGCGGGGCCGATCGCGGTGTGCCCTTGGAACGGGACTTCGTACTCGGCCTCGAGCACCCGCTGGGCGGCGGCCAGCGCCGCACTCGAGTCGCCCGTGACTTCCGGCGCGGAGCTCGACGTAGGTTGCGCGCGGCGGATGTAGTCGAACAACTGCTCGGATGCCGGGAACGGCGCTTCCGCGGGCGGAGCCCAGTCCGCTTTCAATTGCCGTGCGGCCTGGATCGCCTGCTCCTCGCGCTCGCACACCACGGCCAAGTAGTTGCCGCGGCTCACGACCTTGACGAGCCCCGGGACGTTCGCGACGGACGACTCGTCGATGCTGCGCAGCCGAGCGCCCGCGACAGGCGGCTTCACGTTGCGCGCGTGGAGCATGCCCGGCACCTTCATGTCCACGGCCCAGGTCAACGAGCCGTCGACCTTCGCGGGGATGTCGTAGCGCTGAATGGGCTGACCGACGACGCGCATTTCCTGGACGGGCTTGACCGGCGCCTTGCCGGTCGTCGCGTCGACGTTGCGGCCCGTGAGCGCGACGTCGAAACGCTTGCCGCCGACGAGCTCGGCGTAGGTGACCGACTTCTTCGCGTCGGACTTCGCCGCGATCCTGGCGTCGCGCACCGTGAGCTCGGCGACCGGCGTGTGCAAGTGCTCGGACGCGAGCTCGAGCAGCACGCGCCGCCCTTCGGCGGCCACCCGGCGCATCGGCCAGCCGTCGCGCTCGATCGCGTCGGAGCCGCCGGAGCCGCCCTGGTCGGGGGTGGTGTCGGTGCGGCCCATGACGAGGCGCGTCTTGTCGTACGCGATGTCGAGCTCGTCGCACATCATCTGCCGGAACGCGGTGCCGGTGCCTTGGCCGCCGTCCGTCTTGCCCACGAAGAAGGTCGCGGTGTTGTCCGGATGGATCACGATCCAGGTGTCGAGCTGCAAGAAATCGGGGTCGGGATACGGACCCGCGCCGATGGCCTGCGCGAGCGCCTTGGCGCCGGGAACCGCGCCTAGACCCAGGCTCACCACCACCGCGCCGGACGACCGGAGGAAGCTCCGGCGCGAGAGCGCCGGATCGATGCGGCGAAGGGCCTCCTCGATGGCCTTCGGAAGCTCGAATGCGGTGCTCATTTCGCGGCCTCCTCGGCGGTGGCGTGCGTGCCGCGCGCGACGCGCTTGATGGCCGCCTGGATGCGGTAGTAGGTCATGCAGCGGCACAGCACGCCTTCCATGCCGTCGCGGATCTCGGCGTCCGTGGGGCTCGGATTGCGGTCGAGCAGCGCCTTGGCGGTCATGATCTGGCCGTTCTGGCAGTAGCCGCACTGCGGCACTTGCTCGTCGATCCACGCCTGCTGGAGCGGATGCAGCTTGCCGTCCTTCGCCAGACCGTCGAGCGTCGTGATCTCGCCGCTCGCGGCCGATGCGGGCGTGATGCACGAGCGAATCGCGACGCCGTCGACGATGACCGTGCAGGCTCCGCACTGGGCGAGCCCACAGCCGAAGCGCGGGCCGCGCAGCCCGAGATCGTTACGCAACACGTAGAGAAGAGGCGTCGTCGGCTCGATGTCGACCTTGTGTGTGGCGCCGTTGACGCGCAATGAAACGACACTCATCGGGAGACCCCCCAGCCAGCCTACGGATAGCGCCGACCCTAGAACAAAGCCGGCCCGAATTCAAAGGGTGGCGAGGGGTGCAACTCGTTGCCCCCATGCGGGCGATGCGCCAATGTTGGGCGCCGAGACCAAGCCCTTTTGGAGGGGACGATGAAAGCCGAAGCGCAGATCCTCACCGACGAGCTCATGACCGGCGAGGAATACCTCGCGAGCCTGCGAGACGGCCGCGAGGTCTATTTGTACGGCGAGAGGATCGCCGACGTGACGGAGCATCCGGCGTTTCGCAACTCGGCGCGCTCGATCGCCCGGCTCTTCGACGCGCTGCACGATCCGGCCCAGCGCGACGCGCTCACGACCGTGGACCGCCTCGGCATCCGCACGCACCGCTTCTTCGCTCCGAGCTGGTCCGCCGCGGAGCTCCTCGCCGCACGCGACGCGATCGCGCAGTGGTCGCGGCTCACGTACGGCTTCATGGGCCGGACGCCCGACTACAAAGCCGCGTTCATGGCGACACTCGGCGCCAACCCGGAGTTCTACGCGCCGTTCGACGAGAACGCCCGGCGTTGGTACCGGAGCTACGCCTCGAAGGCGCTGTTCTTGAACCACGTGCTCGTGAATCCCCCCGTCGACCGCAACAAGCCCGTGCACGAGGTGGCGGACGTGTACCTGCACGTGGTGCGCGAGACGGACGCGGGCGCGATTGTCAGCGGCGCCAAGATGCTCGCGACCGGCTCGGCGCTCACGCACGCGACGTTCGTCGCGCAGAACAGCTCCGTGAGCCTCGAGGCGGGCAAGGCCGAGGACTACGCGCTCGTCTTCATCGCGCCGCTCGACACGCCCGGCAGCAAGCTGCTGTGCCGGGCGTCCTACGAGCAGAACGCGCACAGCCCGTTCGACCACCCGCTCGCGAGCCGCTTCGACGAGAACGACGCCGTGCTCGTCTTCGACGAGGCTTTCATCCCGTGGGAGAACTTTCTCGTCTACCGCGACGTGGAACGCGCCAACGCGTTCTATCCCGCGTCGGGATTCTTCAACCGCTACAACCTGCAGGCCGGTACGCGGCTCGCGGTGAAGCTCGACTTCATGACGGGGCTGCTCGCGCGCGGGCTCGAGATGAACGGCACGAGCGAGTTCCGCGGCGTGCAGGCCGCGCTGGGGGAGGTGGTCGCCTGGCGCACGCTGCTCTGGGCCATGACCACGGCGATGGCGGCAGAGCCGCAACCAGGCCCCGGCGGCTCGGTGATCCCGCGCGCGGACTACGCCGCGGCCGCGCGCGTCTTTTCCACATCGTCGTGGCCGGCCGTCAAGGAGATCTTCGAGAACGTGCTGGGCGGTGCGCCGATCGTCGCGCCCTCGGGACGCGAAGATCTACTGAGCCCCACGCTGCGGCCGCTCATCGATCGCTACTACCGCGGCACGGGCGCGTCAGCCCTCGAGCGCATCAAGCTCTACAAGCTCGTGTGGGACGCGATCGGGACCGAGTTTGGCGGGCGCCACGAGCTCTACGAACGCAACTACGCCGGCAACCACGAGCAGATCCGAATGGACGCGCTCAAGTTCGCGCGCCGCACGGGCGCGCTCGACGGTTGCATCGAGCTCGTGGATCGCTGTCTCGCGGACTACGACCTCGACGGGTGGACTACCGACACGTGGCGCGCTTGATTGCGTTGGGCTTGTCCGACCGAGCGTCTGTTGCTACAGGCCCACCGACACGATCTTGAGCTCGGTATAGGCCTCGACGCCGTCGCGGCCGCCTTCGCGGCCGATCCCCGACTGCTTGAACCCGCCGAGCGGCATCGACTGCTCGCGGGCGCCGCCGTTGATCGTGATGTTGCCGGCCTTGATCCGGCGCGCGAGACCGATCGCGTTGGAGATGTCGCGCGTCCAGATGTTGGCCGCGAGGCCGTAGCTCGTGTCGTTGGCGTACTGCGCGAGCCGGTCGAGCTCGCTCGCGTCTTTGAACGGCGTGGCGCAGAGCACCGGCCCGAAGATCTCGTCTTGGAACACGCTCATCTCGGGACGCACGTTCGCGAGCAGCGTCGGCTCCACGAAGAAGCCCTCGCGGTCGACTCGCTTGCCGCCGGTCACGATCTCCGCGCCGTCCTTGGCGCTCGCCGCGATGTAGCCCAGCACGCGGTCGAGCTGCTTCTGCGAGATGATCGGCCCCATCTCGGTGTCGGGCGCGACGCCGGGGCCGATCTTGACCTTGCCGGCGAGATCCTCGAAGCCGCTCGCGATCTTGTCGAACACCTTCTCGTGCGCGAACAGCCGCGTGCCGGCCATGCAGAACTGGCCCGTCTTGAAGAAGATCGTGCGCGACACCGCTTGGGTCGCCGCCTCGATGTCCGCGTCGGGGAACACCACGACGGGCGACTTGCCGCCGAGCTCGAGCGTGATGCGCTTCATGTGCGCGGCCGAGCCGGTGACGATCGACTTGCCGACGCGCGTCGAGCCCGTGAACGAGATCTTGTTCACGTCCGGGTGGTCGACGAGCGCCTGTCCGGCCGTGTGGCCGAAGCCGGTGACGACGTTTACTACGCCGGGAGGGAAGCCGATCTCCTCGATCAACTGCGCGAGCCTCAGCGCCGAGAGGGGCGCGAGCTCCGCGGGCTTCAGCACCACGGTGCAACCCGCGGCGAGCGCGGGGCCGATCTTGTTCACTGCCATCAGGAACGGCGCGTTCCAGGGTGTGATCGCGCCGACTACGCCGATCGGCTCGCGCAACGTGAAGGTGAAGGAGCGCGACTGCGGCGACGACAGCGCGGTCTCGCCCGTGAGCTTGGTGGCCCAGCCTGCGTTGTAGCGCAGGCTCTCTACACCCAAGTGCACGTCGACGTTGCGCGTGCTGCGCAGCGGATTGCCGCCGTCCAAGCTCTCGATGAGCGCGAGCTCGTCGGCGTTGCGCTCGACCGCGTCCGCGAGCTTGAAGATCAGCCTCGCGCGCTCGGCATGGGTGAGCTTGGGCCAAGCGCCCGTCTCGAGCGCGGCCCGGGCAGCCTTGACGGCAGCGTCGACGTCCACGGCTTCGCCGGCCGCGGCCCGGGCGAGGTGTTTACCGGTCGAGGGGTCGAGCACTTCGAAGCTTTGCCCCGACTGCGCCGGAACCCAGCGGCCGTTCACGAACAGCCGGTGCTCCCGCGCCAGGAATCCGGCCCGCAGTGCATCCAATTGCGGGATCAGCGACGTAACTGCGTTCATGAGAGTCTCCTTCGGTCCTGCCGTCCTTCGCAAAACTTGCGGGTGCGCCTGCCGCCGTACGACCATTCTGTATAGCACGACGGGCGACTTGGCCGGCCGATCGGGCCCATTATCATGAGACAATAGCCGCTGTATCCAGCAGTACTTATCGGGGGAGTGAGCATGAAATTCGCGCGACGTGAGGTCTTGCAGATCGGCGGCGTGGCCGCCGCCTTGGGTGCCCTCGGCTTCTATTCGCTGCGCCCGCGCTTCGGCAACGCGGCGGAGAAGGAGACGTTCGAGGTCACGCACACCGAGGCGGAGTGGAAGAAGCTGCTCTCGCCGAATCAGTTCGAGGTGCTGCGGCACGAGGCCACCGAGCGGCCGTTCTCGAGCCCGCTCAACGAGGAGCACCGCAAAGGCGTGTTCAACTGCGCCGGCTGCGACCTCCCGCTGTACTCGTCCGACACGAAGTTCGAGAGCGGCACCGGCTGGCCGAGCTTCTGGCAGCCGCTGGAGAACGGCGTCGGCACGCAGCGCGACGTGACCCTCGGCATGGTCCGCACGTCGGTGCACTGCCGGCGCTGCGGCGGCCACCTCGGTCACGTGTTCGACGACGGCCCGAAGCCCACCGGGCTGCGCTACTGCATGAACGGCCTCGCGATGAAGTTCGTGCCGGCCTGAGGACGGGCGCGCCGTGTTGCAGATCGTCCTCGCGTTCTTGGGCGGCGTGCTCACGATCCTGAGCCCGTGCATCCTGCCCGTGCTGCCGTTCGTGTTCACGCGCACGGGGCAGCCGTTCGTGCGCAGCGGGTTGCCGCTGCTCGTCGGCATGGCGCTCACGTTCGCGCTCATCGCGACGCTCGCCGCGGTCGGCGGCGGCTGGGTGGTGCAGGCGAATCAGTGGGGCCGGTGGGTCGCGCTCGCGCTCGTGCTCGTGTTCGGTCTCGCGCTGCTGTTGCCGAGCCTCGCCGACCGGCTGAGCCGGCCGTTCGTGGCGCTGGGCAACAAGCTCGCCGCGCCGGGTCAAGACAGCGGCAGCCCGCGGTCGTCGCTGTTGCTCGGCGTGGCCACGGGACTGCTCTGGGCGCCGTGCGCGGGTCCGATCTTGGGGCTGATCCTCACGGGCGCCGCGCTGCGCGGCGCGAACACCGAGACGTCGCTGCTGCTGCTCGCGTACGCGGCCGGCAGCGCGGTGTCGCTCGCGGCGGCGTTGTTCTTGGGCGGTAAGGTGTTCGGGGCGCTCAAGCGCTCGCTCGGCGCGGAAGAGGTCATTCGCCGCGTGCTCGGCGGCGCCGTAGTCGTGGGCGCGCTCGCGATCGCGTTCGGGCTCGATACCGGATTCCTCGCGCGCGTCTCCACGTCGAGCACCACCAAGCTCGAGGGATTGCTGTTCTCGAAGCTCATGCCCGACCGCAACCAAACGGATCCCGGCGTGCTGTTGCCGGGCCCCGCGCCCGGGGGCGCGATGATGTCGGGGAACAATCCGGCCATGATGTCGGGCAACAATCCTGCGATGACCGGCGGCGCGATGATGTCGGCGCGCGGCGCCGCGGGGGCTCTGCCCGTGCAGGGCGATCTGCCGCCGCTCGAGGGCGCCACCGAGTGGATCAACTCCGCGCCGCTCACGGTCGACGGCCTCCGCGGCAAAGTCGTCGTCGTCGACTTCTGGACCTACTCGTGCATCAACTGCCTGCGGGCGCTGCCGTTCGTGAAGGCGTGGTACGAGAAGTACCGCGACCAGGGCCTCGTCGTGATCGGTATCCATGCGCCCGAGTTCGCGTTCGAGAAGGACTTGCGCAACGTGCGCCGCGAGGTGAAAGACCTCGGCGTTACGTACCCAGTCGCCGTCGACAATTCATATGCGCTCTGGCGCGCGTTCGGCAATCAATACTGGCCGGCGCACTACTTCATCGACGCGACGGGCAAGATCCGCCACACGCATTTCGGCGAAGGCGAGTACGACGAGTCCGAGCGCGTGATCCAGAAACTGCTCGTGGAGGCCGGCAACGCGAACGCCGCCGCGGCCGCCCTCGTAAGCGCCGAAGCGGAGGGCGCGGCGCTCGCGTCGAATCAAAGCGACGTGCTCAGCCAGGAGACCTACGTCGGGCACAAGCGCGCCGACGAGAGCTTCGCGTCGCCTGGCGGCCTTGAGCCCGATACCGCGCACGCGTATACGCTGCCGCAGCGATTACGCCTCAACCAATGGGGCCTCGACGGCACTTGGACGGTCGAGGACGAGGACGCCGTGCTGAGCGGCGCCACGGGCCGCATCGCGTTCCATTTCCAGGCCCGCGATCTGCATCTCGTGCTCGGCCCCGGCGCCGATGGCAAGCCCGTGCGGTTCCGGGTGCGCATCGACGGCGCGCCGCCGGGCGGCGATCACGGCGTGGACGCCGACGCGGCGGGCGAGGGCGCGGTCACCGAGCAACGGCTTTACCAGCTCGTGCGCCAGTCCGGGGAGGTGCGCGACCGCACGTTCGAGATAGAATTCCTGGATCCCGGTGTCATGGCCTACGCGTTCACCTTCGGCTGATCGCGGGCCGAACTAGAGTAAGGAGCGATACATGAGTTCTTCGACTTGGGCCCGTCTGCGGATCGCCGCGGCGTTCGCAGCGCTCAGCGTGATGGGTTGCGCGCAAGGCGCGGAAGAGGCGGTCGTGATTCCGGCGCCGGCCGTCGACGAGCCCGCGTCCGACGCGGCCACCGCGGTAGCCGTCTTCGCCGGCGGGTGTTTCTGGGGCGTGCAGGGCGTGTACCAGCACGTCGAGGGCGTGCTGAAGGCAGTCTCCGGATACGCGGGCGGCGCCAAGGCCACGGCGTACTACGAGGCGGTGGGCGAGGGCGACACCGGCCACGCGGAGACCGTGCAGGTCACCTACGACCCGAGCAAGGTCACGTACGGCAGGCTGCTGCAGATCTACTTCTCCGTGGCGCACGATCCCACCCAGCTCAACCGCCAGGGGCCGGATCACGGCACGCAATATCGCTCGATCATCCTCTACCACGACGAGCACCAGAAGCAGGTGGCCGAGGCGTCGAAAAAAGCGGCGACGGGCCAGTTCCGCGATCCCATCGTGACCGAGATCGTTCCATTGACAAAATTCTACAAAGCCGAGGGCTACCACCAGAATTACTACAACAACAATTCCAACAAGGCTTACTGCCAGTTCGTCATTCGGCCGAAGCTCGACAAGCTGCTGAAGAAGCTTTCCAAGCCCAAGCCATAGTGGACTCACGCGAGTTTAGCTCGCGACCGTTGCCGGTTCCCAAAAAACCCTTGGCCGCCCTGAACTCGCTGGCTACAGTGACGGCCGATGATTAAGAGCAGTCCGCTGGCGGTGTTTCTGGTCACGGCGTTGTTTTTGTCGGCACTGG
>Ga0137409_10002557_pt1 | contig 19460 bp, 20 predicted proteins | sample CZODoug1_16funga_FD_122059 | JGI IMG/M metagenome (GOLD analysis project Ga0137409, IMG submission 122059) | Vadose zone soil fungal communities from Angelo Coast Range Reserve, California, USA - CZODoug1_16fungal (Hybrid Assembly) | ecosystem: Environmental > Terrestrial > Soil > Vadose zone... | reverse complement strand
CCGGTGGGCCCCCGGATGCGGCGCTACAGGTACGCCGACGGTCCCGGGGATTCGATCAGGTGATCTCCCGATTTCGGGGAGGGAGGATTCCCGAGGGACCGGACGATCACCTCAAAGGACCCACCCCAGGATGAACTTGACGGTCCAGTCGTTGGATCCCGACGTCAGGCCGCGGCCGATGCCGCAATCGACATCGAGCGCCTTGCCGGAGTGGTCGGCGACGAGGAAGAGCGCCTGGACCTGCCGGCGGGACGGGTCGAAGCGGTCGATCGGCCCGAAGTCGGCATAGTGCTCCAGGCCGAAGGCCCAGGCGGAGGAGACGAGATACGCGAGGCGCGCGGCGGGGGCGAAGTCGATCGTCCTGCGCGGGCCGCTCAGGGCGACGTCGAGGATGGGGTTGAGGGTGATCTCGACCGGCGGCCGGCGCCAGCCGATGATCGGACGGACCTCCGAGTTCCAGTGGGTCCCCGCGAAGAGGCGCGGCTGATGGCTCAGCTCGACATTGACGCCGTAGAAGAAGCTGCGCTCGTGGGCGTGCGGCGAGGCGACGAGCGTCCGCAGCTTGACGCCGCCCGGCTCGAAGTCGCCGTCCCGCGTCACCGCGTACGGAAGATACGCTCCGACTTCCCAGGAGTCGGTGACGCCGAGGGCGAACTCCGGGGTGCCGTTGAAGGCGCCGCCCGGCGCCAGGCCGCCGGGGAACCCGGCCGCCGCGCCCCTGCGCGCGACATAGTTGCCGTGCAGCTGCAGGCTGAACCGGCCCGGAGGATTGATCTCGGCGTTGTAGACCTGGATCTCGTCGCCCGCGCGCACCGCACCCGCGCCCTGGAGAAGGCAGAGAACGGCCCCCATCAGCCCGCCGCCTCTGCGTCTCGCCACGCGTGCCTTCCGCACGCGCGCACCATAGCAGAAATGTCGCTCGCGCAGGTCGTCAGTGTCTGCGGGTGTACCGTCCGTCGAACACCACCGTCCAGCTCGTGCCGCCGTCCGACGACTGCTCCCAGAGCTGCCGGACGTCGCCGCCGCCCAGAGGCTCCCAGGTGATTCGATCGTGGGTCGTGGCGCCCCGGGCCGGGCGGGTCACGCCTTCGAGGACCATCCTGCCGTTCCGGAAGGATCCCTCGAGCAGCAGGACGGTGCCGCTGCTGTCGATCCAGGTCTGGTGCCAGAGACCGCGGGTGGCGTCGTAGGTGTTGAGGCTCGTGCCGGTGGTGCCGCCCGCCCCCGTCCAGTTTTCCTGGAGTCCGCAGCCTCCGAGAATCCCGGTGATGCGATTGGTTCCCGCCAGCTTGCCGTCCGGCGTCCGCACGTCCCACTCGCCGATCCAGAAATCGAACTGATGGTGCTGCTGCGCGCCGCAGGGGCGAGGGGCGTCCGCGGCAAGGACCGGGCGCAGGTGAGCCAGCAGGATCGGGACGATCAACAACAGATGAATGGCGCGCATGGTGTCGTCTCCTCTGGTCCGGCAGGCGGGCGTTCCGACCCTACGACACCACGCGGCCGCGCCGTCCCCGGTTCATCATGTTCCCGCGGCTCGCGCGCAGCAGGGGGCGGCGCGCTCGGACTCAGCCGCCCCGGCCGGGAATGGCGCCGAGGTAATGGATGAGCCAGGGCGCGAAGCCCTGGCGCTCGTAGAACCGTCGGGCGCTCTCGTTGGTCGCCACGACTCCGAATTCCAGCACCGCGACCTTCAGCCTGCGGAGCTCGTCATAGACGGCCGACATCAATCGCCTCCCCACTCCACGGTGTCTCATCTCGGGCAGGACGGACAGGCTCTCGAGGACACCGAAGCGGCCGCGGGTGTCCCAGCTCTCGTCCGCCTCGTGCAGATGGGTCAGCGCGTATCCGACAGTCCGTCCCCGCTGCTCCGCGGTCAGGAGGAAAGCGTCCTGTTCGGCGAGCCACGCGGCGTAGAGGCGGCGACGGCCATCCCAGGCCTCCTCCTGCGATCGGATCGGGATTCCCGGCAGCCCGGGATCGACCTCCAGGTGCCGGGAGTGCAGGACCTTCCAGAGCGGCTCGAGGTGTTGAATGCGCTCGGCGCCGGCTTTCACGATGAGGATGTCCTCCGCCATGTCACGCTCCTTCCCCGTGCGCCGGAAATCGTATCCCAGGGAGCGGCGGGCTGCGCTATACTGCATGCACCCCCTGGAGATTGCGCGGGATGAAACGTCGCTGGAACGCTCTCCTGTGGGCGGGCTTCCTGGTCGTCCTTGCCGCCCCCGTCACCTACCTGACCGTCTTCGTCCGGTTCCCGGTCACGCGGGACCTCCCCTGGGCGACCCTGTTGATCTTCGGCGCGGGCCTCCTCCTCATGGTCTTCGGGTTGAGGCGGGCCTTCCGGGAGCCGCAGATATATCGAGGGAAGATCTCGGGCTCGATCGTCCTGACGGCCGGGGTCGCTCTGTTCGGGCTGTTCCTTGTTTCGATTTTCTACACACTGCGACAGCTTCCGCCGTCGAACGGCGCGCCGCGAGTCGGCCAGAAGGCCCCGGATTTCACGCTGCCGGACACGGACGGGAACCCGGTCAGCCTCTCGAAGCTCTTCGAGGCGGGTGTTCAGGGTGGGGCGGGGGCACGGGCCGCGCTCCTGATCTTCTACCGCGGATACTGGTGACCGCTCTGCAACTCCGAGTTACGGGGTCTCCAGGACCGGCTCGTCGATTTCGACGCCCGACGCGTGCGTCTTGTGGCCATCAGCGTCGATCCACCCGAGCGGAACCGCGAGCTTTGCGGCAAGCAAGGCTACACGTTCACCTTCCTTTCCGACGTCTCCTCGGATGCCATTCGTCTCTACGACCTCGTCCACGAGAAGGCCGGGCCGGGCGGAACGGACATCTCCCGTCCCGCCGAATTCCTGATCGATTCCCAGGGAACCGTGCGCTGGGCCAACCTGACCGATTCGATCGCGGTGCGCGCCCGGCCGGAGCAGGTGCTGAAGATCGTGGACGATCTCAAGCTCGGAGGTCCATCATGAACTCGTTCCGGCTCTTCCGCCCCGGTCTCGCGGCGCTCGTCTTCCTGGCGTCGGGCCTGCCCGCAGCAGCCACCAGCAGGACGATCGAAGGAGTGCCCCGGTTCGGGCATGTCTTCCTGATCGTCGGCGAAAACACCACCTACGATCACCTGACGCCGACCAACGCCCCCTACCTCATGGGGTCGATCCGACCGCGGTCCGCCTGGCTCACCGAGTATTACGCGGCGACCCACTGGTCGCAGGCGAACTACGTCGCCCTGGTGTCGGGGCAGTTCACGCGCTGCGAGCAGCAGGATTACGGCGCCGCCTGCCACCAGGACGTGGACAACCTGTTCCACCAGCTCGATGTCAGCCGCCTCACCTGGACGACCTGGCTCGAGGGGGGAAGCGCCCGCTGCGACACCGGCATGGGCGGGACCTGCGAGTCGAGCACGCCCTGTCCGCTGACCGGCTTCTACACCACGGGCAACCCCGCCATCCTGTTCGACGACATCGAGGGAGCGTACGGCGTGTGGTCGGCGACCGACCTTTCGGAGGAATGCCTGCAGAACGACATCCCGGCGGGCGACCGGACCGATCCGATGGGTTTCTTCAACGCGGCTCTGGCCTCCGGCCGCGTCGCGAATTTCAACCTCATCCTGCCGAACGGTTGTGAAGACGGCGAAGGGAACTGCGCGCCGATCAACAACCGCTACACCCAGTTCGACGCGTTCCTGGCGCGGGAGGTCCCGCTGATCGAAGCCTCGCCGGCGTTCGGCCCGGACGGTGTGATCATCATCGTCTACGACGAGGACGAGAGGGCCGGCGGCATGGCCAAGAAGAACGGGCTCGCCCAGGGGGGACACGTCGCGTGCGCGATCCTGAGCCCGCTCGCGGTCCCCGGATCCTACGACGGAGCCTTCTATCATTACAGCGTGCTGCGCATGCTCGAGGATGGATTCGATCTGCCCGGCTATCTGGGCGACGCCGGAGCCGTGACGCCGGTCAACACCATCTGGACCGGCGGCTCCTGAGAAGCCGCGCCGGTGCGCGGGCGCCACGTTGACGATCGACCCGGTCGCCTGTAGGATCGTCCGGCATCGAGACCCAGGACAACAGAGGAGAGCCAACGTGAAGAAGACAGTCCGCTTTTTGATCGGTGTGGCGGTGGTCGCGGGGATGGTGGCGGGGGGGTGCTACGCGGCCGGTGACAAGGCCAAGACGGCCGCCAAGGAGCAGGACAAGAAGGCGGTCGCCGTCATCCAGTCGAAAAGCGACAGCCACGTGACCGGCGAGGCGACCTTCCGCGAAGAGGGCGGCAAGGTCAATCTCGAGGTCATGATCGTGGGGGCCGAGCCGGGGCCGCACGCGGTCCACCTGCACGAGAAGGGGGACTGCACCGCGCCGGACGGCGCATCCGCGGGCGGGCACTGGAACCCGACGCACGAGAACCACGGCAAGTGGGGGACCGCGCCGTTCCATCATGGCGACATCGGCGTCATCGACGTCGGCGCCGACGGCAAGGGGACCCTCACGCTGACGACGGAGCTCTGGACGATCGGCGGCGCGCCGGAGACCGACGTGGTCGGCAAGGCGGTCATCGTGCACGCCAAGGCGGACGACTTCACGACCCAGCCGACCGGCAATGCCGGCGGGCGTATCGCCTGCGGTGTCGTGGAGCTGGCCAAGAAATAGCCCCCGGCCCGGGCGCCATCGCCCGCCCTGATTCAATCCCCCTTCCCACGCACTCCTCGGCGCGGGGCGCCGGCAGGACCGCCGTCCGCCGTGGCGATCCCTGTCACGCCACGACGGGGCCGCGCCTATCCCTCTCGAGGTCCGACGCTTCGAGGGGAGGAGGTGATTGAGATGAGACAGCTCCTGAATCGCGTGCTGCCGGCCGTCCTACTGGCGGCGATCCCCATGGCCGCCTGGGCGGCCGACAAGGTTGTCACGGCAGCCAGTCACTGTTGCTGCCCGATCTGCTGCCCCTGAAACGGAACCGACCGAAGACCGGATGGACCGCGCAACGCTTTCCGAGTTGCAGACGCAGATGGAACGGCTCGCCGACGGCGACCGCTCCGCGTTCCATCCGGTCTTCGCGGTCCTCTGGCCTCTCCTGCGCCGCTTCGCGGCCCGGCACCTTGGGCCCGAGGAGGCGGAGGACGCGGCCCAGGAGGCCCTCGTGAAGATCTTCTTCAGGGCGGGCGAGTTCGATCCGTCGCGCAACGCTCTCGCCTGGGCCCTCGGAATCACCGCGTTCGAGATCAAGACGCTCCGCAGGCGCCGGCTGCGCCGCAGGGAGGACGCCGTCCGGGAAGGGTCATTCGGGAGGCAGCGGGACCGGGCACCGACCCCGGAGGAGGAGGCCATGGCCAATGACACGGAGAGGATGCTGCGGGAAGCGCTGGGCGCGCTGCGGCCGGAAGACGCGGAGACGCTGCGCCTGTACGCGCGCGGCGACCGGCCTTCGCTCGCGGCCGCGACCTTCAGGAAGAGGGTCGAGCGCGCGCTGACGCGGCTGCGCTCCGTCTGGAGGACGACCGATGGCCGACCCTGACCGCCTCCTGCGAGAACGGGCGCGGCGCGCCTACGAGATGGGGCGTCTCGGCGCCGCCCTGCGCTGGAGCTTCCTCCTGCTGCCGGCTGTCGGGATTGCACTCGTCTGCTGCCACAACCCCGGCCCTACCCTCGTCTCCGGCGCGGGTCTCATCCTCCTGGTCGCATTCTGCCAGTGGCGTGGCCAGGGCTACCGCCGCGGTGTCGGGCCGGGTCTCGTCGCCGGCTTCGTTCCTCTCCTGCTGCCGATCCTGGCGCAGGCGACCGGACATGTCTGCGCCTCGGGCGGCTGTCTTCTCTTCCCGACGGTGTGCGGTGTGGGGGGAGTTCTCGGGGGCATCACCCTCGGGATGATGGCGCCCCGGCCCCGTGACGGCCGGGCGATCCCGTTCGTCACCGCCTGTCTGATCGCCGGCGTCGCCGGCTCGGTCGGCTGCCTGCTGTACGGTCTCGTGGGGCTCGGCGTGATGATCGCCGGGCTCCTGGCGGGGGCCACCCCGGTCCTCGCCGCCCGACGAGCATGACTGGAGGCGTCACCGCCCCCGCTTCCCGAACGAGAAGCCGGCGCCGATGCCGTAGCGCTCGGCCGTGCCCGACAGCCCGGCGTAGGCGGTCGTCCGCAAGGTAGTGCCTGGCGACAGGACGCGGTCGTAGCCGAGGCTGATGTCGGCGAGGTCCGCGTTCCCCTCGATCACCGACTGACGGCGATCGTAGAAGGCGTTCCATGAGGACCGCTCCGAGCGCCGCCATTGCACACCGGCGGTGAGCCACGACGTGTTCCTGAAATCGATTCCGGGCGGATCGCCGCGCACGATGTACTGCCAGGCTCCGATCAGATTCCATCCGGGCCCGAGAGGCTGGAAGACACCGACCCCGCCCCCGAAATCGGTCTCACCGCTCCCCAGCCCCTTCGTCCTGTCGGCGGTCGGAAACTTGACCCTCAGGATCCCCGAAACCCAAGGCCTGCGGGAGGTCCCCTGCAGGACGAACGCCTCGTCCTGGATCACGATATCGCCGAGACCCGATTCCGAGGTGCTTCCCCCGGCAGCCGCGGGAATCACCTCGCCGTTGAGGTAGAGGACCGGCTGGCTCGTGTGGATGGAAAGATAGGGGACGGTCACGCGGAGCTCCTGCCTACGGGAGGAGACGACCACGATCAGCGGGACATAGGTGATCGAGGTGTCGATGCCCGTGCCATAGTCACCGCTGAAGTAGGCGGGAAGGATCCGGAAGTCGATCCGGGTCTCCGCTTCGGCGGCGCGGGCCGGCGGGGCCGGGGCGGGAAGAAAAAAAAGGGGAAGGGTCGCGAGGACCCTTCCCCTGGACGTGCGGAACCTGGCGCGCACCGATGCGGCGCGCGACCTATCCGTGCATCGGCGACGGATGATCCGGAACCTGCGGGCGCTCGGGTCGCTCCGGCACTGCCGGCCGCTCGGGTCGCTCGGCGCGGTCCGGCCGGTCGGGTCGCGCTGGCGGCTCAGGCCTGTCGACGCGATCCTGCCGGGCGGGATGATCCGGTCTCCCGCCGGCGATCAGGGCGTCGAGATTCCTGAGCGCGACCATGCGCGTGCTGTCCAGACGGGCGAGCGCGGCCTGGATTCTGGAGGCGGCTCCGGACGGGACCTTGTCCAGGAGCCCCTGGAGCGTGGCGATGCTCTTCGCGAACCCGGCGGACACCGCCTCCTTGGCACGCTCGAGACCGGTGACATCAGATTTGCTGGAGTGCCCGTTGTTTTCGTTGTCGGCATCGGGCTCCATGTCAGCGGAGTCGTCATCCGCCTCCCCGGCGTGACCCGTGATCGCCGCGATCGCTTTGTCGTGACCCTGCTGGGCCGCCGCAATCGCCTTTTCGATGCCCGGTTGCGCCTGCGTCGGGAGCTTGGAGAGAAGACTCGTGAGGATGTCCACGTGCCGGGTCGTCGCCGCCTCGATCCTCTGCACGGCGTTGTCGTTGCCGGTCACGGCCGGTTTCCCGGAAGTGGTGCCGTCCGCCAGAGCTGGAAGAGCGGCGAAACCCAGTGCTATCGCCGCCAAGGACAGGGGGATGCTCAATCGCATGGTAGGCTCCTTTCTGTATCGGACAATCCGAACACAACTCTTATACGACGGAATTTTGCCCGCGGCAAACCGGGAATCGGCCCGGCCGTCCCTCCCCCGGCGGTGTGCTACGCTTCGCGGTCATGGACCCGGCTGCGAAAGGAGGGAAGCGCATAGTCAGCGCCCGCACGGAGCGCTTCACGGAGTCGGTGATCCGCGAGATGACCCGGCAGGCGATGCTCCATGACGCCATCAACCTGGCGCAGGGGTTCCCCGACTTCGCGGCACCGGAGGAGATCAAGCGCGCCGCGCAGCAGGCGATCGCGGCCGACATCAACCAGTACGCGATCACCTGGGGCGCGCAGAACCTCCGGGAGGCGATCGCGCGCAACGTCAAGGCGTCGCAGGGGCTCGAGATCGACCCCGAGTCCGAGATCACCGTCTGCTGCGGCTCGACCGAGGCGATGATCGCGGCGCTCCTGGCGGTGACGGACGCCGGAGACGAGATCGTCATCTTCGAGCCATTCTACGAGAATTACGGACCCGACGCGATCCTGTCGGGCGCGCGTCCCCGGTTCGTGAGGCTGCGCCCGCCGGAGGACCCGGACGGCGAGTGGACCTTCGACGAGCGCGAGCTGCGCCGGGCGTTCGGAGCGCGCACCAAGGCGATCGTCCTCAACACGCCGAACAACCCCACCGGCAAGGTGTTCACGCGCGCCGAGCTGGAGCTCATCCGCGACCTCTGCCACGAGCACAAAGCGCTCGCCATCACCGACGAGATCTACGAGCACATCCTCTACGACGGCGTCACGCACCTCTCGATGGCGCGGATCGAGGGGATGCGCGATCGCACCATCACCATCAACGGGATGTCGAAGACCTACAGCGTCACGGGCTGGCGGGTGGGCTGGGCCATCGCCCCCGCCCCGATCAGCGGCGCCATCCGCAAGGTGCACGACTTCCTCACCGTGGGGGCGCCGGCGCCGCTGCAGGAGGCGGGGGCCGCGGCCCTCGACCTGCCCCTGACCTATTATGCCGGTCTCGCCGAGGGATACCGCGCGCGCCGGGATCGTCTGCTCCCCGCCCTGCGCCAGGCCGGGTTCAAGACCTACGTCCCCCGGGGCGCGTACTACGTCATGACCGACATCCGCGGGTTCGGCTTCGCGGACGACGTCTCGTTCGCGTCGCACCTGGTGCGCGATATCGGCGTCGCCGTCGTCCCGGGGTCCAGCTTCTACAGCGATCCCGGCGATGGACGCGACCAGGTCCGGTTTGCGTTCTGCAAGCGCGACAGGACTCTGGACGACGCCGCCGCCCGGCTGCTGCGGCTTCGCGCCCCCTCCCCTCCGCACCGCGCATGAGCCGTCTGGCGCGACGGCTGCGCACGGTCGACTACTTCACGCTCGGGTTCGGCACCATGGTGGGGGTCGGCTGGCTCGTCCTGATGGACGACTGGCTGCAGCGGGGCGGGCCGGCGGGGGTCGTGCTCGGGTTCGCGATCGGCGGCCTGGCGCTCGTTCCGATCGGCCTGGTCTACGGGCGTCTGGTCGCTGCGATCCCCGACGCCGGCAGCGAGATCGCCTACACCGCCAGGGTCTTCAGGCCGGGGATGAGCTTCGCCACCGGTTGGATGATGATGCTCGCCTACCTCATCGTCTGTCCGTGGGAGGCGGTCGCGATCGGTCGGCTCGCGGCCTACCTCATGCCGGGCCTCGATACGTTCGAGCTCTACCGCGTGGCGGGGAACCCGGTGTTCCTGCCGCGCCTGGCGCTGGGTCTTCTGCTCACGGTGCTGATCACTCTCGTCAACTACCGCGGCATCCGTCCGAGCGCAACGTTCCAGATGTGGATGACTTTCATCCTGCTCGCCCTGTTCGTCGTCTTCGCGGCCGCCTCGGCGGGCCGGGGGTCGCTCGGGAATCTCAAGCCCCCCTTCAGCCACGGCCCCGTCCTTTCGGTGCTTCTGGTCCTGCAGATCGTCCCGTACTTCATGACCGGCTTCGAGTCGGTCCCGAAGTGCGCCGAAGAGGCGGCGCCCGGGTTCAGCAGCCGGGGGTTCCAGCGGGCCATCCTGCTGGCGCTCGTGGTCGGGATCCTGTTCTACACGACCGTCGCCGCCCTGGTCTCCTACCTGCGCCCCTGGCAGGGGCTGGCGAAGGAGAGGTTCGCCACGGCGGTGGCCTTCGAGCAGGCGTTCGGCAGCCGATTCGTGGTCCGCCTGCTGTTCCTGGCGGCGCTCGCTTCGCTCCTGAAGATCTTCAATGGGAACCTCGTCGCCGCCAGCCGCCTGCTGTTCGCTCTTGGACGTGCGGGGCTCCTCCACGCCGGCTTCGGGCGCGTGCACGAGCGGAACCTCACGCCTTCGGTCGCCGTGCTGGCGCTGGGCGGTGTCACGGCCGTGGCCGCCTGTCTCGGGGATGCCATCCTGGTCCCGATCACGGAAGTCGGCTCGATGGCCTCGGCGCTCGGCTGGCTGGCGGCCTGCGCGGCCTTCTTCTGCCTGCGGCCGAAGGCCCGCGACCGGGCGCTCGCCGTCGCCGGGATGATGGTCGCGACAGCACTCGTCCTGATGAAGGTCCTGCCCATCGTGCCGGGCCACTTCACCGTCTACGAGTGGATCGTCCTTCTGGTCTGGGGGGGAATCGGGCTGGCGGCGCGTCGATCGGGTGTCACTTCATTTTCGGACAGTCCGCGTCTTCACCCGCGGTCCACTGCCTGAGGGTGCGTGTGAGGTCCTTGTAGCCCATCGTCGGACGGTACAGCACGACCTCCGTCCGGCCCTTGCCCGTCGACCGGACGTCGGCGGCCATGATGTAGAGAGGTCGGGTTGTAGTCGGACGAGCTGACCTCCATCTGGTTCCCCACAAATCCCGAGCGCTTCACCTCCACGTCCAGGCACTTCATGACTCGCTTCTGGAGGATCGCGTAGACCTCGCCGAGGCTCCGCTCGACGACGAACGTCTCCATCTTCACCGAGCGCGCCCCCCCGGCCACGGCCTCCACGAACTCCCGGCGCGTCTGGGGAATCTGGATCGCGGGGACCGGCACGGCCAGGGCGATCAGGACGACGAGGATGAACAGCCGGACCAGGGTCTTCACGGGGGCTCAATATTGCGCCCGGCCGGACCGGTTTCAAGCCCGCCCCTCGTCCCCCCATTCCCCCGGCTGTAAGGCTCGCCCCATGCGGCTTTCGTAGCCAGTGAAAATCCGACGCGCCTGGTTGCGACACGCGGAACCGCCTCATTCCGTGAAACGGATCTTCATTGACATCCCGGCACAGCGGGCGTAAATGTCGCGGCAAGCACCCGAGGGACCTGTAAGCGTACTCGACACGTGAGCGGCGGCAAGTAATCCGGCGCCGCCGGCGGTCTCTGCCGCTCGGCCGTAACGTTCGAGTCGTGTCGAACGGCTGAGCGGGACTACCCGAGAGGGGAGGGGCTCATCAGGCTCCTCCCCTCTCGATCTGTTCGGATCGGGCCGGCGACGGGCTCAGTTCACCGTGAAGGAACAGCTGGCCAGGACGGTCATGTGCCGATCGCCCATCTGGTAGACCTTGATCTGCTTCGTCCCGGTCGACAGGAACGTCGCACGATCGACACAGGAGAACGTGCCGTCGCCGAGGACCTGCGCGAACACGATTCCACCCTCGCCGACGAAAACGTCCAGGGTTATGCCGGGTTTGAAGCCCTGCCCCGCGACCGTGAACTGCGAGCCGTTCGCGACAGGGTCCGGAGTCACCCAGCACGTCTCCGAACCGGTGCGGCGAGGTCCTCCCCCCTTGTCCTCTTTCGGGGCCGCAGCCACTGGTGCGGCCAGAAGCGCGCTAACCACGAGCGTGGCGACGATCCGCCACGGCGAACTCGTGCTCTTCGCGGTGTTCATGTGCTCACCCTCCTTCTTTGCGACGACGATTTCGCCAGGGCGCGAACGGCCCCGGCGGCAGACACGATTGAGGGCTGCAAGTCCCGCGCCACCGGGACGCGTGACGGCTCAACTGGCTAAGTGGTTGCGCAGCAGTTCATTAGGGAATCGCTACCAAAAGTTGGATTGGATGATCGATGGCTGTAAACGTGATCGGTTGTTTCGATCTTATGCGTAGTGAAGCCTGAAGTGGACAGCAATGCGGCGGCCGGCCTCTTCAATATGGAGAACTCAGGGGCGGAACTCCCAAGTAAGGCCGAACACGGGTAGCCGTCGCATCCAGAATCCGTCCTGGCGCTCGACCCGCAATGTCCCATCCGGCAGAGGCAGGTAGCGGATTTCCCGGGCACAGCAGACATTGTCCCGGCCGTACAAGTTCGTGACACCGAGGAAGGCGCGCAGAGTGCCGCGGTTGAACTCGAATCGACGGCTGAGCTTCAGATCGAGACGGTGGTAAGGAGGGAAGCGCAGACCGTTCCGCGGTCCGAGGATGGGCATCGTGGTGAGCGAACCGTCTGCATTCTGAACGGTCTCCGTCTCGACCCCGGTCGTGGGCCAGCCGCTGTGATACTGGCCGGCCAGCGTCAGGTCCCAGGCGCCGCCGCGATGGTAGTGCACGATGAAATTGAGCGAATGTCGCTGGTCATGGTCCCGCGGCACCATCCGGCCGCCGATCTGGTCGTCGGCCCTGGCCAGCGCGTAGGCGGCCCACCAGGTCAACGTCCGGCCGCCATCCCTCGCGACCGTGAGCTCGATTCCCTTCGCGCTGGCGCGCTCGGGATCCACACGCGTGCGGTCCGGCTCGATCTCCGGGAAGATGAGCATCGGGTTGAACAGGTTCACGTAGCGGGGGTGCAGGCGGGTCATCTCCTTGTCGTAGACGCCCACCCCGAGACTGATCCCTGAGGCGAAGAGGTGATCGAAGTTGAGGGTGCGGTGCTCGGCGCGCTCCGCGGCGTAAGGTTCGCGGACCCCGTCCTCCACCTGGATTTCCTCCGGTCCCTGGGGCTGGTAGAACTGTCCCCATCCGAGGCGAAGCGCGCTGCGCGGCCCCAGCGCCCAGACCGTGTTGAAGCGCGGGCTGACCTCGTCCTCGGCCGTGAAGGTCTGCCGGTCCCAGCGGGCGCCGAGCTCCAGGGTGAGAGAAGGGGACAGCCGGAATCGATCGCTCACGAACGCGCCGAGCTCGGTACCCAGGGGAGCAAGCGACGCGCTCCGATCCGTCGAAACGGAGAGACCGCGGGTGAACAGCGGATCGACGGCCACGACATGACTGGCGTAGTCGTAAGCCGCTTCGATCCGCCGGGCTTCGAAGCCCCAGCCCAGCAACGTGGTTCCCGACGGGCGGTACAGCCAGTCCTGCCGGAATCCCTCGGACGCGGTGGAACGCTCGTCGCTGACCACGCCGGTCCCCGTGTCCGGGTCCGCGAAATCGCCATGTCGGATGCGCTCCGAGCGACCCGTCGACAGGACCGTCCTGGAGAACAGGCGGTCGCTCCACGGCGTCTCGAAGTTCAACCAGACATGCTGGCTGCCGTCCTCCGCCGTCACGCGTCCCTGATCGGGTGCGGCATCCGCATGGACGGCGTCCTGTGCCGCAAGGACGTGCCCGGAGAGGATCGTCCCTCCCGCGAGCGTCGTCTCGACTTTCGCGAGCAGGTCGTAGTACAGGGGATTGAGTCCTTCTCCGCCGGGATCGACGGTGTCCACCATGGCGTCGGGCCGCCAGGCTCGCGTCGAGAGGAGCCAGCCTCCGCTGCGTTCGCGGAAGCCCCCTTCCGAGAGAACACCCGAATCGACGGAGCTCGTGGTGATCGAGACGCGAGGGGTGCCTGCGGGATGCCTGGAGGACTGGTCGACGATGGCGCTCATCCGGCCACCGTATTCGGCTGGGAAGGCGCCGCTCAAGAATTCGACGCCGCCCAGCGCCTCCGCGTCGACGACGCTGGAGAAATTGAGGAAGTCCTTGAGGTGAAAAGGATCCCGGAGGACCAGACCATCCAGGACGAACAGCGTCTCGTCGGCCTCGCCCCCTCTCACGCCGAACGCCGCCGATTTGTCGGCCGCCGCAACTCCCGGCAGAACAGCAACCGCCCGGCTCGGATCGTCGCCGAACTGCGTCGTCGCGCTCAGCGCACCGGGACCGAGGGTCGTTATCGCACCGGGCTGATCGGACGTCGCCCGCGGAGCGCTGGTGCTGACTTCGACTTCCTCCCTGAAGGCCGGCAGGCCGGCCGCTCGAGAGTCCTGGCCGCGGACGACGAGCACGGTGTCTCCGGGGCCGTCCTGCGATCGCAGGCCGAACGGGGCGAGGAGCCGATCGAGAACGAGGCGAGGAGGCGCGCCATCCGGCTCGTCGGCGACGATCAGGTCGGGCCGGACCAGGTCGCTGCTGTAGATCAATCTGAGACCGTGCGACCTCAGAGCTTCCAGGGCCTCCGCGAGCGGACGGCCCGCGTACCGCCGGGAGTCGTCGGCGTCGACCCGCGCCGCGCTGCCGGCCCCCACCAGGGCCGCAAGCACGAACGGCGCCAGGTGCCGCTGCCAGTTCGAGGCAAGGTTCACCGCGCAATTCTACGGCGAACGGTCCTCGGGTCAAGCGGTCAATCGAGACTCGGCATCACCTTACGTATCCGTAGCGGACCACGAGCAGCGTGTCGTACATCGGCGGGCATTACGGTCTCCTTCCCGGGGGTTCCAGTCGCTCGACCATAAGCGTGCCGACGGTGAGCCGATGACGGAGCCCGCAGGGCGGCAGGACGGCCGCCGGTGTCTCGTCCGGACGAAGACCCTGGATCGAACCGTGCAGAATCTCCCGTACCGCCGTCTGTTCCAACGAGCGGTCGGCGAACTGCACGCGCCAACCGGTCTCCCTCGAGACCCAGTCGAGATAATCGCCCAGCGTGCGCCCCTCGAGGTCGAACGGCGGGGCGATGGTCAGAACCCAGGCCCAGTCGGGGTCTCCGGCGGCCAGCGGGCGCGTCTCGGTGGGTCCCTCCGTCCTGACCCGGAGGCGCGTGCCGGCAAGGACCTCGAACGGCCGACCGCCGTGAGTGAGATGCGCGGCCCCCTCGCGCACACTGACCTGAAGCGAGTCGTCGCCGATGCGGACCTCGAACTGCGTGCCGATGTCGCGGACCGTCCCCATCTCCGTACGGACGGCGAGGGGACTCCGTCGCGCGGACCGGGTGCCGCTGTCGATGTAGACGGCGCCGCGGTTCAGATTCAGGACCGTCCTCGGCTCGAGGCGGACCTGCGTGTCCCAGTCCAGCCGCACCGACTCTCCGCCGGCGAGCGAGAGGGCGATGCGCCCGTCGGCGCCGGTCGTGAGCTCGATTCCCGAGGCGAGGCTGTCGCCGACCCGGAGCAGCCCGCCCCCCTCCCGGCGGACCGAGCCCTCCGCCCGCTGCACGGTCGCGATCGGCTCGGTCGTCCCCGGGGGATGTGCCTTGGGGAACCACCCTCCCGGCCTGATCGCGACGACGATCGCCGCCGCGGCGGCGAGCGAGCAGCCGGCCCACAGCACGATCCGTCGGCGTCTGAGAACCTGATATTGGGCCCGCCAGTGCGCGTGGACCGCCGACCGGACGCGCGCCGACGTCTCCTGTGGGACCGCCGGGCGCGCCCCGGCCTCACGAAGCAGCCGGGCGATCGGGTCGTCATCGCCGCCGGGCTGCTCGTCGGGCGATCTCGGAGGACCCTCGGTGTCGTGGCTCATCTGTCCTGCTCCCGGGCGGGAACGAAGGCCAGGCGGAACGCCTGCCGGGCGCGCGTCAGCAATGACTCCGCCGCTTTCGTGCCGACTTTCAGGCGGGCGGCGATTTCGCCGACGGACAACCCCTGGATGTACTTCCACTCCAATGCATTTCCATATCGTGGCGGAAGGATGTCGAGTGTCTCCTGCACCAGGCGGGCTTCGTCCCGACGCTGCGCTTCGTCGTCGGGCGCCCTCCCCGGTCGCTCGGCGAGCCGCACCAGCCCCGGACCCGTGTCCGGCGCAACCTCGATCAAGCCCATCGACTGTGGCGCTCTCCCGCTCTGGCGGTAATGACCGCTGATCTCGTGCCGGCAGAAGGTGCAGATCCAGGTGAACAACGCCGCCTCCCCGCGCCATGATTTCAATGCGGAAATGGCTTTGTACAGCGCCGCCTGGACCACCTCTTCGGCGGCGTCCGCGTCCTGTCCTACGCGCGGCAGGGCGAAGCGGTACAGCCTGGCGAAGTGACCCTCGAAGAATTCCTCGAAGGCCTGTTCCTCACCGGCGAGCATGCGCTTGACCAGATTTCGGTCGTCGTGCTCCGGCTCAGGCACCGCCCCTCGCTTGCCGCTCATCCGTCAGAGCGAACGAACGGGACAAATCCTTCTCCAAGGCCTCCATTGTCCGCCGCTTTCCTATTGGCGGGAAGAGTGGTACCGTCCCGGCGGAACCGTCGTCCAATCCACCGCGACGCGGTTCTCGAGGGCTGACGCGTGGACAACGGTCAGGGCCGGGCCGCATCCGGGTTCGCGCTCCGGCGCTTCCTGAGGATTGCGGCGAGGTGCGCCGTTGCCCTGGCGTCGTTCGGCTGTCCGCTCGCCGCCGGCCCGGCCGGCGGCCGGCCCAACGTCATCCTCATCTACATCGACGACCTCGGCTGGAAGGACGCGGGGTTCCAGGGCAGCACCTACTACGAGACGCCCAGCCTCGACCGGCTGGCCCGGCAGGGGATGGTCTTCACCAACGCCTACGCCAACGCTCCGAACTGCGCGCCGAGCCGCGCCTGTCTTCTCTCCGGGCAGTACCCGCCACGGCACGGAATCTACACGGTTGGCAGCTCGGAGCGCGGACCGGCCCAGCTCCGGAAATGGATCCCGGTCGCCAACCAGACTGTCCTCAAGCCACAGGCGGTGACGATCGCCGAAGCCCTCAAGCCGGCCGGATACACGAGTGCCTGCATCGGCAAGTGGCACCTCGGAAACTATCCGCGCTTCGGCCCGAGCGCCCAGGGATTCGACGTGAGCGTCGGCGGAGGGGCCGAAGGGCACGCCAAGAGTCACTTCAGTCCCTACGGGATCGTAGAGCTGCAGGACGGCCCGCAGGGAGAGTACCTGACCGATCGCCTGACCAGCGAGGCGATCCGGTTCATCTCGGGCGCCAAGAACCGCCCGTTCTTCCTCTACCTGCCGCATTACGCCGTACACACCCCGATCGAGGCGAAAAAAGAGCTGATCGAGAAGTATAGAAAGAAGAAGGGGAGCCAGGGGCAGGAGACCCCGGAATACGCCGCGATGATCGAGAGCACCGATCAGGGGGTCGGCCGGATCATGGAGACGCTCGGGAAGCTCGGCCTCGCGAGCACGACCGTGGTGTTCTTCCTGTCGGACAACGGAGGGTTCGCCCAGGTGACCTCGATGGGACCTCTGCGCGGATCGAAGGGGATGATCTACGAGGGCGGGATTCGCGTTCCGATGCTCGTGAGCTGGCCTGGCCAGGTGCGGGCGGGGAGCGTCGCGGACATCCCCGTGATCGGCGTCGACCTGTACCCGACGATCCTGGAGATGGCCGGCGTGCGGAAGCCCCAGGGATACGTCCTGGACGGCGAGAGTCTCGTGCCTGTCCTGAAGGGGAGCGGCCTCCTGCCCCCGCGCGCCATCTTCTGGCATTTCCCGGCCTACCTCGAGCCTGATTCGGGGAGGAGGGGTCCCTGGAAAACGACGCCCTGCTCTGTCGTCCGGCAGGGGGACTGGAAGCTGATCGAGTTCTTCGAGGACGGACACCTCGAGCTCTACAACCTCAAGGACGACATCGGCGAGAAGATGAACCTGGCGCCGACGAAGCCGGACAAGGCGGAGGAGCTGCACCGGGTGCTCCTCGACTGGCGGGCCTCGATCCGGGCGCCGGTTCCGACGGTCAGGAACCCCAAGTACGACCCGAACGCTCCGGTGGTGATGGAGGGGGAGGGGCAGGCGACCGACTGAGCGGCACTACCACTCGAAGCCGATCCCGAATCGGACGTTCGTCGAAAAGTTTTCGGTCGCAGGCTTGCCGAGGTTGGGACCGACAAGTGTCTCGACCTCGGTGGCCCGGGTCTGATTGTTCAGATTGAAGGCATCCGCAAACAATCGCAGTCGCCCCCCCTTTGCGGAGTCGTGGTACCACTCGACGCGCAGATCGAGCTCGTTGCGAGCGGGAAGGCGCCGGCTCCCCCTCGGCTCCGCGAGATACTGGAACGGACCCTGCGGAAACGAGTGGCACCCCAGGATGCCGTCACCGATCACGCCGTTCCCGTCATCGGTCAGAAGGCAATCGGTGTGGGGCGTCCACGTGTCACCGGAGTGGAAGGTGTAGCTGCCGGACATGGAGAGGTGATGCGACGGAATGCCCCAGGTTCCCTGCAGCTTGATCTGGTGCGTCTGATCGTGGGTGAGGCGACCCTGCGCATTCACCAAGGAGTTTGGGGTTTGCAGGACCTGGCCGAGCAGGTCGGGATTGTTGGTGTCTGGAATGCTCGTGTCGAAACCCAGCAGGTTGTCGACGTTGCCGCGCGCCTGGGAATAGACATACGAGGCGACAAGCTGCCAGTTCCCGTTCATTCGGCGCGTCAGGGAGAAGATCGCTCCTCTGTAGGTGCGGTTCAGTCCGCGCGGGTTGTCGTAGACGAGCACGTCGGTGGTCGGATTCAGGTAGTCGAACAGGGTGACCTGCTGGCCGGTCCCCGGCACCTGCCCCGGAACGGGCACGAACTGCCCATTCCGGCTCACAATCTCTATGAAATCGGCGCTCCGTCTGAACACCAGCGTGCCGCTCACGACGGTCCCGTGGAAGACCTCCCGATCGAAGCCGAGGATGTACTGATCGAGGTAGGGCTGCCGGATGCCCGGAGCTCCGGAGACGCTCCGGCCGGGCAGGGTCGCAACGGTATCGGTGAAGCCGCTCGTGTTGAAGGTCCTCTGCTTGGTGAGGGGAAAGAATGCCCCCTGATCGATGAACTGGTAGAAGGTCGAATAGAGCGCCTCGTAATAGCGCCCGTAGTGCGCCTTGAGAACGGATTTCGCGTCGCCTTTGAGATCCCACGCGAAGCCGATCCGCGGCGCCAGCCCGGTGGTCCTGAAGACCGTGGCCCCCGAGACGCTCCCTCTGTTCAAATCCACGCGCACCCCGGGATTCAGCGTGAACCGGGGCGTGATCCGCCACGCGTCCTGGGCGTACAGGGAGATCCGCTCGTTCTTCGGCCGGACCTCGTAGCCGCCGCCCAGGAAGGCCAGCGTGAAGGAGTCCGGATTCCCCGTGCTCGGGTCCACCTGGGGGCCCTCATTGTCCGAGAAGAACGCGTCGCCCGGGAAGCCGGCGCGGCTGTGCAGCAGGGAACGTTCGATCTCCGTTCCGAACTTGGCATCGTGGTTCCCCGCGGCATGCGTGAGGGACGCGTTGAGCTGATTGCGGGTCCGGTCGAACTTCTGGAAGAGCGCGGCGTTGTTCGAGGCGAAGCCGGTCTGCGCGTCCACCCGTCCGGGAATGGAAAACCCGTTGTGGGGATCGAAATGGTGATAGCCGGTATATCCGGCCCAGGTGACGTTCAGGATCGAGCGGGCGGTGAGAATGGATCTCCAGGACAGGTTCCAGACGAGCTCGGGGTTGTTCTCGTTTGCCGTGGCTTCCAGCGGCGTGAACTCGTCACCATTGCGCCCGATGACCCGCGGATGGTCTTCTTCGAGCCAGCCCTGCACGATATTGGCGGGGCTCGCCTGCCAGGTGAGCTTCGTGAACAGTCTCGGGTCGGTCTCCGTCTGGTCCGGCCCGCCCTCATTCGAGATATCGCTGACATACTGCCCCGAGGCGAAGTACCACAGGCGGTCTTTGCGAAACGGTCCTCCGACCTGGAGGCTGCCCTCCTTGTGGTTCTGCAGACCGCTGAGAGCCTCGTTGGTGTAATAGAGCTCGGCCGATCCGGAGACATCGTTTCCCCCCGAGCGCGTGACGCTTTTGAAGACAGCCCCCGTGAATCCTCCG
>Ga0137409_10002556_pt1 | contig 19461 bp, 14 predicted proteins | sample CZODoug1_16funga_FD_122059 | JGI IMG/M metagenome (GOLD analysis project Ga0137409, IMG submission 122059) | Vadose zone soil fungal communities from Angelo Coast Range Reserve, California, USA - CZODoug1_16fungal (Hybrid Assembly) | ecosystem: Environmental > Terrestrial > Soil > Vadose zone... | reverse complement strand
CGGCTAGAAAAGTCCTGCCGTGTGCATTCTGTGCGCAGGCGGGTCGGAGAGAAACAGAAAGGGCGCCACAGTGGCGCCCTTTTGTATTCGATTTGAGAGTTGCGGAGGTCGGATTCGAACCGACGACCTTCGGGTTATGAGCCCGACGAGCTGCCGCTGCTCCACTCCGCGTTCTCAGTATACCGCCGCCATTACGGCCGGCCGGCGAGGCCTCAGTGGGTCTTGGGCGAGGCCGAAGGTGAGGCCGAGGGCGACGGCGATGGAGTCGGCGGGGCGGTGACCAGGTACAGGCGCTCTTGAGGTTTCGCGTATCCGTTCAGCCGGGCTTCCTCTTCGTCGGCAGCCCCTGAGGTGAGCGCCTGGACGTCTTTGCGATAGCCCTGGTTCTGGGCGGCCAGGACCGTGTTCTGCTTGCGCAGGTCCGCCACCTGCTGGCTGAGCTTGTGCCCGATCCATGCCTCCTGGACGAAGGCGACGCCGGCCCACAGTGAGGCGGCGAGGATCACGCAGGTGACCACGGCATGGCGCATTCCAAAAGCGCTGGTGCGCAAGGTGCCGGCGGCGACTATGGCTTTGCTGTGTCTCATGCTGCGTCGTGTTCAGGGACCGTCGGTGAAAGGAAGCCGACTATAACAAACGCCCCCGGACTATCTGCTTTCTTCCCAGCGGCGAACCAACTCCTGTGGGTCCAGATCGCGGAACGTCTTGCCCTCTTCGCGCAAGGATGCCTCCGCTTTGGCAAATCGCTCGCGAAACCGCTGGCCCGCGACTCGAAGCGCGTCCTCCGGATTGACTTTCAGACGGCGAGCCAGGGATACGATGGCGAAAAGCAGGTCACCCATCTCCTGGAACACCTGTTGCGCGTCCTCTGCGGTCGCCAGCTCGCGGGCTTCCTCGGCGACTGATTCCGCTGCCTCCTTTTCCGACGTGAAATCGAAGCCCACGCGGGCGGCTCGCTTCTGCAGGCCCAACGCCCACGCCAGAGCCGGCAGCGTGACCGGCACCCGATCGACCACCGATTCGTCGTTGCCTGCTATGCGAGCCTCGTGGACTTTCTGGTGCTCCCAGTTGCGAAGCACTTCCTCGGCGTTGGCGACGGAGGTCGAGCCGAACACGTGAGGATGGCGCGCCACCATCTTCGCCGCGACCGTCTCAGACACCTGCGCCGCGTCGAACCTTCCGTCCTGAGCCGCGATCTCGGCGTGCATGGCTACCTGCAGCAGCAGGTCTCCGAGCTCTTCCTTCATCTTTGTATCGTCGCCTGAGTCGATCGCCTCGAGCAGCTCGTAGGTTTCCTCGAGGAGATACGGGCGCAGCGATTCGTGCGTCTGCTCCCGGTCCCATGGACATCCGTCAGGCGCCCTGAGCCGCGCGACGACCTCGAAGATCGCTCCGATCCCGGGAGAGTAGGGCCTGTCGTTCGATTCCGGCACGGGCTCTGATTCTGGCACGGCCGCTCTAGCGTCCCGGTGCCACAACCACGCGAGCCGACTCGTAAAGCTCCGCCATCTCGTCGAGCAGCCGCAGCAGATCCTGCTGCCAGCCCTCACCCTGGCGGCGCATCTTCAAGCGGTTCGGCGCGACTGTGAACCGCCCGGACAGGCGCCGCGACAGCTCCTCCACATCCAGGAAGCGCTGCGGATCCACTCGGATCACGATGTCGTGGCCCTCTGCGACCACACCGCGCAAGCCCATCCGCTGGCCGCGGAGCTTGACGCGCAGCGAGTACGCGAGGTTGTCGAGCTGCGCGGGCCCTGGACCGTAGCGGTCCTCGAGTGACCGCAGGATGGAATCAAGCTCTTGCTCGTCCTCGGTTCCGGCCAGCTGCCGGTACGCGCCGAGGCGCAGCTTCTCATCGCGAATGTAGGAGCGCGGGATGAAATGGTCGAGCGGGAGGTCCAGGTTCATCTCGGTCGTCGAGAGAACATCGCCGACGACTGTCTCCTCCGAGCCGCTGCGCATCTTGGCCACTGCCCCCTGGAGCATCTGCAGATACATCTCGAATCCGACGGCAGCAATCGCGCCGTGCTGCTCCGTTCCCAGCAGGTTGCCCGCGCCTCGGATCTCGAGGTCTCGCAGCGCGATCTTGAAACCCTGCCCCAGCTCGTGCAGCCCGGAGATGACGTCCAGTCGCTTGTCGGCCTGCTCGGTCAGCGATCGGCGCGGGTCATAAAGGAAGTAAGCGTACGCACGCCTTCCCGAGCGCCCCACGCGGCCGCGCAGCTGGTAGAGCTGGGCCAGGCCGAAACGGTCTGAGCGCTCGACGATGATCGTGTTGACGTTTGGGATGTCGAGGCCGGACTCGATGATCGTCGTGCAGACCAGCACGTCGTGCTTGGCCGATTCGAAGTCGACCATCACGTTGGCCAGCTCGTCCTCGCCCATCTGGCCGTGGCCCACCGCGATCCGCGCCTTGGGTACGAGCCGGCGGATCCGCTCCGCCGCCTTCTGGATGGTTCGCACGCGGTTGTGGACGTAATAAACCTGGCCTCCGCGCTGCAGCTCGCGCGTGATGGCCTCGCCGACCAGCTCATCGTCGTCCGCGGTGACATACGTCTTGATCGGCTGGCGCTCCTCGGGCGGGGTCTGGATCACGCTCATGTCTCGGATTCCGCCGACGGCCATATGCAGCGTTCGCGGAATGGGGGTCGCCGAGAGCGAGAGGACATCCAGCTGTGTGCGCAGCTTCTTCAAGCGCTCCTTCTGCATCACCCCAAAGCGGTGCTCCTCGTCGACGATCAGCAAACCGAGCCGCTTGAAGCGGACGTCCCGCTGCAGAAGCCGGTGCGTCCCGACGACGATGTCAACCTGACCGGCCTTGATTCCTTCGATCGTGCGCGCCTGGGTTTCATCGTCGACGAATCTTGAAAGCATCTCGACGACCACCGGGAACTTGCCGAGCCGCTCACGGAACACATGGAAGTGCTGCTGGGCGAGAACTGTCGTCGGCGCGAGGAGCGCGACCTGCTTCCCGCTCATCGCCGCCTTGAACGCCGCCCGTAGGGCGAGCTCAGTCTTGCCGAACCCGACGTCGCCGCAGAGGAGGCGGTCCATCGGCCGGTCGGACTCCATGTCGGCCTTGATCTCCGCCAGCGCGGCGACCTGGTCGGGGGTCTCTTCAAAAGGAAAGGACGCCTCGAGCTCCTGCTGCCAGGCCGTGTCGGGCGCGAAAGCGATGCCCGGCCTGGCCTCTCGCAGCGCATAGACCTTGAGCAGCTCGTCGGCCACGTCCTGGACCACTTTTCGCGCGCGTCCTCGCGCGCGCGTCCAATCACTGGTGCCCAGGCGGTGGAGCGCAGGCTGCCCTTCGCCTCCGAGGTACTTCTGGACGCGGTCCAGGTTTTCGACCGGGACGAAGAGCTTGTCGCCCTCGGCGTATTCCAGCTCGAGATACTCGCGCTGGGCCCCTTCGGATTCGATGAGCCGCATCCCTTTGAAGCGGGCGATGCCGTGATCGACGTGGACGACCAGCTCATCGGGAGCGAAGTCGAGCGTGAATTCCTTGGTGAGATCCTCAGTCCGGGTGCGACTGCCACGAGCCGAACGTGAAGGCCGGCGCAGCCGGCCAAACAGCTCCGCATCGGTCGCAAGGTGAAACCCGATCGCCGGCTGCGAACAGCCGGCGCCGATGTCGATGTCCGCCCGGGCCAAAGCGGGGTTTAGCCGGAGGTCAAGGTCGAGCTCAAGATCTGAGACACGGGCGCGGACGCCGCTCTCGTCGAGAAGCGCCCGCAGCCGCTCGTCCTGTTCTGTCGCGAACACGACGGTCTCGGAATCACTCACGCCGGCGAAGTCGGACAGGGCCTTGGGCCGGCCGACAAAGGGCTGGAGCTCGACCCAGCCCAGGTCCACGGCATCGTCGGTGGACTCGCCGGCCACCAGACGAATTCGGGGGCGATCCGCGAAATCCGCCAGGCGTTCCAGGCTGACCATGGGCAGCGTGAAACCCCGAGCGAGCTCGCCCCCGCCGGATTCAGCCGCCGCAAGCATCTCCGCTTCTTCGATCACGGAACGGGCGTCGGCCAGCTGGCGTTCAGGGTCGAAATCCAGAACGCCGACGCCCGCGGGAATGTGATCGAGCAGGGACGGTCGCGAGGCGTCGAGGTAGGCCGCGTAGAACTCCAGACCTGGAAATGCCGCGCCTGACTCGAGGCGAGCCAGGTCGTCCTCCCACTCTGAACGGACATCCGCCCGCAGGCTGTCGAGCGCGAGTGACTTGCGCAGGCGGGCGACGGCCGCCGCGCCGCGGTCCGGGCCTAGCAGCAGCTCACGGCCCGTCCTGATGGAAGCCTCCGGAATCGCCATGACGGAGCGTTGGTTTTCTGGGTCGAACAGCCGCAGAGTTTCGATCAGGTCGCCTTCCCATTCGGCCCGGACCGGCGCATCCGCGAGCGTCGGGAACACGTCAAGAATTCCGCCGCGTAGAGAGAACTGCCCGCGATCCTCGACCAGCGCCTCCCTCGAGTAGCCGAGCTCGACCAGGCGGCGCGCAACGGCGACCGGATCGGGGCCTTTTCCGGGAGCAAGCAACAGAGTCCCATCCGCAAGGTCCCGCGCGGAGATCGTCTGACGGGTCATCGCGCGGCGTGAAGAGACGACAACGGTCGGTTCTTCGCCCGAGCGCGCCAGCGCGGCCAGAGCCTCGAGGCGCTTGTTGACGGATTCGTCGAAGGCGGGTGGCCGGTCGAGAAACGATATGGCGATCTCAGAGAAAACATGCACCGCGGGATGGCCGGCCAGCCAGGGCCGCAGCTCGTCGGCAAAGCGCTCTGGTGCCGGGACGAGTATCACGACGGACCGGCGCAGCGCTGCGCACGCGCGGGCCAGCGCCCCGGCGACGATCGGCCACGCGGGCCGGGGCAGCCGCCCGACCTCGAGCTGGGGCGCGCTGCCTCCGACCCAGCGCTGCAAAGCCGGCGTGGCTGAGATCGTGCTCTCCCAGATCGTGCTCATGCGAGCTCCTCACACCCGAGCGAGCCAGGTCTGTTGTAGCGGTCCATCGCACGCTCGACGCCGGCCTCCAGCGCCAGCTCCAACGCGCTGGCGACTCCATCGATGATGGCCGGAATCCGCTCGGACTCGGCTTTGGTGAAACGACCGAGGACGTAATGTCGACCCGACTGAGACCCCTTGCGCGCGGGCTTTCCGATGCCGACGCGGAAGCGGACGAAGTCGGGCGTGCCGAGGGAGCTGATGATCGACAGCACCCCGTTGTGGCCCGCCCCAGAGCCCCCACGCCTGATTCGCATGCGGCACAGAGGCAGGTCGAGCTCGTCGTAGACCACCCAGACCTGCTGCGGCGGGACGCGGATGTCTCGGACCGCCTTCGCGACCGCGTGTCCGGAGAGGTTCATGTACGTCTGGGGCATGACCAGCCACACGCCGCGCGCTTCCGAATGACCCACCAGGGAGTCCCATCGCTTGCGATCCACCTTCACGCCGAGGCGCTTCGCGAGCTCACGCACACATGCAAATCCGAGGTTGTGGCGCGTGTCGGCATACTCCGACTCCGGATTGCCCAGGCCCACGATCAGACGCTCATCAACGCTCGGTTTTTCTTCCATCCAAAATCCAGGTAGACGCACTTAGGCCCGCGGCGAGTGCCGCAGACCATCAGCGAGAGTTTACCGGGAGCTCAGAGCCGTCCCGGCGCCAGCTGAAGTCCTGACCGCGCGAGGGCCGCGATGGTGAGGCGTGACATCTCTTTGCGCTCCGCCGCCGAGGCGTGGTCCCAGCCCAGCAGGTGCAGCAATCCATGTACGGCCAGAAGACTTACCTCCGTCTGGTCCGTGTGACCGTACTGCTGTGCCTGCCGGAGAGTCGCCGGCCACGAGATGGCGAGATCGCCGACGTGATGACCTGAGCCTGCGAATGAAAGAACGTCGGTTGGCGAGTCGATGCCCGCGAACTCGAGGTTCAGCCTGCGCAGCTCTTCGTCGCTGGTCAGCCTAAGGGCGATCGTCGCCTCGCCTGCCGGCAGGCGTGCCTCCACCTCTGGCACCGACGCCGCACGCTGCATCAACCGGCGCAAGAACGACGGTGGAACCGGGGACCGAACCGCTTTGAAAACCTCGACCTCGAGTCGGGCGCGCTCAACCACCGCCAGCAAGTAAACCCGTTACAGTCCAGCGCGTGCGAATCCTGGTGACTGGCGGAGCGGGTTTCATCGGCTCCCATGTGGCCGACGCATACATCGCAGCCGGCCATGAGGTCGCTGTCCTCGACAACTTCAGCACCGGCAGCGAAGGTAACGTCAACGAGGCAGCCGTCGTGCACCGTGTCGACCTGCGCGATCAGCCTGCGGTGGACAAGGCCGTCGCCTCATTCCGGCCGGAGGTCGTGAACCATCACGCCGCGCAGTCCGAGGTGCCGAAGTCAGTCGCCGACCCTGCAAACGACGCCCACATCAACATCGTCGGCGGCCTCAATCTGCTCAAGGCGTCTGTCGACCATGGCGTTCGCAAAGTGATCTTCAGCTCTACCGGAGGCGCTCTCTACGGCGAGCCCGACGTGGTGCCAGCCGATGAGGACCATCCGGTGCGACCTCTGTCGCCGTATGGCACCGGCAAATTTGCGTTCGAGCAGTACCTCGGAACGTTTCAGCGAACCTTCGGGCTCGACTACACCGTGATGCGTTACGCCAACATCTATGGCGCGCGGCAGGACTTTGCCGCAGAGGAAGGTCGGGTGATCGCGATCTTCGCAAGCCGCATGCTCGCCCGCAGGCCGGTCACCATCGACTGGACTGGAGAGCAGTCGCGCGACATGCTTCACGTTGGCGACGTGGCCGTGGCGAACCTGGCGGTGCTCGACAAAGGGTCTGGAGGCACATTCCACATCAGCACCGGGATCCCCGTCACGATCAACGACCTCTACCGAAAGCTCGCCCTGCTCACCGACTACCGGATGAAGCCGAACTACGGCCCGGGGCGGAAAGGCGACGTCTACCGTATCGCCCTGGACAACGGGCGAGCGCGCCGCGACCTTGGCTGGGAGCCTCGAGTCAACCTCGAAGAAGGCCTCAGCCTGACGGTTGACTATTTCCGCGAACAGGTCACCAGCCCAAGTCAATAAGTCGATCGTGGATTACATCTTCAAGTGGGTCGACATATTCGCCCTTCTTCATCGGGTGGGCGCGAACGCTCTCCTGATCTTCGGTGTGGTGCTCGGAGTGTGGGGGACCTACCAGTACTTCCGCCACGCGGCGGTTTCCGGCGGCTTTCGATCGAGCTACCTGATCATGGCCGGATTGACTGCAGTTCAAGGCTTGCTCGGCCTGGCTGCGTTCGCGCTCGGCGCCCGCCCGGGGGGCCAGCTGCTGCACCTCGTTTATGGAATCTTCGCGGTCCTGTTTCTACCGGGCGCTTACCTCTACGCCCACGCCGGCAATCCCAGGCGCGAAGCGCTGATCCTGGCCGGAGCGGCGTGGACCGTGAGCGTGGCCTACTTTCGAGGTATCGCCACCGGCTAGACGCGGAACAGCAAGCCCACCCCGTACGTGAGAGCAGCGACGAACGATCCCACCACCAGCATCTCTACGCCTGACCGGACACCGCCCTTGCCGGTGAAGAACGACCGCGCCGAGCCGATCGCGAACAGGAAGGCGGCGCTGAAGGCAAACGCGATCGCCAGCGCTCCGAACCCGTGGATGACTCCACCCAGCAGGAGCCGGCCGAGCAGGTAGCCCACCACCGGAATGGCCCCACCGATCAGGGTCGAGATGCCGGCCACGACTCCCTCGCGCGTTGGGTTCTCGAACTGCGACTTGTCAATGCCGAGCTCTTCACGAGCCTGGGTCTCCAGCCACACCTTCTTGTCCTGCGTGATCCGCCCGACGATGGTTTCGGCCTCCTCGGGGGTCAGGCCTTTGGAACGGTAGATCCGGACGAGCTCTGCGCGCTCGAGGTCCGGCATAGCTTCAATCTCCGCCGCCTCGCGTGCAAGCTGGCCCTCGAAGACCTCGCGTTGAGACTTGCTCGAGAGATACGCCCCGCCCGCCATGGACACGCCGGACGCGACCATGGCGGAGAGCCCGCCGATCAGCACGACTCGCGGGTTGACCGTCGCACCGCCGACGCCCGCGAGCACACCCAGGGTTGCGGTCAGCCCGTCATTGACGCCATAGATCACGTTCCGGATGCTCTCGATCCCGCCGCCGTGCCACTCCTCCTCCTCCTCGGCTGCACTCGCGCCGCCTGTCTCGTGCGCCGCCAACGGCCTTGACGTCGTTGGGTCGCCGGTCACGTCTGATGGCGATTGGTGATCGAGCTCCTCTGGGAGCAGCTTGCGGAGCACGCCTTGCGCCCGCTCGTCGGTGACGGTTGAGACCTGGCTCAAGTAGGAGCGCACGACAACTCCCTCGGCGGCTCCCGCAAGCGCGAGAGCCGGTCCGATGCCGGCGACGCGCGCCAGCACCGCCAGCAATCGAGCGGCGAGCTGTGGCCTGTGGTTCGAGGACTTCGCGCCTCCTGAACCCAGCAACGACGCCCACGCTTCCGCATGGCGCTGCTCGGTTTCGGCGAGCAAGGCGAGCCGGCGCTTGAGGTGGGCATCCGACGCGACCCCGGCCAGCGCTTGATAGATATCGGCCATCCGTGCCTCGCTGTCCAGGTTCGCGCGAATGGCCCGCGTGTCGGGGGCGGACATCGACCGCTCAGTTGGGGTCACACCTCTATGGTAAGGACGGCTTGCTTCCCCACTCGTGCCGAAGTCGCCGGCGAAGCCAACGGATGAGGGGTTGGAGTCCAGTTCGGGTGATTGTCTTAACGTAGGGGCCCCGGATGGACCCGACCTCACTGATGACTAAACCCAAAACCTCGTCGCGCGCTCCCGAGACCAAAGCCGGACGGCGCGTCCTCATCACCGGCGGCGCCGGCTTCCTTGGGGTCAATGCCGCGCTCGACCTGATTTCATCCGGGTGGCACGCGACTGTGCTCGACAATCTGAGCCGGCCCGGGACCGAGCGGAACCTCAAGTGGCTGATCACCAAACATCCGGCGCGAACCACCTTCATCAAAGAGGACGTCAGAAACGCGGGCGCGCTCGCAGACCACGTGAAGAACCAGGACGCGATCCTGCACCTCGCCGGCCAGGTCGCGGTCACGACCTCGCTGGTCGACCCGGGCACCGACTTCGACGTCAACGCGCGCGGCACCCTCAACGTCCTGGAGGCCGCGCGCCTGCACAATCCGCACGCGCCGTTTGTCTTCGCATCGACGAACAAGGTGTATGGAAAGCTCGACCGAAACAACGTTGCCTGTAAAGAAAGCCAGCCGATCGACTTCCACAGCCCTTATGGCTGCAGCAAGGGCGCCGCCGACCAATACGTCCGCGACTATGCCCGCTGCTTTGGCATGAATACCGTCGTCCTGAGGCAGAGCTGCATCTACGGCGCTCACCAGTACGGAACCGAGGACCAGGGCTGGGTTGCCCATTTCGTCCATTCGATCCTCAACGACCGGCCGATGACGATTTATGGCGACGGCACGCAGGTGCGTGACCTGCTCGATGCGCGGGACCTTTGCGCTTTATACGCGACGGTGATCGATAAGATCGACCAGACGCGGGGAGAGATCTACAACGTCGGCGGCGGCCCGGAGAACCAGCGGAACCTGCTCGAGGTCATCGAGCAGATCGGCGAGCTGACCAACCACAAACCTCAGTACACGTTCGCGGACTGGCGCGAGGGAGACCAGACGTACTACGTCAGCGACATCGGCAAGGCGAAGAGCGTCCTTGACTGGGAGCCGCGGGTGGCGTTCGACCAGGGTCTTCGGGACCTGATCGGCTGGGCTGCCTCGGTCAACTAGCCGCCGGCTTTCGCTCGCACGTGAAGTGACCGCAGCCTCCGGGTAGCGAGCGCAGAAGTCGCGCCTCCGTCCATGCCGTTGTCGCGACGGCGCGGCTTGCTCCGCGCATGAGCTGGCCGGCGAATCCTCCGCGCGAGGCGGACATGTCCTCCACGGACCCGCTGACCGGTCCTCGCATGTCCAACCACGTGAAATAGGCGAGGTCGAGAACCTGCAGCAGAAAGTGATAGCTCCACCGTGTGCGCACGACGGGCAGACCGCATGCCGATGCCATGGTCTGAAACCGGTCAGCCGAGAAAACCTGAATGTGCCCTCCGTGCCTCACCTTCGCCGTCCATCGCGTGCCACATCCGACGAGGCGGTAAAGCGTTCGCGGCTGGCCCTCGAGGGGAAGCACGATGTGGAATCCGCCGCCCGGCTTGAGGACCCGCGCCACCTCGCGAAGGACTCGCTCGGGGTCATCCACGTGCTCGAGCACGTCGACGATCCACACGAAATCCAGCGTCCCGTCCTCAAACGGCAGGCGCTCGGCGGTGGCCAGGCGAAAGTCGACGCCCTGGGCTTCGGTCCGCGCGGTGGCCAGGGCTGACTCGCTCAGGTCACAGCCCAGGACCTCGAGATCTGGGCGCGCCCGCTTGACCGCTTTGGCGATCGAGCCCGCTCCACACCCAACGTCCAACACGCGACCATGCACCTGCTCGAGATCGCCCAGCAGGTAGCGCAGCTTGAGCCCGTTCATGTACCAGGGTCTCGGCCGCACGGGCGCGGCGCCCCAGCGCTTGGCCTCGTAATCAAACGCTGCCGGCGGCTTTACGTGCTCATCCATCGTCTGAATCCCACGCCTTTCTCCGCCTGAGCCACCAGCCTCCAAGCCACTTCCGGACCGGACCACCCCACACCGGCCACGCAAGGATCGCGATCAGCGTAGCCGCGGAAACCGCGATGCCCGCCCAGTCGGCGACCGATTTTTCGTAGCGCCACTGGACCTCTGCTGGAAACCGCGTGCCCCTAGGGAGCAGGCTGTACATGAAGCCCGGACCTGCGCGAAGGACCTGGACCTCATGTCCGTTTACGTAAGCGTGCCAGCGGTCGAACCAGCTCTCCTTGAACAGCACGCCCCTGGCGCTGGAGTCGACGGTGATCGTCACCCGCTGAGGCCCATCGCGGCGAGCTGACGCAGTCGCAGTTAGATCATTCCTTGGACGGCTCGCCCATGCCATAGCCGTGGTGAGAAAGCGCGACTCCTCTGCGCTTCTGTAACTGTCTATGTGATACGGAAGGTTGAGGCCGGACCAGACCACGCGACCCTGACCGAACTCTCCGGCCACCACTACGCTGTCCGTGCCCGACCACAGGACTGTACGCGCCCAGCTCCTCACTCCAGTCGCAACCGACACCGTCCAAGGGCCGCCGTCATAACGAGCCGGGCCGAAACTTGAGAAGTCGATGCCCTCTGTCAGCGGCGAGCTCTCCGCCTTGAACCGCCAGTCGCCATTCACGCCGCGACCCGTGGCTCCGGTGATTGGAAGCGGTTCGTTGATGCCGGAGCCATCGGCGAGGGGAGATCCACTCGCGTCGATGACCAGCCCGCCGCCCGAGCTGACATACCCCTTCAGGAGGTCGAAAGCGTGCGCGGCGTCGTGCGCGAGGGCGCCGTAGATCACAACCTCATCGAATTTCGCCAGGTCCTGGGCACTGTAGTCGTCTACGTATCGACCACCTTGCACCGGTATCGCGTGTGCGGTGTCGAAGTCGCCGTATGACAAATCGCGAAAGACAAGCTGATAGCTGTCCGGCTCGCCGATGACCAGGATGACAGGCGCGTTGGAGGCGACTGCGATCGGAGTCGGTCGCAGGTACGAAAACGTCAGGCTCGGACCGTCTTGCGTGGATGGCACGGCCCTGTAAAGGTCTGGGTGACCGGTGAGCTTCGGAACCACGCCGGCAGTGCTGGGCATGTAAGGCGACGGCACATAGACCCACTTGACGGCATACCAATCGAAGAGGAAGCTGCGCTGTCCCTCGCTTGCGGCCCCGTCCCACGCCGTCGAGTCAAGCCAGAACTGCCAGTCCGGGTTCCTGATCTGAGGGATTGCCGCGTAGCCGCGCGTCTGTGGCACGTCGTACACGGCGTTGAGCCAAACGGAGAGGTTGTCGGTCGGGCTCGCGACACGGAAGTTGGTCTCCATAGGGTCAACCGGCTGCCAGCCGGCCAGCGCAGTCTCGGGTCTCGCCGGGTCGCGCACCATGGTCTGAGTGACGAAGGGAATCACGGCCAGGACGGACACGAGCGTCGCCGCCGTCACGATGAAGGCCGCGCTGTTTCGCTGCCAGGAAACAGCTGGGACTTTGATGGAGCCAAGCGCGAGTCCCGTCAGCGCGGCGAGAAACCAGGACGAAAGAAACAGCATGTCTGGGCTGCGAAGCCCGGCGAGTCGGGGCAGCGGAACGAGCGCATACACCAACAGGACCGCGGAGAGCCCTCCGCAAACCAACATCAACCTGTTTGCCGTTGCCACGGATGGCCGCGATCGGAGTCGGAGCCAGCCGATCATGGCGAGCGCTGCAATCGGCACCAACGGGAAGAGGGGCGAAACCAGGCCGTCGATGCCGAGAGTGGGATAAACAGCGGTGACCTGGCTGCCGGACTGAGTGTAAAGAACCAGCGGCAGGTAGTAGTAGGCGCTCAGAAGCACCGGAGGGACCAGTAAGACCACGCGCCACCTTCGCGCGTGCCCGTTTCGGTCGGGGACGAGAACCAGGACCAACCCCACGGCGAAAATGGCCAGGGCGCCGAGGACGATGTGGCTGTTCAACGCGCCGAAGACCGCCGCCAGGCACATCAGGTAACGCGTCGTGGTAGGTCGACGCAGGAACAGAGCGGCCAGCAAGAAGGCGAGCGACGTGAAGCCCATGCCGAAGACCCTCGTGTAGAGGCCGGCCTGGACGAACGGAGTCCACACCGCCGGCGTCGCGATCAGCAAGCCGGATGCAACGATGCCGGCCAGCCTCGAGCCTGTCGCAATCCTCACCAGGGCGTAAAGGCTCAGCGTCAGCGCGAGATAGCTGAAGGCGATAAGCAGGTTCATGGCGACGGCGGCATCCACTCCCAAACCGGCGAGGGCGCTCGCAGCGAAATAGAACAAAGGTGGATATCCGCCGAGAAAAAACGGCGACCCGCTGTACCAGTCGTAATTCCAGTCGACCGCCGGAAAATCCCTGAGCACCAGGACCACTTTGGTGAGGTGGCCCCAGCCGTCATAACCCTTGACGCTGCCGGCGAAGGCACCGGTGGCAACTCCAAAAACGATGACCCCGACCGCGAGCACGAGTGCGTCAAACGCTGCGAGCGATCCTCGCGGAGCCTTCAAGCGGTGGCAGCCTCCACCGCGATTCGTTCGTGAGAGCGAGCCACATCGAGAACGGCTCTCTCCAGCGTGTCGAGATGCCGCTCCCAGTCGAATTGCCGCGCCCATTCGTAGGCGCGGTCACCGGTCGCCTGGTTTTTCTCTGGATCATCCAGGAGCCCTGAGATTCCCGCCGCGTAATCGCCGACGACCAGCGGCTCGGCGAGATGACCGGTGCGGGGCCCGACCGTGACCGTTGGTCCGGCCTGGTTCCACGCCACCACCGGCACGCCCTTGGACATCGACTCGATTACGCCCATGCCGAAGTCTTCTTCGGGCGCGGGATAGACATAAACGGCGGCCCCCTCGTAGAGCTTCTGGAGCTCGTCCTCCGCGATTGCTCCAAGGAAAAGGATCGCGTCAGACAGCCCCAACTCCGCAACCAGGGCTTTGAGCGATTCAGTGTGCGAGGTCGCGGGGCCGGGAATCACGAGCTGAACTCGCGGGTGCGTCTTGCGGACCTCGGCCATCGCGCGGATGGCGAGGTCGAATCGCTTCTGGGGGTAGTGGCGGTTGGTCAGCAGGACGTACGGACGGCGAATCGGATACCCGTTGATCGTCAGGCCGCCTGAGAACCGCGCGTCGATCGGGAGGGGAAAACCTGACGCGGCGACGTGGCAGCCGGCCGGGCAGTCGACAGCCTCGCGCCGGTAGGTGCGCCGGATGATGTCGCCGATGTAATCGCCGTTGACCAACAGCTGGTCCGCTTCCTGCACCGAGCGGCGGTCAGCCCAGGCGACAAACCGCGTCGCGCGCAGCACGATCGCCGCGAGCAGCCGGTAATCCGCGTTGGCGACCCAGCCGGTCTCCCGGTCGACGTTGCGCGGGTAGACCAGGCGGTTGGGCTGGTTCAGGTAAACGATGTACGGAACATCCATCAGCCTCGCCGCCCACCACGCGATCCACGCGCTGGGCTGGTTGCACCCCACGATTGCGTCAACCCCTCGAAAACGCCATGCGTAGAGCGGCATGAGAAGCGAGGTGGCGGCCATCTGCACGGCCTCGCGGAATGGAATCCAGCGCGGGAGCTGCGGGAGAAAAGTTCGCACCCGGACGTCCGCGATCAGGTCGGGGTAGCAGCGGGACTGATCCACGGTGGGCGCGTAGCACTCGACCTCGTAACCCCGCCGGCGCAGGCCCAGCACCTCCTCGATCACGATCCGCTCGCCACCGCCGGAGTAGGTGAAGCCGCAGTGGAAGACAGCGATCCTCCGCGGTGCTCCCGCTCGAGCGCGGCGCCGTCCTCCGACCAGGAAGAAGCCGAGGAGCCCGAGCACGAGCGCGGTTCCCGCGGTGATCGCGTGGTAGAGGACGATCGCGCCGGCCGCCACCGCCGGCGCCAGCTTGAGGCCGCCTCCCAACACCAACGATCCCGCCACCTCCAGGTTGCCGACATATCCCGGTCCGGCCGGCACGGCAAAGCTCAGGAGCAGAGCCGGGTACGCGGCCATGGCCTTCAACGGCGGGACCGAGACGCCCACCGCCGCAAAGAGCAAGGTGAAGTTGAAGGCGTCGATCGCCAGCGCAAGGATGGTCAGGAAAGCCAGCCGGCTCACCAGCGTCGGGGTCCACAGGCCGCGAGCGCCGGCTCGGAATGCGAAGGCCTGACCGGCGACGGCGGATGCAAAACGCGCCGGGAGGAGTCGGCGGGCCAGCCATGACCGCGCGAGCCGCGGGCCGACCAGCGCCGTCCCGAAGACGGCCGCGAGTAAAGCGATGGCGAGCGCAGCGGCGCCGAGCAGGCCCTGCGGCGCGCTGATCACTCCGGTCACGGCGACCACCTCGAGCGCACCAAGGACCAGCGCGACGGCTGCGAGGTCGCATGCCTTGTCGATCACGATGGTCGCGAGGGCCGAACCGGCCGGCACGCGATGGCGGCGCCACAGCCACCATGCACGCGCCGCGTCGCCCGAACGGATCGGCAGCACGTAGTTCAGCAGGCCGCCTGCCGCGTTCATTGCAAAGGCCCTCACCATGCCGACAGGGGCGAGCGGGCGAAGCAGCAGCAACCAGCGCCGCGCCCTGATCACGCTGGTGAGCAGGAACAGCACGATCATCAGCGCCACCGGCGCCCAGCTGCGCACCTGGGCGTGGCTCACCACCTCGCTCAACGAAACGGTCCGGAGCCACAACCAGAGCAGAGCCAGGCCGAAAGCCGTTTGCAGAGCAAGCCGGAGCCAGCGGTTCACGCGACCGCCTCAACTTCGGCCGACGGATCCGGGCCAAGGATCCACCGCTGAGCGAAGATCCAGAACCCGAACAGGAACGCGACGACGAGGATCGTGCCTCCGTAATCGTGAAACAGCACCGCAGGCGTGACGCCCACCGTGGCCGCGATTCCAGCCACGACCGCGACGCGCAGAAGGTTGAGCAGCATCGTGCCGGCAACGCCGATCACGACGACCTGTACGCGAGCCTCGAGGGGATGATGCCCACGCAACCCGGACATGAAGCTGACGCCCAGCAGCACCAGGCTCTGCCAGCCGATGCAGTTCCAAGAGATGAACAGGGTGTGCATGACGCCTGAGCCGTCCCAGACCACGAGGTGACTCCCTGACGCGGCGGCATGGATCCCCGCCAGTCCGAGCAGGCCGACGACCATGCGCGCCTCAACGGGGACGATCGCCTGCAGCGGGTTGTTCGCGCCGAACTGCAGGGCCCATGTCGTGAGGAAGTCGTCGAACGTCGTCACCAGCGGAAGCAGCATCAGCAGAGCGCACAGGATCGCCAGCAGTGTCAGGTTGAGGTTGTCGCGATCGCGAGTGTTCATGCGCGCACCCTGACGAGCGACAGCAAACGCCGGCGAGCAGTGAACAACGGTATGAGCAGCGCCAAACCGACGAACCCGACCAGATTTTCCGGCACGATGATGCTCGGTGGCACGATCCGCGTGTCACCGACGCCCGCCGTTCCGTCGTAGACCATCGAGGGCTTGCCGCCGGTGTTGTGCGTCATGGTCACGGAGACGCACAGCGAACCTCCCGGCGGGATGACGAGCGCGAGCTGGCTTGCGCTCGTGCTCACAGTGAACGGGCTCGTCGTGTTGACGCCGGAGGAGCCATATGTGGTCGCCCACGTCGAGCCCACATTCGGAATGGTGGCGACGAACAGAGCGCAGCTCGCGGTCGCAGAGACGCCTGCGCTGACCGTCACCGTGTCGCTGGTCGCGCCCGACCCGCCGGTCCAGTACATCGTGAATGTCCAGACTCCTGCGGCGACAGTCTGAGCCGGCAGGTTGGTGAATCCCCAGGTCGACGTGACGCCGCCAGCGGCGGACTGGATCGTGCAGGCGGTCACCTGGGTCCCGATCGTCTGGTCGAGCGTGCTCGGTGTGCAGCCGGGCGCGGTCCCGCTGCCATGCAGGTAGAGCGGGTTGCCCGCGGCGATGACCACAGGTGCGCGCGACGCGAGCCACACCATCCCGGCAAACGAGGCGAGCAGGGCGAGCGCCACCGCCCAGCCCGCCCAGCGGTTGCGGAGGCGGCTGATGCTCCGCGAGACAGCCGGTGCTGCCGGTGACTTCCACTCGAGGCGCCTGGCCCGCGGGCCCATGAGCCAGCGCCGCAGGAGGTTGAGCCGCCTCAGGTGGTGGACCTCGTCTGTGACGCGCCCGGTTTTCGGGGTGCGGAACCACGGTCCCTCTTCTTTGCTGATGAGCCCTTTGAACGCGGCCCACGCCTGGAATGGGACGAGCGCGAAGGACAGGACCAGCGCCCCCAAGACGCCTTGCAGGTCTCGCCGCGGAGCCTCCTCCAGGATGAGCCCGCCGAGGTTCATCAAGGGCAGGGCGAAGATGTTGGAGAAGAGCAGCGACCAGCCGAGCAGCGCAGTCCAGCCGGGCACGTGTGTGTGAAACACGACTTCCGAGATCACCCAGCTGAGACTTCCAATGACGAACAGGCCGGCCTGCAGGTAATACGTGGAGTCGTAGAGAAACTCGAGCTTCTCGAGCGGCGTCACAAACGGCGACCTAATGATCTGCAGGAAATATCTGCGGACGTTGTACGTGTGGCCCTCGGCCCAACGCATCCGCTGCCGAGCCAGGCGCGCGAAGGTGCTCACGCACTCCGCCGGCGTCTCGGCCCAGGGCGTGTAGACCACCTTGTAGCCCCGCGCGTAGAGCTTGAGGGTGAGCTCCCAATCCTCGGTGATGCTCGTGCCCCAACCAACTTCGCGCAGGACCTCCGCGCGGATCATGTAGGCGGTGCCGGCGATCATCTTCAGAGCGCCGATGGCGTCCTGGAACGGTCGCTCGATCATGTAGCTGCCCGCGTATTCCGCCCTGACCGCTTCCGTAAGCCAGCTTTCCGACTTGTTGAGGACGTGCCACTGGTAGCTCTGCACTGCAGCGACCTCGAGCCGCCGCTTGATCTGCCCGGGCTCCGACGGAGGGTCATTGCGCCCGAACGCAGACTCGAGGCGCTTGCTGGACGGTCCTTCGGTCACGCGATAGAAGTGCGGCAGAAGGCGTTCGATCGAGTCGGGAAACGGCATCGAGTCAGCGTCGAAGATCACGATGTATTCGGCCCTCGGGTCGGTGTACTTCAGGGCTTCACGCAACGCCCCTCCCTTGTATCCCTGCCGGCTGTTGCGGTGGAGGATCTTGAAACGCGGCCTGTCCCTCCACCGCTGAAGGATCTGGATGGACTCGTCGGTGGAGTCATCGACGACGACCACTTCGTAAGCCGGGTACGTCAGCTGGTCAAGCGCAACCAGCAGCCGCTCGATCACGCGCTTTTCGTTGTAAGCAGCGACATGCACCGAGACGAACGGGTGGTACCCGAGGTCGATGTGGTAACCGTTTCCGTTTCCGTTGATGCGGTTTAGTCCATTCGAGTTGGAGGAGCCGTTTGAGCCGTGTCCATTGCCGTTGCGAGCGCCGCCGCCGGCAAGCGTCGTGATCAGCACCATGGCGGTGCTCAGGTAGTACTTGATCGCGTACGCGAAAAAGACCGCACCCAGAAACAGGCCGGTGAAGGCGAAGCCGTACGCGAGCCAGTCGGCTCCGCTGCGAATCTTCGACTGCGCCACCATCTCGATGAATCCGCGCACGATCGCGACCATCGGGATCGCCCCGAGGACGAACGCCGCGACCAGGATGGAGTTGAGCAGAACGCTCCAGGCAAGCTGGCCGCGGTCCGACCGCGGTGACTGCTGTGGCGGAGTGTCCTCCGCCATCACCCGGTCCCGCCATTGGCGGCTGCGCGGCGCGAGTCCACGATGTCGGACGCCGCAAAGCGCCGGTGGCCACCCGGCGTGACGACGGCCGGAAGCAGCCGGCCCTGCCGGACCGCCCGGTTCAGCGTCTGCTGGCTGATACCCAGCAGACGGGCAGCTTCGCTCGAGCCGAGGAGTTGGTCATCTCGGTCGCCTGCGGCGGGGCGGCGGCCCAGAGACTCGGCGTCCTGGGGGAGGAAGCGGCGATGTCCTCCTGGGGTGACCAGAGCCGGCCTGAGCTGTCCCCTCGATACGGCGCGAAGAACACTCGCCCGGCTGATGCCAAGACGGTCTGCTAAATCGTTCGAACTGAGCAAAGTGTGCAAGTCGTTTGCTGGAGCAACGCACTTCTAGCACGACGGGATCGCATCTTCATCCCTCTTGCTTGGAAATTCTCGAGTGACGCAGCCGTTTCGTCGTCGAAAAAGTGCAGAAAACGACCAGATTGCTCTCGGATTCCGCGCCTAGACTCTTATCTGCGCGTGCGGTTCCGCGCGCGTGGTCAAGAGGAAGGTCGACTGGCGGGCATCATCATCATTTAGACCTCACCCCCCGCAGCCAAGCTCGGTGCCGGTGTCGAGAAATCGCCCGGCCCGAGCCTTTTTTATGGGCTGGCAGCGATCAGGAATTTCGATCCCCCACGGATTCCTGACCGGGTCGGCTCAGGCCGCCCAGCGCATTCCAGGTCCACGCACCCTTCTCATCACGATCCGCTCCGGTGGCAGGAAGCGAAACTCACGACCTGACTTGATCACCTGCCAACCGCCCTCATGCACGAGCCGATGGTGGTAGTGGCAGAGCAAGACCAGGTTGGGAAGATTGCCCGGTCCACCTCGAGCCCAATGGATGATGTGGTGCGGACTCGACCAATCGACCTGGCGGTCGCAGCCGGGGAACCGGCAGCCCTTGTCTCGCACCCGCAGCGCCCGCATCGTCGGCGCCGAGACGACCCGCGTCGCCCGCCCGACATCGATCACCGTCGAGTCGGCGAGCAGCACGCGCGACATGGTGCAGTCGCAGGCGATGCG
>Ga0137409_10002555_pt1 | contig 19461 bp, 14 predicted proteins | sample CZODoug1_16funga_FD_122059 | JGI IMG/M metagenome (GOLD analysis project Ga0137409, IMG submission 122059) | Vadose zone soil fungal communities from Angelo Coast Range Reserve, California, USA - CZODoug1_16fungal (Hybrid Assembly) | ecosystem: Environmental > Terrestrial > Soil > Vadose zone... | reverse complement strand
AAGCATCCCGTCTTCCTCTTATGGGGGCTGGCCGGGGCGTCGCGTCCCAACGCGGAGGACGTGCTCGCCGGTCAGGTAGGGACGGGGGCCCGCATCGCCAATCTGCGGATCAAGGTGCGCAGCCGCTGGAGCGACTTGTTGGTCACCGTGCTGACGGCGGGCGTGCTCACGCCACGCTCCGTTACGTTCGAGGGTATGGTTGTGCCAGGGGCTGCTCGGTAGCTACCCCTTCCTTCTCATCTGGTTTCTGCACGACGCAGAAGAGATTTCCGGCTGGATCCTGTAGCACGATAAAATCGGCCTGGGGACGGTACCGCCAGGGATAGCGAGTCGCCCCCAGCGCGATTAATCGCTCAACCTCCGCATCTCGGTCGGTCGTGTACAAGTCGAGATGCGTCCAACTTCTGCTCCTGGGGCGCCGGTCTCTCGCTTGAAACGAGAGGTTAGGTCCCCGTCCCCGCGGATCGCGCAGCACGACCCAGCCACCGCGGGCCGGCGCTCGCGGAACGTAGTCCAGCGCATGCTGCCAGAATGCCACGGTGCGATCGAACTCGTAGCAGTGCATGACGATCGAACCAATCTTCATAGCAAGCGGTGCCTGGATCAGGGGCTGGATTTTGTCCAGATCACAATGACGCCACAGCATGAATTCGAGCCTGTGAATTCTGCAGGGACTTCGGACGGGCCGCGATAGACCTCGAGGCCGAGGACATCGTGCGGAGGCGTATTGCGGGCGAAGTACGGCGTTGACTCGACACCATCGATGAAGTACTGGGGTTCGCAGCCCGGCTGCGCCCGTGTCATACGCGCGATGCACACGCCGCCGGTACATTCGAGCGTGATGCCCCGCACCGTTCCCAGCACGTCGGCGAGGTATGACGCATTCAGCTTGTCGATGTCCTGGCGCGTGATGAAATATCCCATTTTGCCAGCCCGGCGCCGCTCGAAATCCGCCAAGCGCCCCCCGGGGCGCTCGCGAGCCCCTTCCACGACCACCGGGGGCAGTTTCACGGTCATCGGCGTGAGATCAAATACGTGCTCAATCTGGCGCCCCGGCGCCAGCCGCAGCCTCCAGGCGCCTGCCTCGTAGCCGATAGCCCGGATTTCGAGCACGTAGGTACCGGGAGTCAGGTCTCGAAACGCACATGTTCGAAAGTCGGATGGCGCGTATCAAAGCTGTTCGCTAGCGGATTTTGCTGATCCGAGACAGCGGGGCGGGGCAGGATTACCGCCCCGCCGTCTTGTCCACCAGTCCTTGCACGAGGGCGGTCGTTCGCTCGGATGCCCCGCGGCCGTCCGCCACCACCTGTTTCGCCGCTTTCCCCGCCTTGCGGCGGGCCGCGGGGTCGTGATGCCACACCAGCCATTGCGAGTGCAGCGGATGGCGGGCATCACCAGGGAGCGCGACGCCGCCTCCCTGCTCGAGTAACAGAGCAGCGTCCCGGCTCATGCGCCAGTGGGGCCCGAACGCGATCGGCACGCCGAACACGGCCGGCTCGAGCACCGAATGCAACCCGGCGCGATGGAAGCCGCCCCCCACGAACGCCGCATCGCCGAGGGAATAGAGATCGGCGAGAATCCCGACGCGATCGACGACGATCACCGGGCCGGGCTTGGCGTGCTCGAGCTGCGACAGCCGCACCGGTCGCGGCAGCTTGAGATGGCGCAGCCGCTCCGCGATGCCGGCGAGGTGATCGGGATTGGGCTCGTGGGGGGCAAGCAGCAGCCGTGCGGTCGGTAACTGATGCAGTAAATCGGCGAACGCCGGCAACAACACCGCTTCATCGGAAGGCCAGGTCGAGCCCGCCACGATCGTAAACGTCTCGGGGGACGTCGCCGCGAGGCGCGCCAGCGGCTCGCGCGTTTTGTCCAGGCGCGCGGCCCGCTCGGCGACGCTGTCGTAGCGCGTGTCGCCCGTTACCGCGATCACGTCGGGGCGGGCGCCGAGCAGCTCGAGCCGCGCGCCGTCCTCCTCACTGATCGTGCCGACACGGTCCAATGCCCGATAGGCCGGCGCCGACCAGTGCCGCGCCGGCCAGCGCAGCCGCGAGCTCTCCGGCGCCACCGTCGCGGAAATCAGCCCCAGCTTCACGCCGCGCCGGGCAGCGGCCAGCGTCAGCTCCGGCCACACGTCCAGCTTGCTGAACACGAGCGCGTTCGGTTGCAGCGCGTCGAGCACCGCCGCGACTTCCGAGGGACGATCGAGCGGCAGGTAGTCGGCGACGTCCACCGGCAGGTTTTTCGCGAGCCGCTCCGCCGACGGGGAGAAGAACGTGAACGCGAGCTGCCAGTCGGGGTGCTCGGCGCGCAGCGTCTCGAGCACGGGCTTGGCCTGCAGCCCCTCGCCGACCGACGGGGCGTGCATCCAGACGAGTGGCCGGCGCGTGTCGCGGTGCGCCGCGGCCCATGCAGCAAGACGGGCGGCCAAGCCGCGCCGCCCGTCCAGTCCGCGTGCCACCTTTTTGTCAAACCGTGCAACGAGCGGGGCAGCCCGCGTGGCCATATGGACGCTCAGCCGGTACAGAAACGAGGGACGACTCACTTGGACGAGTGCGTGCGGATTGCATACACCGAGTCGAGCAGGTGGCGCATGGGGTCGGGGGTGTACGGCGCCCCCTCGAGCAGGCCACCCTCGATATAGAAGGAAGGGGTGGCGTGGGCGCCGGACCGGGCGGCGCGTTGCGCGTCCAGCTCCACTTCCTTGCGGGCGCCTCCCTCCTCGAGGCAGGCGAGCAGCTTGGTCTTGTCCGTCCCGGCCCGCTGCGCCAGAGCGATCAGGGCCGTGCGCGGCTGCGCCAGCTTCGCCCAGTCGTCCTGATGCTGGTAAAGGACATCATGCAGGGCCCAAAACCGTCCCTGCCGGCCGGCGCACACGGCGACCTCGGCCGCGGCCGCCGCATTGGGATGGATGCTGGTGAGGGGGAGGTTGATGAAGACCCAGCGCACCTTGCCGGTCTGGATGTACTCCCGTTCCAGAGTGGGCAGCACCGTCACCGCGAACATGCGGCAGGCGGGACACTGGAAGTCCGCCATCTCATAGACCGTGACCGGGGCGTCCAGATGCCCCTTGGAGCGCAGCACGAGGGGGTCGTCCGCCTGCCTTGCGGCCAGGATGACGACACACCCAGCGAGCCCGAGCGGGAGCGTGAGTCTCACGGAAGCAACATACGAAAAACGCGGCGGATCAGGGACCCGTTCGGGTCCAGATCACAATGGTGCCGCAGGTGTTGGCGCCGCGAATGAATTCAACCGGGGTTTCCGTGATCGTCCGATAGATCTCAACGCCGATGATGCCGATCGTGGGGAGCTCGAGGCTGGTGGCGTTGTTGGCCGAATGGCCATCCACGACAAAATCGGGCTGACACTCGTTCCGGGCCATTCGCGCCACGCAGCCGGTGTAGCGGCAGATTAGCCTTACGCCGGGCACGCTCCGGAGCACGTCAGACAGCCGCGTGGCGTCGGTCCGTTTGATGTCCTCTTCCGTGATGTAGACTCCGCGGCGCTGCTGGCGGCGTTCGTCGAACTCCAGCATCACACGCTGCCGCCATTGGGTCTCTACGGTCACGCTCGGCAGGGTAATGGCCACCGGCTCCAGCTCGACTACCACCGCCAGCGTTTCGCTCGCAAGCAGCTCGATGACCTGTGAGGCGGGGGCATAGCCCAAAGCGCGCGCCTGGAGCACGTAGGTACCCGGCCTGAGGCCGGTGGCCGAGAACTGGCCGGTAACGCTGGAGCGCAAGCTGATTGGGGTCCCCAGGAGGGCAATCGCGGCGCCTTCGACGGGCTGGTGACTCGACCGGTCGAGCAGCTTTCCGGCGATGCCCGCCGTGGCTTGCCCGGCGCCGGTCTCTACCATGGCGGCTACGGAGAGGGCGAGAATCAAACTGGCCACCCGCATGCGGGACCTTTGGGTGTGTTCCCCGTCCATTTTAGCCTCCGGGGGCGGTCTTGACCACTTTCTGTATGCCGGGTTATTTGGAGAGGTTCGCCATCCACGAACGGGGATTCTGTCCCAATGGCCGTCATCCCTTGGGATCAAGCAAAAGTGTTTTCTCCTGTGAGTCGGCTCCGCTCTGCGGCGCCGCGGGATCTCGTTGTGTCTTCCCCCGAAGGGAGTTCTCTATGCTCCACAAGTGTGTGAAGACGTTGTGCGTCGTATTCGTCGCGGCCGCCACACCGGCGCTCGCGCAGGACGTGATTCTGCGCGGCACGGTGACGGACGATCGCGGTGACGTCGTCCAGGTCGCGTACGTGCAGATCCCGGAGCTCAACCTGCAGGCGATCACGGGGGCGAATGGGCAGTATATGCTCGCGATCCCCGGCGCGCGGGTGCGCGGCCAGGCGGTCTCCCTGCGCGTGCGCTCGATCGGCCACAAGCCGGCGACGCAGCGGCTGACGCTCACCCCGGGCGAGCAGACGATCGACTTCAAACTCGCCACCGACGCCAACATGCTCGAGGCGGTGGTCGTCACGGGCGTGCAGGAGGCGACCGAGCGCGGCAAAGTCGGCTTCGACGTCGCCCACGTGGACGTCGCGAACCTGCCGGTCGCGTCGGTCGATCCGCTCCGCACACTGCAGGGCAAGATCGGCGCGAACATCGTCTCCGGCAGCGGCCGGCCGGGAACGCAGCCGGCTGTCCTGTTGCGCGGCCCCACGATGCTCAACGCGACGGGACGCAGCCAGGACCCGCTCTACATCGTCGACGGCGTGATCATCAACGGCAATCTCCCGGAGATCAGCCCGAACGACATCGAAAGCGTCGAAGTCGTGAAAGGCGCGGCGGCGGCGTCGCTGTACGGGGCGCGCGCCGGCAACGGCGTCATCACGATCAGCACGAAGCGCGGCACGCGCGCACTGGAGGGCGTCCGGTTCACCTTCCACAGCGAAGCGGGCATGAGCGACATCGAGCGTGACTTCGGCATCGCCCACCGCCAGGGGCTCATCACCGACGCGAGCGGGACACGGTTCTGCCAGAACGTCACCGGCCAGCCGGCGTGCGCGCGCACCTTCAACTATCTGTACGAGCAGCAGAAGCTCAACAATGATCCCGCGCTCTTCACGGGTGATCCGCCGGGAATGCCGGTCGACCCCGGCTCCAACGCCAACGGCGTGGCGCAGGGGATCCCGGGCAACTGGCTGAAGGAACGCTTCCAGGTCGGGGCATGGCCCGGGACGTCGTACAACGCGGTCAACCAGACGGTCGCGCCCCAACCGTTCACCAACAACAGCATCGACGTGACGGGTCGCGTGGGCGGGACGACGTTCTATGCGAGCGCCACGAACCTCGCGGAGCACGGCGCGATCGAGTTCCTGAACGGCTTCCGACGCAATTCGTTCCGCGCCAACGTCGATCAGAGCATCGGCTCGCAGTGGAGCCTGGCGGTCACCACCTCGTACACGCGGACGTCGAACGATGGCGCGAACAACGACGGTGGCAACAATGCGTTCTTCCTGCTCACGCGGCAGCCGGGACCTGCAAACATGCTGGCGCGCGACACGCTCGAGCGGCTGTGGATCCGGCCCAACCTGCAGGGCGGCGGCGGCCAGAACGTCAATCCGCTGTATTCATTCGCCAACGCGCTCCGCAGCGACATCGCGAACCGCTTCATCGGCGGCGCGCGGCTGCAGTACACGCCGATGCAGTGGCTGAACTTCGACGCCAATCTCGGTTACGATTTGCGGCGCACCAGTTTCGCGCAGATCCAGGACAAGGGATACCGCACCAGCAGCTCGAACCCGGACGTCAACAACGGGTTCATCTTCCGCGGCAACGCCGGCGATGAAGCGGTGAACGGCAGCCTGAACGCCAAGCTGCGGCGCGACCTGACTCCCGATCTCAAGGCTGCGGTGTCGCTGCGCTATCTGTTCGAGCAGCGCGATGCCGAAATCGGCACGGGCGAAGGGCGGTACCTGTCGGTGAAGGGCGTGACGACGCTCGACAACACGACGCAGTTCAAAGCCGTCGGGTCCTCGTTCTCGCGCATCCGCCAGCTCAGTCAATTCGGCGGCATCAATCTCGACTTCAAGGACCGCTACGTCCTGGACGCGCTGATCCGGCGGGATGGCTCGTCGCTGTTCGGCGCCGGCAATCGCTGGGCGACGTTCGGGCGGGTGTCGATGGCCTGGCGCGCGTCCCGGGAGCCATGGTGGTTCCTGTCACAGATCAGCGACCTCAAGCTGCGGGCCTCGTACGGCACGGCCGGCGGCTCGCCGCGCTTCAACGCGCAGTACGAGAGCCTCACCATCGGCGATGGCGGCATCCTCGTCCTGACGACGCTGGGCAACCGCTTTCTGAAGCCCGAAATGCACCGCGAGCTGGAGCTCGGCACGGACATGGAGCTGTTCGGGCGCTACGGGCTGACCGCCACCTATGCGCGCTCCAACATCGACAGGCAAATCCTCCCCGTGCCGCTCCCGGCCTCCACCGGATATCAGCGGCAGTGGCAGAACGCCGGCGAGCTGCTCAACATCACGCACGAGCTCTCGCTGAACCTGCCGTTCATTCAGCGGCGCGACGTCTCGTGGTCGATGAGCGTGATCTATGACCACAACGAGAGCTGGATCAAGCGTCTCGACGTGCCGGAATACACGTATGGACCGCCCCAGCAGGGCGCGGACGCGATGTTCATCGCCCGTGAGGGCGAGAGGGTCGGCACGTTCTACGGCCGCGCCTTTCTGCGCAACTGCGGCCAGCTGCCGAGCGCCTACCAGGGCGATTGCGGCGGCGCGAGCAGCTCGTTCCAGGTCAATGATGAAGGCTGGCTGGTGTGGGTGGGCGCCGGGAACAACCCGCGGATGGGGATCACCGACAACCTGTGGGAGACCTCGCTGCCGGGGAGCGCGGCACCCTGGGGCGTCGCCCTGCACTGGGGCATGCCGATCATCCTGCGCGGCAATCCCAACAACCAGTCCGACGCGCGGTTCGTGCCGCTCGGCAACGCCCTTCCCGATTTCCGCTTCGCGGTCACGCAGAACATCCACTGGCGCAAGCTGTCGGTGTACGCGCTGCTGGACGCGGCGATCGGCCAGGACGTGTGGAATGAAGGCTTCCACTGGGCGCACCTCGACTTCCTGTCGAAAGACGTCGACCAGAACGGCAAGAGCGTCGGGACGGCCAAGCCCCTGGGCTACTACTACCGCGCTGCGCCCCCCGACAACGGCAACGGCGTGGGCGGGTTCTATGACCTGCTCGGTCCGAACAACTTCTCCGTGGAAAGCGCGAGCTACGCGAAGCTGCGCGAGCTGGCGGTCTCGTATCACGTGGGCCGCATCAGCGGCGCGGGCGACTGGGAGGTCACGGCGGCTGCCCGCAACCTGTTTACGATCACCGGCTATCGCGGGTTCGATCCGGAAGTCGGGATCCAGGGCAACAGCAATACGGACGTCGCGAACTCCCGCGCGTTGAACGGGGTCGACGCGTTCGTCTTCCCGAATCTGCGGACCTTCACGATCCGCGTGGGCACGAGCTTCTAGATTCGCACCTTCATTCATGGAGTGCATGTCTATGAAGAAGCGCTATCTGTGTGGCAGTCTCGTGGTGCTCCTCGCGGCGGGCAGCGTCGGCGCGTGCTCGGATCCCCTGACCGTGCCGAACCTGAACGACCCGGACCGGACCCGCACCTTCAGCAATCCGCAGGACCTCCAGGTCTTCGTGTCGGGCCTGTACGCCGTCGCCCATCAGGCCACGATCGGCGGGAGTAATGACGGGCTCCAGACGCAGATGTACGTGATGTCGATGGAGAACACATCGGGACTGGCCAACTTCGCGATGGGCCCGCGGGGCAGCATTCCGCGCAACCCCATCACCAATCAGCGCGGCTCGCAGGGGAACGTGGGGAACCTGCACGACTGGTTCCGCGGCCACCGCGCCGCGCGGCAGGCCGTGCTGGCGATTGCGGCGTTGAAGAACGTCAACCTCGGTTCCGCAGCCGCGCAGGCTCGTGCCAACGCATTCGCCCGCTTCGTGCAGGGCGTCGCGCTGGGTAATCTGTCGCTGGCGTACGATTCCGCCTCCATTCTGACCGAGTTCGACAATCCCGAGGCCGATGCCGCGGTGACCGTGCCGCTCTCGGGCGCCCGCGCCGTGAATGCAGCGGCGTTGGCCTACCTGGACAGCGCCATCGCGGTCGCGCAGGCCAATCCGACCGCGTTCCCGCTGCCGGTGACCGCGAATTTCTGGTTCAACGGTCTGGCAACTACCCAGGCGCAGTTCATCCAGATCGCACGATCCTACCAGGCGATATTCCGCGCCAGCATCGCCCGCACGCCCGCCGAACGGGCGGATACCAGCCAGGGCGGCATCGTGAACTGGGCGCAGGTCATCGCCGACGCCAATGCCGGCATCACGACCAACTTCGATCCGCAAATGGATCGGCTGAACGGGTGGGATGTGTCGTGGTACGCCCAGATCTACGCCGGCGCGCAATGGCATCAGATGTCGGAGTTCTGGCTCGGCATGGCCGATACGTCAGGGAATTACCTCACCTATTTGAACACGGCGAACAACGTGCGCCTGCCGTTCCTCATCGTGAGCCCCGATAAGCGGCTCCCGACGGGGATCTCGCGCACGGTGCAAAACGCGGCCACGACCACGACCGGCCAGCCGTTCGCCAATACGCCGTACTTCCGCAATCGGCCGTCCGGCAGCGACGTCTCAGGCGATCCCCTCCAGGTGTCGATGTATGATTTCTGGCGCGGCCGCCAGTTCCAGCAGGCGGGCCGCGTGGGCCGCTATCCGGTCATCACGGCGGCGCAGGTCCGGTTGCTCGCGGCAGAAGGCTATTTGCGGTTGGCGACGCCGAACTTCACCGAGGCGATCAACCGCATCAACGTCTCGCGGAACGGCATCGGCGGGCTGCCGCTCATCCCCACCACGATCGTGGATACGATCGCGGTGGTACCGGGCCTCAACAGCTGCGTGCCCAAAATCCCGGTCATGACCACGCCGCGCACGCTCAAGTGCGGCAACGTGTGGGACGCGCTGAAGTACGAGTACCGGCTCGAAACCGCGTACACCGGCTACGGCAGCTGGTTCTTCGCCGCCCGAGGCTGGGGCGATCTGCCGGAGTTCACCGCGACGCAGTGGCCCGTGCCGTACAACGAGATGGATGCCCGCAGCGAGAAATTCTACGGCTTTGGCGGTCCGGGCGGGCAGTCGGCCGCGGGGCCGGGAAATTATGGAATGTTTGGCGGAGGCGTCTACTGAGCATGGCGCTGACTCCTGTGGCGCGCCTCGGGCTGCTCGGGCTCGCGCCCGTCCTGCTCGGGGCGTGCTATACGTATCGTCCCCTCGAGGCGCCGTTACCCGAGCAACGCGTGTCGGTGGTGCTGACCGACGCGGGCCGTGTCGAGTCGGCGCATCAGATCGGGCCGGAGACGCAGCGCATCGAAGGCAGCTTCCTCGGCGCGGACGATACGGCCTACATGCTCGCCGTGGCCAGCGTCAAGCCGATCGGCCGCGACTGGGTGCGCTGGAGCGGGGAAGAGGTCAGCGTGCGGCGCGATTATGTCGCCCAGCTGTACGAGCGGCGGCTGAACAAGACGCGGACGGGCTTCTTGATCGCAGGGATCACCTACGCCGTGATCACCGCCATGGTGCGGTTCGACATTCTGGGATTCGGCCGGCTCGACATCCCGATCATTCCCGGCGGCGGTGGGGGCACCGGGGATCAGTAGCGGCGTTCGGCCATCCTCAACCCGAAACTGAGCGTGCCTATGAATCGATTTGCGTCTTTCGTGTGCTGCGTTGTCGCGATCGCCCTGGTGGGTTGCAAGAAGGACGCGACCTTTACGGAACCCATCGGCGACTTTGCCGGCATCACCTGGGCGAACCTCGTGCCCGATACCGGCAAGCTCGATGTCCGCGTCGTCGACATTGTCAGCAACGCCGGACTGTATCAGGCGGACTTCCGCACCAGCCTGATATACCCGCAGGGAATCCAGGCGGGGACGCGGCACATCAAGGTATTCATTCACAGCACCAACCCTGATACCGCCAAGCTGTTCCTGGTGGATACCACGTTCAGCTTCGTGGTCAATGAGCCCTACTCCTTCTACGTCGCGGGGTTCGCTCGCGCGGGCGCCACGCCGCGTGCGCGGGCGGTCATCGCGCCGGCGACGCTCCCGACGCTCGGCCCGACACAGTTTGCGGTTCGCGTGCTGAACCTCACTCCGTCCCTGGCGGGCGCCACGACGCCGGACACGACCGTCGCGGTGGATGCGTGGATCAAGCCGGTCACCGCGACGTCGACGGGAACGCCGGACGTGACGAACGTCGCGTTTGGCGCCGTGTCCCCGTACGTCGTCCTCGACACGGGCCGGTATGAGGTCGCCCTGACGGCGACGGGCACCGGCGCGGCTCCATTCGTCGCCGCCCCGGTGTTGCCGGGCACGCGCGGGACGCCGACGGTCGATGCCATCGGCGGATCGATCGTGGCGGGGACGGTCCTCACCGCGGTGATCCTGCCGCGCTCCGTGCCGGGGTCGAAGGCGCCGCAGGGCGGGCTACCCACGGCCCGTGCCACCGACACCACGGCGGCGGAGGCGTCGCGTCGCATGTTTCTCAGCGGCGACACCGTCACCGCGCAAAGCGGGTCGGCGCGGGTGCTGGTGAATCGCAGCGGGGGGAAGGCGGACTCGACGCTGGGAGGCACAGGAACGCGCTCAACCACCGGAGTCGCGCGCGGCGACGTGGTGTTCGTGTCGGGAGCGACGCAGCCGGAGTACAACGGCTGGTTCGCCGTCCTGGCCGTTGCCGATTCGCTGTCCTGCTCGCCGGTGGATCCCGGCGATACGGCGGTGCGCTGCAACGCTGCCAACGACACCGCCACGACGCGCTTCCGGTTCCGGTACAAGATCGCGGCGACGCCCGTGTCACCCGCCACCGGCACGCCGGTGTTCCGGATCTATCCGCCGATCGCGACCAGCGACTTCACCAAGCCGTACATCCTGTTCGTGGTGGACAAGCGGCCGCCGAATACCACGCCCTGAAGGTGCAGACGCGCAAAACGCCGCCGGCAACCTGCCGGCGGCGTTTTGTTTGTGTGCAGGCCGGCTCAGGGTCCCGGTCGCCAGCGCGCCATCGTCTCCAGTCGCTGCCTGTTGCTCGTCCGCGTGATGCGGACGCGGTTTCCTCCCGCCGTATCCGAGACCCAGATGTCTCCGTCGCAGTCGTACGCGATGCGCACGCCGTCCGGCGACCAGTCCGGCAGCTCACAGTCTGGACTGGAAGGGCTGATTTTCTTGGCATTCGCGCCGGTCGTATCCATCACCCAGATCGCGTAGCCGGTCGGGTCGCGGGTCGAGTGGAAGGCGATGCGCGCGCCGTCGGGGGACCAGTCGGGCGCGAGGTCCGTCGCCGCATCGTGAGTGAGATTCACGGCCGCGCCGCCCAGCGTATCCATGACGAAGATGTCCAGGTTGCCGCTGCGATTCGAGACGAACGCGATGCGATCGCCGGCCGGAGACCAGGTGGGCTGGGCGTCGTCGTGTAGATCGCTGGTCAGCCGGCGGACATTGGCGCCATCTGGGTCCATCAAATAAATGTCGAGACCGGCACTGTCCCGATCGGACGCGAACGCGATGCGGGTCCCCACCGGCGACCAGGCGGGCTGCGAATGGTTGAAGCCGCTGTCGAACGTCACCTGGATGACGTTCGACGACGCGAGCTCGAGGATGAAAATGTCCAAGTGCGCCGAATCATTGCGAGTCGATTCGAACGCGAACCGCGAGCCGTCAGGAGACCAGCTCGGCCAGAAGTCGAACGAGCTCCACAGCGTGAGGTTGGTGTCGACGGTGGCGTTGGCGTTGAGCAGGAAAATGTCGTAGCGCCCGGCAACCCCGAAGCCCGCATAGGCGAGGTCCCGGTTCGGCGGCACCGGCGGCAGGACTTCGTCGGGGCTCAGCGCGCAGGCCGTCAGCGCGACGGCGGCCCAGAGAAGGATCGAGTTGCGGAGTTGCATCGTGAGAGTGTCTACAGATGAAGCGTATGCTGGAACGAGGCGCGGGCTGCGCTCAATCCACAATGGCGTCCGGCAGCACGTACTTCATCGGGTTCACCGGATGGCCGTTGACCCACACCTCGTAATGCAGGTGGGGACCGGTGGATAGTCCCGTCGACCCGACCTTGGCGATCGGCTGGCCGCGCTTCACGCGCTGGCCGCGCACCACGAGAATCTTGGAGCAGTGCGCGTAGCGCGTCACGAGGCCGTACCCATGATCGATGGTCAGCATGTTGCCGTAGCCTTCGACCCACGAGACCTGCGTCACGACGCCCGCGGCCGGCGCTTCGATCTCCATGCCCATCGGCGCGGAGACGTCGATGCCTTCATGCGGCCGCGCCAGATGCAGAATCGGATGCACGCGCTCGCGCGCGAAGGCGCTGGTGAGCCAGCCCTTGGTCGGCATGATCGACGGCAGCGCCGCGTAGCGCGCGCGCTGGCTCGACGCCGAGTCGTAGGCCTCGTTCAGGGAGCGGACCAGAATGTTGGCGCGCCGCGTGAGCTGATCCATGTCCATGCGCGCGGCGAGCGCCTGCTTGCCGTTCGGGCCCGCGGCCGCGAGGCTGTCGCGCTCGAACCACTGTCCCGTGGGACCGCCGATGCCCGCCTGCTGGACGTCCTTGTCGATCGGCGACAGGCCGGCGAGCAGCCGCAGTCCCTGTTCGCGATCACTGAAGACGTTGAGGGTGTCACGCAGTCCGACGAGCCGCTCGCGCAGGCGCTGAATCTCACTGGCGAGCAGCTGATTCTCCTGCTCGAGCGCGCGACTCCTCGTGACGTTGACGCCGCGCGACAGCGCGGTGCCGCCGAGTACGAGAAACAGCAGCGCGACGACGCTGCCGATGCCGACGAGCGCCTTGACGACAGTCTGCGACACCTCCACGGCGCGGGACGATCCCGATCCGTGGGGCACCAGCATGACGGTCCAGCGGCGCTCTGCGCTCTTCTTCTTCATATGGGGATGCAAACATAAGGCGCGCCGCATCTCCCCGTCAAATCGCGAGTTGTGCGCTCCGTCACGCTTTTTGGGGCAGGCGGCCTAAGCAGGGACGGGCTTGGGGAATAGCGGGGGCGGTTTGGCGACCCGCTGGCCGCCGACCGAAAGTTCTGCGAAGTCCGCCAGCGATACCGCGTCGAACGGCCGCCCCGCTCCCAACAGCGACCAAATCTCGCGTGCCTTCTCGGGGATGAAGGGGCCGGCGAGAATCGCCAGGCGCGCGACGCTGCGCACCAGATCGGCGAGCACCGTGTCCAGCTCGGCGTCACGCTTTCCCTTGGCGAGTTTCCACGGCGCGGTCTCTTCGACATAGCGATTGCCGCGCGAGGCAAACTCGATCACCAGCCCGGCGCCCTGCTGCAGCTGCTGCGCATCCATCGCGCGCGTATACGCCGCCAGCGTCTCGCGCGCGGCGCGCTCCAGCGGCGAATCACGTCTCCCCTGCGAATCATCGGGGACGATGCCGTCGCGATAGCGCTGCACCATCGACAGCGCGCGCGAGACGAGATTGCCGAACGTGTCGGCGAGGTCCGCGGTGTAGCGGGCGTCGAACCGGTCCCACGTGAAATCGCCGTCGTTTTCGAAGCCGACCTCGCGCATGAGGAAGTAGCGCAGCGCGTCGGGGCCGTATCGCTCGATCGCGGTGCGGATGTTCACGACGGTGCCGGCGGTCTTGCTCATCTTCTTGCCTTCCCACTGCACGTAGCCGTGGGCCCACACGACGCGCGGCAGCTCGAGTCCGGCGGCGAGCAGCATCGCCGGCCAGATCACGCAATGAAATCGCGTGATGCCCTTGCCGACCACGTGCATGTCGGCCGGCCACAGCCGCTCGTAGCCCGGCTCGGGAAATCCCGTCGCCGACAGATAGTTGATGAGCGCGTCGAACCACACATACACCGTCTGCTCGGGATCGCCGGGGAAGGGAATGCCCCAGGGCAGCCGCTGGCGCGAGATGGACACGTCCTGCAAGCCGTCCTCGACCAGCCGCACCACCTCGTTGCGACGGATGGCCGGCTCGACGCGCAGCGCGCCGGTCGCGATCAATTGCAGCAACTTCTGGCTGTACGCGCTCAGGCGAAAGAAATGATTGCGCTCTTTCGTGGCGATGAGGTCGAGGGTGGGATGCTCGATGCAGTGGCCGTTCGCGATCTGGGACGGCTGCTTGAACTCCTCGCAGCCGGTACAGTACAGTCCCTCGTAGTCGGCGACGTACAGATCGTCGGGACGCTGTTGTTGAATGCGCTCCAGCAGCGCCACGACGCCGCGCACGTGCCGCGGCTCGGTGGTGCGGATCCAGTCGTCGTTGCTGCATTCGAGCTGGCGCCAGTAATCGGCAAACGTGGTCGCCATCCGATCCACCCATTCGCGCGGCGTGACGTTGGCCCGTGCCGCCGCCTGGATGACCGACTGGCTGTGCTCGTCCATCCCCATGAGAAAATGCACTTGATCCCCGCACAGCCGGTGATAGCGGGCGATGCAGTCGGCGCCGACTTTCTCCAGGGCGTGCCCCAGGTGGGGATCGCCGTTGGAGTAATCGATGGCGGTGGTGATGTAGAACTTCTTCACTACACGCGCAGCTGGTCGAGCGTGACCACGCGGGTGGTCCCGTCGTCGGACCGCAGCGTCACACGCTCCCGGAAGATGTCGAGCGACACGACGCGCTCGTTCCCCACGGTCGTCTTCAGCGTCTTGCCTTCTTTCGGAAAGCGCTTGCGCTGCTGCACGTAAAAGTCGTGCTCGTAATGCAGGCAGCACAGCAGCCGGCCGCAGGGCCCGGAGATCTGCACCGGATTGAGCGACAACCCTTGCGCTTTGGCGAGCGACAGACTCACCGGCCGCCCTTCCGGCAGCCAGCTCGAGATGCACAGCTGCCGCCCGCAGCGTCCGATGCCGTCGAGGCGCCGGGCCTCATCGCGCGCGCCGATCTGGCGCAGCTCGATGCGTGTCCGGAACACCCCGGCGAGATCGCGCACCAGGGCCCGGAAGTCGACGCGCTGCTCGGCGGTGAAGTAGATCGTCAATTTGCGCTTGTCCCATTGCCATTCGGCGTCGGACACCTTCATCGGTAGGGCATGCTGGCGCACCCGGTCGCGCACCGTGCGCCGGACGTCGTCTTCGTTGCTGCGCAGGTCGGCCGCCGTCTTGCGGTCGTCATTGGTGGCCTGCCGGAGAATCGCACGGGGGGGAGGCGCCGGAGGCGCGTCGCCACCCTGGCGGTTACACGCGCCACAGCGCTCGCACTTCTTCTCGGCCACACCGCCCACAGCCGACACGACCCCATAGTCCTGCCCGCGCTCGACCTCGACGATGACGGCGTCATCGAGTCGGAGCGGGGAGGAGTCTGGGGACGGCCAGGTGAAGTATTCGCGCCGGTTCCCTTTGAACCGGACTTCGATGACAGGCGTCAACTCACTTCTCGGTTAGCGCACCCATGGAAAGGTACTTCTCTTCGCGACGTTTGAGGAGCTTATCGATCTTGAACTTGCGCAGCTGGCTCAAGTGGCGCTGCAGCGCGTCGCCGAGGGACGCGGCCGCCGCTTCCGGGTCGGAATGCGCGCCCCCGGGGGGCTCGGGGACGATTTCGTCGATGACACCGAGGCCCAGCAGGTCCTGCGCCGTGATCTTGAGCGCCTCGGCGGCCCGCTCGCGCTGGCTGGCGTCCTTCCACAGAATGGCGGCGCAGCCCTCGGGCGAGATGACGGAATACACCGAGTTCTCCAACATCAAGACCCGATCGGCGAGGCCTACCGCGAGCGCGCCGCCCGAGCCGCCCTCACCGATCACGGCGGTGATGATCGGCGTCTTGAGAGACGCCATTTCGATGAGGCTGCTGGCGATCGCTTCCGCCTGGCCGCGCTCTTCGGCGCCGAGACCGGGATATGCGCCAGGCGTATCCACGAGCGTGATGACGGGCGCGCCGAACTTGGCGGCGAGCCGCATCAGGCGCATCGCCTTGCGGTAGCCTTCCGGGTGCGCCATTCCGAAGTTGCGGTACAGGTTGTCCTTGGTGTCGCGGCCCTTCTGGTGGCCGATGACCATGACGCTCGTCCCGTCCAGCCGGGCCCAGCCTCCGATGATCGCCGGATCGTCGCGGAACAGCCGGTCCCCGTGCAGCTCGACGAAATCGGTGAAGACGGTGTTGACATAGTCGAGCGGGTAGGGACGGCGGGGATGGCGGGCGACCTGGACGCGCTGCATCGGCGTCAGGCTGCGGTAGATCTCGAGCCGCAACGTCGCCAATTGGTCTTCGAGCGGCTTGATGTTCCTGGTGAGCTCCGGCTTCTCCCCGGCGACGCGCTTGAGCTCCTCGATCTGTTTTTCCAGCTCGAGGAGCGGGCGCTCGAAATCCAGGGTGTACGTCGCCATTTAAACCCTGTGCATCGGGTTTTGGATCAAGTCTACAGCCTCGGTGCCGAGGATTTCCCGCAGCGCAACGAGCAGGTCGTCGACTGGATCGACACAAAACGCGCGGCTCCGCAGTCTGACCTTCCCCCCATTCTCGCTCGTGCCGTTCTCAGCCGCCCACGCGAGGAACACCGGAGTCTTGCCGCGGTGTGCCCCGCACAGCGCCGCCACCGTCTTGGCCGTCTCGGGGTCGGGCGGGTGGGCTGCGGTCCAGCGCAGCTCCAAAGCCAAGGCGCCGCTCGGCTTCAGCTCGTCGAGACTCACCGCGCGGTCGACGACAAACGGTGCCTGTTCCTCGTCGCGGTCGCGCGGAATGTAACCGCCGATGAACAGATATGCGCCATCGGCGCGAATCACCGAGTTCAGCCTGGCCCACGCCTCCGGGAATACGATGACTTCCGCGGTGCCGTGGAAATCCTCCAGCGTCAGACGCGCGTACTCGGCGCCCGACTTCTTGGAAATCTGTCGTTTCACGATGCTGACGACGGCCGCAATATTGACCTTTCCTTCACTCCACATGCCGAGTGTGGCGGTCGAGCGCTTGCTGAAAAGGTCCACCTCCGTGCGGAATTTGGCGAGGGGGTGGCCGGAGATGAAGAATCCCAGCACCGCCTTTTCCCGCGCCAGGCGGTCATGCTCGCTCCACGGGTCGACCTCCGGCAGCGTCAGGGGCGGGGGCGCGGCGGGCGTATCCTCGCCGAACAGGGCGTGCTGCCCCGACGTGCGCTCCTGCTGCCGCACCTGTGCTTCGCTGAACGCATGATCCAGGGCCGCGACCAGCTGCGAGCGCTCGCCTCCGAGGGAATCACACGCCCCGGCGTCGATCAGCGACTCGATGACGCGCTTGTTGCACAGCCGCAGATCGATGCGGTCGCACAACTCGACCAGTGTGCGGTACGGTGCCGACTGCCGTCCCGCGATGATGGAGGCGATTGCGCCCTCCCCGACATTGCGCACCGCACCCAGCCCGAACCGGATCCGCCGATCCCCGACGACCGTGAACTTGTAGCCGGACTCGTTCACGTCGGGTGCGAGGACCTGCAGGTCGAGCTCGCGAGCCTCGTTGATGTACTGCACGACGCGATCGGTATTGCCGATTTCCGACGACAGCAGCGCCGCCATGAACTCGGCCGGATAATACGCCTTGAACCACGCCGTCTGGTACGACAGGATCGAGTAGGCGACGGAGTGTGACTTGTTGAAGCCGTAGCGGCCGAACGTCTCGATCTGCGCGGCGATCTCCTCCACCGTCTTCTTGTCGTGGCCACGCGCGATGGCGCGCTTCACGAAACTGCCGAGCTCCTCCTGGATCAGCTCCTTGATCTTCTTGCCGACCGCTTTGCGGAGCACGTCGGCTTCGGCGAGCGAATAGCCGGCCAGCTCGCTCGCGATGCGCATCACCTGCTCCTGGTATACGATCACGCCGTAGGTCGGTGCGAGAATTTCTTCCAGCGCGGGATGCGGGTAGCGGACCTTCTCGCGCCCCAGCTTGCGGTTGATGTAGACGAGGTACATGCCGGTGTCGAGCGGACCTGGGCGCAGCAGCGCGTTGGTCGCGACGAGGTCGTCGAAGCAATCGCACTTCATGCTGCGCAGGCAGTCGGTCGCCAGCGGCGATTCAAACTGGAAGATGCCCGCCGTGCGCCCCGCCCGCAGCAGCTCGTACACTTTGGGATCGTTCAGGTCGGGCCGCTCGAGATCGATCGTGACGCCGTGACGCTCCGCGACCATCTTCGTCGCGTCGTGCAGCACGGTCAGCGTCTTCAGACCCAAGAGATCGATCTTCAACATTCCGACCTGTTCGATGCCGGCCATGTCGTACTGGGTGATGATCGCGTCGGAGTCGGTTTTGGAATCGGGCGCCGTGCAGACGGGGACGTAGTCGGTGAGCGGGCCGGGCGCGATGACGACGCCCGCCGCGTGCACCGACGCGTGGCGCGCCAGGCCTTCGATGCGCGAGCCGAGATCGAGCACCTTGCGGATCCGCTCGTCTTGCGCCGCCGCCGCTTTGATCTCAGGCACCTTCTCGCCCGCTTCCGCGAGCGTGACGGAGAAGGCCGGTCCCGACGGAATCAGCTTCGTGAGCCGCTCGACGTCGCCCATCTCGACGCGCAGCGTGCGCGCCACGTCGCGGAATGCCGCGCGCGCCTTCAGCGTGCCGAACGTGATGATCTGGCCGACCGACTCGCGGCCGTACCGCTCGCGCGCGTACTCCAGCACCTCCCCGCGGCGCTCGAAGCAGAAGTCGAGGTCGATGTCCGGCATCGAGATCCGTTCGGGGTTCAGGAAGCGCTCGAACAGCAGGTCGAACTGCAGCGGATCGACGGTCGTGATGCGCAGCGCATAAGCGATCAGCGAGCCGGCGGCGGAGCCGCGTCCCGGCCCCACCGGGATGCCGCGATCGCGCGCCGCCTTGACGAGATCGTAGACGATGAGGAAGTAGCCGGCGTAGCCGGTGCGCGTGATGACGTCGAGCTCGTACGCCAGCCGCTGCTCCACGGCGGCGGGCAGCGGATCGCCATAGCGCTCGACGGCGCCCAGCCGCGCCAGGTGCACCAGCAGATCCTGGTCGGTCGCGAACTCTGGCGGGCGCGGATACTGCGGCAGGAAGTACCGTTTCTCGAAGTCGAACTCGCACAGCTCCGCGACGCGCGCGGTCTCGGCCAGCGTCTCGGACCGATCGCCGACCACGGTGCGCATCTCGGACTCGGACTTGACGTAGCTCTCCTGCCCGAAGAAGCGAAATCGCTTGGGATCGTCGAGGTCTTTTCCCGTCCCGATCGCCAGCAACACGTCGTGCGCTTCGGCGTCTTCCTTCTTCAAGTAATGCGCGTCGTTCGTCGCGGCGACCGGCAACCCCAGTTCCTTGCCGAGGCGCAGCATGCCTTCCATCACGAGCCGTTCTTCCGCAATCCCGTGGTCCTGGATCTCGAGCCAGAAGCCGTCGGGCCCGAAGGTCCGCGCAAACCACTGGGCGCTCGCCTTGGCCGCCTCGTAGTTCCCCTGGCGCAGATAGAGCGCGATTTCGCCCGACAGGCATGCAGCCAGCCCGATGATGCC
>Ga0137409_10002554_pt1 | contig 19462 bp, 21 predicted proteins | sample CZODoug1_16funga_FD_122059 | JGI IMG/M metagenome (GOLD analysis project Ga0137409, IMG submission 122059) | Vadose zone soil fungal communities from Angelo Coast Range Reserve, California, USA - CZODoug1_16fungal (Hybrid Assembly) | ecosystem: Environmental > Terrestrial > Soil > Vadose zone... | reverse complement strand
GATCGGTCGCCATCGCCCTCGTGGGCCGTACCAGGAGTGCGGCTCCATCGGCGCGAACCAGCCGGCTGGCGATCGAGCCGAACACAGGTCCCGCGATGATCACCGTCGGCGCGGCGATGGTGAGACCGAATGCGAGCGTCAGTCCCATGTCGGCCTTCAGCGCCGCGATCGCGACGAGCGGGCCCGGATGTGGCGGCACAAGGCCGTGAAGCACCGACAGCCCGGCAAGGGCCGGGATTCCGACGGTCATCGGCGGGATGTCGAGCCGGCGCGCGACGAGCACGACGATCGGAACGAGCAGGACGACTCCCACTTCGAAAAACAGCGGCAGCCCGATCAACGCCGCGACGCCCGCGACGGCCCAGGGCAGCCATCGCGCACGGACCCCGCTGACCACTCTGTCGACTACGACGTCGGCGCCGCCGCTGTCCGCCAACAGCGCGCCGATCATCGCGCCGAGCGCAATCAGCAAGCCGACGCTGCCGACCGTCGATCCGACACCCGCCGTGAATGAGTCGACGATCTTCGCGGCGGGCATCCCGGCGACGACGCCAAGCACGGCAGACCCGAAGATCAACGCAAGGAACGGATGGACGCGAAGCAGCGAGATCAGCAGAACGACGCTGACAATGCCGAGCAGAGCCGCTGCCATGAGGTGAAGATCGCCTGCCGGGGCAACGAGCTGGTCAGCGAGTAACATCGCGCGTATCGTGTATCGATCTCAGAGTCGAAGCGCCGTCCGAATGCATTCGACGAGCTCGCCGACGGTCAATCGACCGTCCACCACCAATGCGTCGTGTGGGGGCTCGAATGTCGCGAGCTGACTCGTCAACAACGCGGGGCCGGCAAAGTGGCTGCGTCGTCCTGAAAGCCTGCGTGCCAGGACGTCACCTGGAACGTCGAGATGGACAAAGACGAACCGCGGATCATTCGGCGCGAGCCTCTCGCGGTACGTCTGGCGCAACGCGGAGCAGGCAACAACGACGGCCTCGCCGGCATCGAGAGCCTCGAGGGACAGCGCGCGCACTCTGTCGAGCCACGGCGCACGGTCGGCGTCCGTGAGCGCCTCGCCTCGCCGCATCTTCTCGACGCTCGCCGGCGTGTGCGCGTCATCTGCGTCCACGAACCGCGCGCCAATCTTACCAGCGAGTTCCATTCCGACGGTCGTCTTTCCGGTGCCCGCGGGTCCGATGAGCACGATGGCGCGTGGAGCACCAGCCATGTCGCGTTATTCCAGCGATCACATAGTGCTCGAGGCGGCGATGGCGGGCAAGTGCTAACGTCCACGAATTACGTTATCCTGAGCCGCCTGTTGTGGATGGGAAAGGTGGTCGGAGAGCGATGACGATCGACAAAGCCGCACCGACCGGGGGCAATGCCTGATGCATCTTGCGCCGATCGATGTCGTCCTGATCGTCATCTACGCCGCGTTCGTCCTGGTCATCGGGTTCCTGCTGCGGCGGCAGATGGTGGGAACCGCCGAATTCTTCCTGGCGGGCCGCTCGATGCCGGCGTGGGTCGCCGGGCTCGCGTTCCTCTCGGCCAATCTCGGCGCGCAGGAAATGATCGGGATGGCGGCGAGCGGCGCGAAATACGGCATCCTCACCAGCCACTTCTACTGGGTCGGTGCGATCCCCGCGATGGCGTTCGTCGGCGTGTTCATGATGCCGTTCTACTACGGGTCGCGGGCGCGCAGCGTTCCGGAGTACCTGAAGCTGCGATTCGACGAAAAAACACGCGGCTTCAACGCACTCACTTTCGCGGTCATGACGGTGTTCTCGTCGGGCATCAGCATGTACGCCATGGGTGCGCTGCTCGCGCTGCTGCTCGGGTGGAACATCCACGCGAGCATTGCGGCATCGGCGCTCGTCGTTCTGCTGTATATCACGCTGGGCGGGTTGACGAGCGCGATTTACAACGAGGTGCTGCAGTTCTTCCTCATCGTCTTCGGCTTTGCGCCGGTCGTGTATCTCGGCCTGCGCGACGCTGGCGGCTGGCAGGGGCTCACCGCGCGTATCCCCGACACCTTTGTGCACTCGTGGACGTATCTGGCGCGAGCCGACGCAAACCCGATGGGCGTCGAATGGTTCGGCATGGTCATGGGCCTCGGGTTCGTTCTGTCGTTCGGCTACTGGTGCACCGATTTCCTCGTCGTGCAGCGCGCGATGGCCGCCAACTCGATGAGCGCGGCGCGGCGCACGCCGCTCATCGCCGCTGTGCCGAAGATGCTGTTCCCGTTCCTCGTCATCGTGCCGGGCATGGTTGCGCTGGGGCTCACCCTCCACCCGAATCCAGGCGCAGCGCCGGTGCTGCCCACGCTCGCCGACGGGACCTACGACTACAACATGGCGCTGCCGCTGATGATGTCGCGCTATTACCCGGCCGGTCTGCTCGGCCTCGGGCTGACAGCGCTGCTGGCCAGTTTCATGTCGGGCATGGCCGGCAACGTCACAGCGTTCAACACAGTGTGGACGTTCGACATCTACCAGAGCTACCTCCGACCGCGCGAGAGCGATCGGCACTATCTCTCGATGGGCCGCATCGCAACCGTATTCGGCGTGCTCATCAGCATGGCCACGGCGTACGCCGCGATGCGCTTCAACAACATCATGGACATGCTGCAGCTGGTGTTTTCCTTCGTGAACGCGCCGCTGTTCGCGACGTTTCTCCTCGGCATGTTCTGGAGGCGGACGACCGGTCACGGGGCGTTTTGGGGTCTCGTCGCAGGAACGGCGGCGGCTGCGCTGCACTACGAGGTCACCGGTGTCGTCGGCGCCGCCTCGCTTCTTCCGAAGATTGCGGTGCTGCATGTGTACCCGTCGGATATGGCGCAGAACTTCTGGGGCGCAATCGTCGCGTGGACGACGTGCTTCGTCGTCACCGGAGCGATCAGCCTGATGACGGCGCCGAAGGCCGAGGCAGACCTGCGCGGTCTGGTGTACGGGCTGACGGCGCACGACCTCGGTGACGACCCGGTCTGGTACCGTCGTCCCGGGGTGCTCGCCGTCGGCATTCTCAGCCTCACGCTCGTACTCAACCTCCTGTTCTGGTGATGTATGCACTTCGACCTGCGATATCCCATCGGGCTGCTCCTTACGACGTACGGCGCCATCCTCGCGATCCAGGGCGCGATCGTCCGCGCCACGGTGCTCGGCCTCAACGTCAATCTTTACTGGGGCGCCGTCATGATCGTGTGCGGACTTGGCGCGCTCTATCTCGCTCGACGGAGGGCATGATGCGCATCGCGATGGTGATGGCGGCGGCGACGGCTGCAGTTGCGGCAGGTGTGGCAGCGCGGACCGCCGCGCCGGACCCGGCACGGTTACAGGTGCGCGTGGACACGGGCGTGCTGTCCGGCAGGGCGACATCCGACGCCGGCGTCCGCAGCTTTCGCGGCGTGCCGTACGCGGCGCCCCCCGTGGGACCACTCCGATGGCGCGCGCCGGAGCCGGTCACGGCGTGGACCGGAGTGCGCAACGCGACCGCATTCTCGGCCGAGTGCGTGCAGAACATCGTGACCGAGCGCAAGCCGTGGACCGAAGAGTTCATGGCGCACGGCGCGACGAGCGAAGACTGTCTGTACCTCAACGTGTGGACGGCGGCCGCCTCCGCGGCCGAGCGGCGCCCCGTGTACGTGTGGCTGCATGGTGGCGGGCTCGTCGAGGGATCCGGTTCGATCGCGATCTACGACGGCGAGTCGCTCGCGCGCAAGGGCGTTGTCGTCGTCGCCGTGAACTACAGGCTGGGCGTGTTCGGCTACTTCGCACACGCGGAACTGACAAAGGAATCGCCGCACCACGCATCGGGGAACTACGGCTATCTCGATCAGGTTGCGGCGCTGCAGTGGGTGCAGCGCAACATCGCGGCATTCGGCGGCGATCCAACACGCGTCACCGTCGGTGGTCAGTCGGCCGGCGCAGGATCCGTGCACGCGCTCGCGGCGTCGCCCCTTGCGAAAGGGTTGTTGTTGCGAGGAGTCGCGGAGAGCGGCTCTGGACTCGGTCGCGCCGCGAAGCCGCTGGGCGAAGCCGAGCAGGACGGCATGCGATTCGCGGCGGCGCGGCATGCCGATTCGCTCGCGGCGCTTCGTGCAGTGCCGTCGAGCGCGCTCGCACCGCCGCTCGAGTCCGATCCGAGATGGGGCGCCGTCGTCGACGGATGGCTTTTGCCCGACACCATCGATCGCGTGTTAGCGCGTGGTGGTCAGAACGACGTCGCGATGCTGACCGGCCTCAATGCAGACGAGGGCAGTTCGGCGCCCACCTATGGAAAGATTCCCGCGGAGGAATTCAAGAAGCAATCGCGCGACAGATTCGGCTCGCGAGCCGATGCGTTTCTTTCGCTCTACCCGGCGACGGAAGACGTAGAGGCTTCTCGATCGCAGATCGACGGGGCACGTGACCAGGGCCTCGTCTCGATGTACCTGTGGGGCGTGCTGCGCGCGAAGAACAGCCGCACGCCGTTGTACACGTACTACTGGGACCACGCGATGCCCGGACCCGACCGCGAGGTGTACCGCGCATTCCACACGTCAGAGGTACCGTACGTGTTCAACACGCTGAACCGATCGCACCGACCGTGGCAGCCGGCGGACCGTGCGATCGCGCAGACGATGTCGACGTACTGGACGAACTTCGTGACGTCGGGCGATCCGAACGGCCCGGGCCTGACGTCGTGGCCAGCATTCGGTCGCGGCGGGCTCGTCACGATGGAACTCGGCGACCATTTCGGCACTCGCGCCGTTGCGGACGCGGCGCAGTTCGAGTTCTTTTCGAAGTACTTCGACGAGGGTCAGCACCGGTGACACAGCGCGCGATGGATTGAAAGAGCACGCGGGGGCCGTCTGTCCGACAATTTGCCGACCGGCCGTGCTAGCTCGTCCAGCAACAGCAGGATTTTCAAAACCGCAGGATTTTCTTGACAGTGAATGCCCGCGCCACGCGTGCCCGACTCCTCGCCGACGGCGTCGACATCCTCATCATCCAACTGATGCTCGGACACGCCAGCATTCAGCAGGCGCAGCGGTACCTGAACGTGACCGATGAGGAGTTGAGGAGAGGACTGGACGTGAGCTGGAACCACAAAGGCCGACCGCTTCGACTGGCATCGGGAGCCTGAAGTGCTCGACCGGTGTCAGGAAGTCTCGTCGGGCTACGCCCTGTTGGATTGTGCGTCGGTCACAGATCGGTCACAACGCGGTCCCAGGAGGCTTGACATTTGGTTGCGGGGGCGCGCAACCAGCGGGACTTGCAGCTGTGGCGCGGCGCGGCGTGACTGTTACGTGTGTCCGCCCGTACGTGTTCTCCGACGGCGGATCGACATCTGTGCGATGCTGGCGGAATGATCCACAGCGATTACCTCACTGGTGTCTTCATCCCGCAGGTCACGCAATTCGACAAGATGTTCAGTGAGACGGTCTTCCCGCCGTTCGCCGACCCGGAGGCGCGGGCGAACAAGGTGGCTCAGGACTATTGGGACCAGAAGATGAGCGAGCCGGTCGCCGAGTTCGGCCGAGATGAGGATCCAGGGGACGTCGCGGACGCGGCGCATCAGAAGAGCATCGATTTCTACGAGACGATGACGGCCATGCACCACACGGTCGTGAACCTGTTCACGGCTGGCGTGTTCCACCTGTCCTGGCGGTTGCCACCGCCGCCGTCCCGAGGTCGGCGGTCTGCCTGATTTCAGCCCTGCAATTTCATGACATCGGAACGCAGCTTCCAGCCGAGGTCTGGATTGCCGTTCCGCGTGGCACGCGTGTGCCGCGCGTTTCAGTGCCGCCGCTTCGAGTAGTCAACGTCTCCGCGGCCGTGTTCGATCTTGGCATCGAGGAGCATCGCATCGAGGGCCAGTCTGTTCGTATCTACAGCCTCGCTCGCACCGTTGCTGACTGCTTTCGGTTCAGGAACAAAGTCGGCCTCGACGTAGCCCTCGAAGCGCTGACGGAGGCGTGGCGCAGCAAACGCCTCAAGCTCGATGAACTCAATCGAATTGCGAAGAAGCTTCGCGTACAGCGCGTGATGCAGCCCTACCTCGAAATGATTGTCATGTGAAGCGCGACGGCCCCAAAAACATCGTGGCGTCCGTGCAGGCGCGCCTCGTCGAGCGAAGCCGCGAGCTCGGTGTCGAGCACCAGCTTACGCTCGCTCGTTTCGGTGGTGAGCGCCTGCTGTTTCGCCTGTCGAAGTCCGAATTTGCCGATCGATTCATTCTCAAAGGCGCGGCTCTCCTCCTGATGTGGCTCGCTGAGCCGATTCGACCGACCAAGGATGTCGATCTCCTCGGTTTCGGTGACACGTCCGCCGAGGCGCTCAACCGCGTGTTCGTGGAGCTGTGCGCCGTCGAATCACCTGACGACGGGCTGACGTTCTTGCCGGACAGCGTTCACGTCGAAGCGATCCGCGAGAACCAGGAGTACGGCGGCATGCGCGTTAAGCTGATTGCCATGCTCGGAAACGTTCGGATTCCGCTGCAGGTTGATGTCGGCGCCTACCAACCACCAACGACCGACCACGAACCACCAACCACCTACCACCCAGTACTTGACGCATATACATATCACTTGATATAGAGTTGGCGTGCCAAAACCGAAGCCCGACGCGTTCCTACCGCTCAAGAGCAACTGGTTCCACATTCTCGTCTGCCTGGTCGGGGGCGAGCAGCATGGCTACGGCATCATGCAGGACGTGCTGGAACGGAGCGGCGGAAAGGTGCGGCTGTGGCCAGCAACGTTGTACGGCTCGTTGAAACGGCTGATCGAGAAGGGCCTGATCGCCGAGTCCGGCGAGCGTCCAGCGCCTGAGCTCGACGATGCCCGTCGTCGGTATTACAAGCTCACGCCGCTCGGCCGGCAGGTGCTCGATCTGGAAAGTCAGCGACTTAAGGATCTGGTGCGGGTGCTCGATGCAAGACGCCGACAGGAGGCGCGATCATGAGCACGTTCGTGATGGGGTGCTGTCGCGCCTATCGGCGGATTGCGCGCGCCTTTCCTCACCAGTACCGGGCGATCTGCGGTGATGGACTGGAGCAGCTCGGCGAAGACCTCGTGCCGCGTGTGTGGCAGCAGCAGGGTGTCGTCGGGTTGATTCGGCTGTTTGGGGATCTCGCGTTACGTCTGCCATGCGAACACTTCTCGACGTGGGCAGACAGATTGAGGGAGGCAACCATGGCAGATGATTTCTTCGAAGGTACGTGGCGCGCCAGGCAGAGCGAGGCCTCGCTGTGGAAGGTCGATCGGCCGGCGCCGCAGCAGGCCTATCTGCGGTTCGAGCCCACCGACACCGGATACCTGATGGTGGCATACGGCGTGGTGAACGGTGAGGCGTGTGCCGAGCGCCCGCAGGCGATCATCGCGGACGGACGTCGCCGCCCCCTGCTCGACTTGAGCGGACGTCCGATCCCAGGTGTGCCTGCAGGCGCGATGACGTTCGGCAGCCGGCCGGATCCCCAAACCCTCGAGCTCGGTTCAGAGGTGGACGGTCAGGTGCTCGGGGCCGGACGGTACAAGGTGTCCGCCGATGGAAAGACGCTCACCGTCACGAACGAAGGCAGCGGACCCAAGGGGCCTTTCGAAGTCGTGATGGTGCTCGAGCGGGTCGTCCCGGATCCCTACCGCGCATAGAGGAGTCCCATGCAACCTCGCGTCGACAGGCATCGGCTCACCTTCGTGCTGCTGGCGTGGCTCGGTGGGGCCACCGTCTGCTTCGCGCAGGACGTCGCTCGGATGGATCAGGTCGTGCAGTCGTATGTCAGCAATGGAACCTTCGCCGGTTCCGTGCTCGTCGCCCGCGGCAGCGACGTGATCGTCAGCAAGGGCTACGGTCTGGCAAACGTCGAGTGGAACGTCCCGAGCAGCCCGAGCGCACGGTTCAAGGTGGCGTCGATCACGAAGCAGTTCACGGCCGCCGCGATCCTCCTCCTCGAAGAGCGCGGGCGACTGAAGATCGATGACCTCGTCAAGACGCATCTGCCCGAGGCGCCAGCGACATGGGACCGCATCACGCTCTTTCACCTGCTGACGCACACCGCCGGATTCCCGGGCCTGCAGTCGACGCCCACCGGTCGTCAGGCACCGGTCGAAAGCGCAGACGGCACGGTCGCGGGATTCGTCACCGCGCTGATGCAGCGGCCACTCGAGTCGCAGCCGGGCGAGCGTTTCAACTACACGAACTCGGGCTACTTCGTCCTCGGTCACCTTATTCAGAAGCTCACCGGGAAGTCCTACGAGACTTTCCTCCGCGAGAACATCTTCACGCCGCTTGGCATGAAAGACTCGGCGCTCGACAGCCCCAGTGTGATCGCGCGCCGCGCCGGGTCGTACACCGTGACGCCGAACGGTCTCGTCAACGCCTCCTATGCTTCCGATCGAATCGTTCCGAACACGGCGGCGGGCTTGTACTCGACGACAGAAGATCTAATGCGGTGGCAGAACGGTTTGTACGGCGGCAAGGTGATCTCGAAGGCCTCGCTGCAGAAGATGACGACGCCGTTCAAGGGCGATTACGGGCTCGGTGTGTACATCCGAACCGTTGACGGCCGTCGAGCGGCGACACACGGCGGCGGCGTGCCGCCGTTTGCCAACTTGACGTATTTCTTCGATCGCGGTGTCTCGGTGGTCGTGCTCGGCAACCTCAGTGTCGCGCCGTCGGCGGAGATCGCCGCGTACCTCGGCGCGCTCGCACACGGCGACACCGTGCAGTTGATGTCGGAGAAGAAGGCGATCACGCTCGCGCCGTCAGTGCTCGCGCGGTACGCCGGCGTGTATCAATTCGCCGTCGGCCAGACGATGACCATCAGAGTCGAGGGCGGACAGCTCGCCGCGCAGCCGGGGGGGGGCAGCGCGCTGCCGCTCCTGGCCGAGTCCGAGACTCGCTTCTTCAACCGCGACATCAACGTCGTCGTCGAGTTCGTCCGTGACGGCGCGGGCAACGTCGCGGAGCTCGTGGTGCTCCAGGGGACGCATCAGGAACGCGCGACGCGCGCGAAGTAATCGTCGCCGCGACGAGACTCGCGAGACTCGGCGCGGTGCTGAACCTACGTACTGTCGAAGAGGGAAGGGGCTGAACGGGATCGAGAACGGGCGTAATGCTAACCGCGAGACGGCCCTAATGCTTCCATCGTCGCCCTAATGCTTCCTATCGTCTTTCTCTGAGGGCCCGATGCTGAACGAGGTGGCAGATGACGCTCTGCAGGACATCCGCTACGGGTTCCGGATGCTGGCGGCCAGCCCCGGATTCACGACAGTTGCCGTGCTGTCGCTGGCCATCGGCATCGGCGCCAACTGCGCCATCTTCAGCTTCGCCGATGCGCTGCTCCTCCGGCCGCTTCCAGTCGCGCGGCCGGGCGAGGTGCTGAGCGTCGGATCGAGGTCCTCGCTCGAAGCGCTCAACGCCAGCTCGCTGGTGTCGTCCTACCGCGACTACGTCGACATCCGCGACAGGAACCGCAGCTTCGACGGTCTGGCCGCCTTCACCTCTCTCACTGCCGGCTTCGCGACCGATCCGACGGCGACGCCGAAGCTCAAGATCGGGCTGCTGATCAGCGGCAACCTGCTGAGTTGAGATCGGGACCGTTCCTGGAGGCTGATGGCGGCGCCCGCGAGCACGAGCATCAGCGCCGATCGCGCTGTATCGTCAACGACGCCGAAGATCCATTGCGATAGCGCGCGATTCATCAGTGCTTCCAGGGCTCGCGGTGCGCGGTACCAAGCAGCCGAGCCGCAGTGCTTGCGATGACCAACGCCCCGATGGTCGCGATTGCTCCCACTTTCGCTTCGGTCAGCACCGGCCCGGTCGCGAAGACGGCCGTCGCGAAGAACAGTCCGAACGTGAAGGCACACGACGCCGCGAGCGCGATAACAACAAGCTCGCGCCAACCCACTCCCGATGGCAGTTGGAGTCCGCACACGAGTGATACGCCGACCGCCCCCAGCATGCCCGCCGGCCGACCGACGAACGCCCCAACGGTCACGGCCCAGGCACCCCGCTCGACACCGTGGACGACGACGCCGGCGTTCACGAAGGCGAACAGGAGAAGGATGAGCTGCACCGGCATCCAAAGTGCGTGCTCAATGTGACCGGGCGAATCGTGAGCGCCGTGCTCGATCTCTGCGCTGAACGGACTCTGGTGCCGCGGTGATCGCGGAAGACACGGCACGATCGGGATCAGCGCGAGGGCGGGGTGAAGGCCGCTCCACCAGAAGCCATACCACATCAACGCGCCACCGATCACGACCTGCGCCCAGATCGTTCGAAGCTTGAGTCGCGTCAGCCAGTCACTGACAGCCAATCCGACGACGATCAGCAGCGGACCGAGCGGCCCCATGTGGCCCGCATGCTGAAGCACACTGATCGCGATCAAGCCGATCGCATTACTGACGATCGCCATCAGGACCACGAAGGGCGCCGCTCCCCCACTGCCGATCAGGACCCGCACGAGGAAATACGCCACGCCGCCGTCTACCGCGCAGACGATGGGCCAGCCGCTCAAGAGCACATGCTCGTCGCCAGCCAGCACGAACGCGCCGTACGCGCCGATCGCACCGGCCGTCCCTCCGATTGCCGCAACGATCGGGAGCGCGGCGCGGCGCCACGTATGCAGCGACCCGCCGGGCATCGTCGCCTCGAGCACCTCTTGAGTCAGCAAGGCGAAAAACAGTGTCATCCCGACGTCGTTGACCGCAAAGGCGAGAGCGTGCGTGATCCGGAAATAGCTCTCCGCGGCAAAGTTGGACCAGAGCAGCGCCCCCGCAGCGCCAATCGGTATGCCGAGCGCACGAGCCGTCGGGGAGCGCAACCCGCGCTTCATGACCGGGGTTGCCGGTGGAGTGTTCCGGCGTCGACCGTGGCGCCGGTCCTCGAGACTGCCTGGAAATACAGGTCGTCGCCAGACACCTCGATCAAGATGAAGCTGCAGTCCTGATCGAAGGCGGCGGCGGTCATGTCCGATCGCTTGACGTCGCCTTTGCGCAGCTGTCCGCCGGCGCCCGACACGAAGTAGGTAATCCCTTTTTGCGGCTTGAGGCGTTCGTACACATGATCGTGACCGGAGAACACGACATTCACGCCGTGCGCGACGAACAGCGGCTCGAGGATGACGCGCAGGTCGACCTGGGAGCCGTGCGTCTTGCCGTCCGAGTACAACGGATGATGGAAGTAGCAGATCTTCCAGTCATCGGTCGACTGGGTCAGCGCGTCCTCGATCCAAGCGCGCTGCTGAGGATCGAGCAGATCGCTGTCGATCACGAAGAACCTGACGTTGCGTCTGACATACGTGTAGTAACGAGCACCACCCATGTTGAACAGCGGATACCGCTGCTCGCTCGGATTGTCGTGGTTCCCAAGCGCCGCGTAAAAGCGGACGCCCGCGTCCAGCAGCGGCCGGAACGGCGCCTCGAACTTCTTGACGAAGTCCTGGGGATCTTGGCGTCCGTACAGGTTGTCCCCGAGCATGATTACCAGCTCGAACGGAAACCGGCGGTGAGACGCAGCCATCTGTCGACCGATGTCGTATTCCGGCTGATCGCCTGTGCCGTTGTCACCGATGGCCGCAAACTTCAGCGATGCCGGCCGGTTCGGCAGCGCCAGCTCCTGCGCGCCTCCGGCCAGCGCGCCGGCACCCAGGAGGAGCACGACCGCGCCGATGCGCTTCACGTGCGAACCGTCTTGAACTTCTTGATTTCCCACTCGACCGAGGCGTCACGACCATCGAGACGCTTGATGATCTTCGCCAGCTTCTTGATATCCTGATCGAACGGCACGGAGACTTCGTACCGTAGTTCGTCGGGCGAGGACGCCCACAACTGGTAGTGCACCCCCTTGCCCCGGAACGCGTGTTCGACCTGCTGGCGGATCTTCAGCGAGTCCTTCGACTCAATCACCAGGTCGAACTGCGCCCGATCTGGCGGTTCGAGCGACTCGAGAATCCACATGACAACGATCACGAAGACGCACAGCGTGGCGGCGACGGCGAACAGGCCGGCGCCGGAGGCCAGCCCCACGGCCAGCGACACGAGAAGGACGCCTGCCTCCTTGGGGCCCTCGATCGACGCCCGGTAGCGCACCAGTCCCGCGGCGCCGGCGATCGCGAACGCGCGCGCGAGGCTGTCGGCGACGATGATCATGACGGCCGTGCCGACGACGGCCAGGAGGATTTGGGTCTGGATGACATGGGAGGATCGCGGCACCAGCGACCGGCGGATTGGCCGGAGTACGCCGAGCGCGGCGCCGAGGAGCGCCGCAATCGGCAGCATCAGCACGGTGTGCTTGAACGAAATGAGCTGATGCGGAAGCCCTTCCATCATCGGCGTGTCTCGACCACGTAGTACGGCTGGCAGCGAACGGGGGCCACCGAGGCTGCGGTCGTATTACCGAGGCGCTCGCCCTCGGCAATCTTTTCGCGCAACCGAGCGATGAACCGATCGGCGATCGCCGGTTCGTAGCCGCCCGCGTGAAACGCATCGCACCACTGGCGCTCGCTGAGCCGGCCGAGCCATTCGCTCGCCCACCCCACATCCTCCGGCGTAATCTGCTTGACCAGCTCCTGATGCCAGCCGTTGTAGTTGAACTGGACGAACCCGCCCGTGACGCTCTTGATGAACGGCTCGCGCTCGAAGATCCCGGGATCGCCGCGCTGGGGTGCCAGGCGACCTGTCTCGCCGAGCGCGGTACCGAGGTCGCGCACGACATACCAGTGGCCGACACCCTCGGCGTGTCTCTTGACTTCGTACAGCGCGTTGTTCTCGTTCTTGATGTCTGAGCTGTTGAACATCATCAGGATGACGAGGAGCCCCTGATAGGGCCGCATGCCGACGAACGGGTTCTGCTGCCACGACCACTGGCCGACATGCTCGATGGATTTGTCCGTCAACCGAAAACGGCCGCCCGGCTCCACGTGGACGCCTTTGTTGTCCTTCATCGAGAACGCCGGCAGAAAGTACTCGGGAGGCTGGTGGTACCCGACAGCAGAGAGCACGCGCGAGAGTGCGATTTCGATCGGTCCCTCGGCGCCCTGATCGTTGTGGGGCGGCTGCTTGACGTGCCATTCGCGGCCGTGCGGGTCCTCGACCGTTACACCGGGATTCGTCCCCTGCTGCTTGCGCTCCACGAATGTGTAGAGCGCATAGGGATCCGGTGCGCGCTCGCTCCCCCAGGGGCCGTACATCAGATCGCGGCTGGAAAGGTCCTGGGGGTGCTGCCACAACTCCGTCAGCGGCGCGTCCGACGGCGGCATGGTCGGCTGAACCTTGGCGGTGCAGAACGGGTAATACAGTGCGATCAGGAGTGGAAACACGTACGCAGGCGCGCGCGTCACATCTCTGTCCTTTCAGGGCACGAATGGAACGACGGCGGAGCGGCCCGAGATCGGGAGCGATCGCTTGAACGGATCGCTGACCTTGATGAAGATCCGCCAGCCCTCGACGCTGTGGCCGACGTCGAGGCGGATGAGCGTCGCGGTCGCGTTGTGGACGCGAAGTCCCGCGCCGAACGACGTTTTCGCACGTCGGAGGTCGAAGTCGGCCACGCGATGTGCCACCTCGCCGGCATCGGCAAACACCGCGGCGTCGACGTGGGTCATCAAGGCCCAGCGTGATTCCGCGTTGAACGCCTCCATGTCGTTGTCGTGAAACCGGTAGTCGAAATAACCGCGCAGCGTGTTCTTCCCGCCCAGGCTCGGCAGGAGATAGAACGGCACGACGTGGCCGCTCGACGCGTCCGAAAAGGCCGCCCGCGCGTGCAGCGCAAGAATCCATCGCCTCGTGCCGAGCGGCACGAATTGCGCGGCGTCTGCCTCGTAGCGCCGGAAGCTGTACGTTCCGCCGTCACGATCCGAATAGACCGCCGCAGACACCTGGTACAGCCCGCCGCCCGTCGGATGGCCTTTGTGATCGCGCAGATCGGCCGCAAGCAGCACGTCCCCGTGGAGAAACGACGGCTGCGTCAGGATGCCCGGCGCGGACGCATCGGAAAAGAGATCGATCGTGCTCGGTACCGCCACGCGCGGACCGGACGGCGCTGAGAGACGCGGGCGCGGGATCGCGCCGAAGCGGCCGCTGACGGAGAGCCATGACGCCGCGCGTACGGTCGCAAACCCAAGGACGTCCGTGTTCTGAAAGCGGTAGCCGCTCTTATCGGAGGCGCGGGACGAGTTGCCGAGGCCGAAGTACTCGATCTGGCGATCGTCCTGGTGCATCGCCTGAGCGCCGAGCGTGAGGCGATCGTGCGCGAGGTGCGGCACCTCGATGCTCGCCTGCATGGTGTTGTAGAGATTCCACGAGACCGCGGCGGAGGCATCGATGCGCAGTTGGTCGTCGAACAACCGCCGTCGATAGCCGGGGCCGGCGGAAATCCAGCCCTCGCCCGTGATCATGTTGCCCGTCTCGACGTAGAGACCGTCCTTCGGTTCGCTCTCGTCGCCGACGGTCGCCTCTGAAGTGGCGACGAGTTTCCGGAGCAGTGTGGGTTCGGCGACGAATCCCTTCGGCGTCGGCGTGATCCAACCCGGTGGAAGGCTGGGAGGTGTCGCCTCCTGAGCAAATCCCGGACGTGGCGCTAGCACAAGAATGGAGAGGAAGAGAGGCACGCAGATTCGAGATGGTGTGCGGTGGTCTTTCACGACGGGGTACGAATTCACTCGACCTCCTCCCCTGTTGCGACACGCGAACAACGCAATTGCCGGTCCAGCGGCAAAGTCCTGAATCTAAAGATCGTTCTCGATTGGTTTAGTGGCGCGATCTCGCCAATGGCGAAATGCTGGACAACAAAGGCCGGTCACGCGAGACGTGGCCGACGGCGCGCGAATGTCTGAGCTGTCAGTGAAGGCGTCGCGCCAGAGGGCACACGAGAAAGGCTTTGTCCGCATTCGCCGGTTCTCTCAAAGAACGGCGGCTGGCCAACCAAAACACCGAACCCGATGTTGGCGAGCACGATGCAATGCGACGGCCCATGACCACAAACGACGCCGCTACATATGCAATGACCCGGAACGGAACGAACCGGCAACGCAGCCGCGCGGCGGTGATCGCGCTTTGGGTGACGCAAGTGGTTCTCGCCCTGGCGTTCCTGATGGCCGGCGGCTCCAAGTTGGCGGGAGTACCAGCGATGGTCACTCTGTTCGGCCAGATCGGCGTGGGACAGTGGTTCCGCTACGTGACGGGCGCCATTGAGCTCACCGCGGGGATCGCGCTGCTGATCCCTTCCGCCGCGATCTTTGGAGCGATGCTGCTCATCCCGACGATGATCGGCGCGATCGTCGTGAACGTGTTCGTTGTTCCCGCCTCTCCGGTTGCGCCGCTTGTGCTCTTGCTCCTGGCGGCGGCCGTCGCATGGGCCCGTCGCGATCAGCTTCGAATCTTTTGAGGACTGTCATATGACCGCGAACGAAGCAGCGATTCGGAAGACCTACCAGGTGGCCGAGGACAAAGACGTCAGCGGGTTCGTGAACTGTTTCACCGAAGGCGGCACCTTCACAGATGAATCCATCGGTCATACGTATCGTGGTCCGAAGGAACTCGGCCGCACCGTCGAGATTTATGCGAAGGCCTTTCCTGACATGCATCGGGAGTTGTACGCCTTCTACATCATTGGAGACACCGTCGTTGTGGAGCTCGCGCAGCAGGGCACGCACAAGGGGCCGCTGGAGCTGCCCATCGGAATCATTCAGCCGACAGGAAAGAGAATGAACGCCCCGTGTTGCGACGTGTTTCAGCTGACCAACGCCAAGATCAAATCCCTCAACTGCTATCCGTCCGGCACGGTCGTCCTGACGCAGCTGGGAATTCTGGAACAACTTAAAGCTGTCCTATGAAGGTGCTCAGCACGAGCGTGCCGATCTTTGCACGTGACATGGAAGCCGCCATCGAGCGATACGAGGCGCTCACGCGTGAGACGGTCAGAGAACGGTTCGAGGTCCCCGAACAGGGGATTGAAATCGCGATTCTCGGTAGCCTGACCATCATCGCCTGGCCAGAACACCATATTGGCGCGCTCAGACACCTCCGCGCGACGTTCATCGTCGATTCGCTTGCCGAATACGCCGCACATTTGCGCTCGACTGGCGCAACGACGCTTCAGGGGCCAAATCCGACGCCAGCCGGCACAAACCTGATTGTTCGAGACGTCGAGGGTGTGGTGTTTGAATTCGTCGAGCCCCACTCGAAGGAGTGATCTCATGTCAACAAGTGAAGTTCGAACGTACAAGTATTTCGTGGACAACGAGTGGCGAAGCGCCCAGGACAACGCCGTCTTCGAGGTCCACGAGCCGTACAGCGGAAGGATCTTTGCCTGCGTTGCCGCAGGGTCTCGCGCCGACGCCCGTATCGCCGTGGACGCTGCAGCAAAGGCGTTCGCGAAATGGTCGGAAACACCACCGGCCGAGAAAGCTCGCCTGTTCCTGAAGGCGGCTGAGATCGTTAGGCGGCGTCGAAGCGAGATCGCCGAAGGGCTTGCGCGAGAAACCGGGTCGACGATCTCGTTCGCGACATTTCAGATGGACTTGGTGGCTGCGACCCTTCAGCAGGTTGCGGGCTGGGTGTTCCTGCCAAAGGGGGAGGTGCTGGAAACGAATCTGCCGGGCACACATTCGATCGGTGTGCGCCGCCCCTTGGGTGTCGTCGCCAGTTTCACGCCATGGAATGGCGCGAACGTCCTGTCCTGGCGCGCGGTCATTTCACCCGTGGCTGCGGGGAACACGGTGGTCGTCAAGCCGTCAGAGTTCGCGCCGGTATCGGCGGGCATCATGGTCGCCGAGGTCGCGGAAGAGGCTGGGTTTCCTGCAGGAGTGATTAACGTTCTGACCCACGCGCCCGGAGCCGCCGGTGTGATCGCAGACGAGTTTTTCGAGCGCCCCGAAGTCCGCGTCATCAATCTGATTGGCGGCGTGAAGACGGCGCGGATGCTCGCCGAACGTGCCGGGCGCACGCTCAAGCGCACCGTCCTGGAACTTGGCGGGTTCAACCCAATGATCATCCTTGACGACGTGGACATGGATTACGCCGTCCGCACCGCGACGTTTGGATCATTCTTTCATCAAGGTCAGATCTGTCTGAATACGCGCCGGATCATTATTCAGCGGAAGATCTACGACGAATTCCTCAAGAAGTTCGTGGCGCGGACGAACACGCTGACGGCCGGCGATCCCCTGGACCCGAAAACGATCATCGGCCCCGTCATCACGTCCGCCGCGGTGAAGCTCATCGATGAACGCGTCAAGGAGGCCGTCGCTCGAGGCGCCAAAGTTCACGCGGGCGCGAAGTACGACGGGCAGATTTACTACCCGACCATTCTGACGGATGTGCCGCTCGATGCGGCCATTGCCAATGAGGAAACATTCGGACCGGTTGTCGTCGTCGAAGCCGTGGGGACACCTGAGGAAGCGGTCGACGCCGCCAACCGCACCATGTACGGCCTTACCTCGTCGATTCTCGCCGGGAACACGTACAAGGCGTTCGAGATGGCGCCCAAAGTTCTCGCGGGCATCGTGAACGTCAATTCCCCCACCGTCAACGACGAGATTCACGCGCCGATGGGCGGCGTGCGTGACAGCGGCTGGGGCCGAACGGGCCCGCGCAGTTTGGACGACTTCAGCGACGTGATCTGGATTAACGCACACACGGGGCAACGTCAGTATCCGTTCTGAACGTCGGTGCGGTGATCAACACACTGCGCACGTCGCAGACGCAGGGATTGTCAACGATGATCGACGCATCGAATCACAACGGAGGCAAGTCCTCGCCCAGGAGTTACTACGACTTTATCGTGGTGGGTGCCGGTGCAGCCGGCTCGATTCTCGCGAGTGAGCTGTCCGCGTCGGGCGCGCACGTGCTTGTCCTCGAGTCCGGGGGTCCGGACGACGCACCGACGATCGCAAACCCGAGCATCTGGTTTTATAACGTCGGTGGACCGCTCGACTACAACCTGCCCCTCAACCCGACGCCGCAATTGAACCATCGTAAATTCAATATCGCCCTCGGTCACGTCCTCGGCGGTGGCAGCAGTATCAACGCGATGGTTTGGACGCGTGGCATGCAACGGGACTACGACGGATGGGCAAGAAACGGAGCGACGGGCTGGGCCTTCGCCGATGTGCTGCCGGTGTTCAAGGCCCAAGAGGACTGGGAGGGCGGCGCGAACGCATGGCGCGGAGTCGGCGGCCCCATTCACATTCGGCGTCCGAAGGATCCGCATCCGACCGCGCCGGTGTTTCTGGAAGCGGCGCGCCAAATGGGCATGCCCATCCTGGATGACGTGAACGGTCCCATGGTCCCCGGCGCCGGTTACATCAACATGAACATCGCGCTCGATGGGACGCGTGTGAGCGCCGCTCGCGCGTTCCTACACCCGGCGTTGTCGCGACCGAATCTCACGCTGTTACTCAAGACAAACGTGGTGAAGTTAAACTTCCAGGGCACGCGTTGCGTCGGCGTCAAGGTCAACACCGACGGCGCGGTGAAGGACATCGCGGTCGATCGAGAAGTCATCCTCGCTGCCGGTGCCATCCACTCCCCGCAGCTTCTCATGCTATCCGGCATTGGTGAAGCGAATGTGTTGCGAGCTCTCGGTATCGATGTCGTAGAGAACCTGCCTGGGGTTGGCAAGAACCTTCAAGATCACGTCCTCGTGTCAGGCGTGGTATTTAAGTACAAGGGCAAGATGCCCGCCCGACCCGCAGACAGCAACGCGGTCGAGGCGGAGGCGTACCTCTCAAGCGGTCCCTCGGGAGACACCGACATCAACCTAGTTCTCGAACAATTGCCCGCGCTCACTCCGGAAGCTACCGCGCGCTTCGGAACACCACCGGACGACGCGTTCACGATTGCGCCCGCACTGGTGCAGCCAACTAGCAGAGGGTCGGTCCGTTTGGCCAGTCGCCACTTTCAGAGTGCCCCCGTTATTGAGGCGAATCATCTCGGTACCGATAGCGATTTTACGGCTATGGTGCGCGCCATCGAGGCGGCGCGCGAAATCGGCAACCAGCGCGCGTTTGACGGCGTCCGCGAGGTCGAACTGGTTCCCGGTCCAAAGGCCACTGCCGAGGACGTCCGGGAGCTGGCGCGACTGGCATCGGCCAGCTTTGGCCATGCCGTGGGCACATGCAAGATCGGCGTCGATACGCTCGCCGTTGTCGACGCGCAGTTACGCGTGCACGGAGTGTCGGGGTTGCGTGTCGCTGACGCCTCGGTGATGCCGCGGATCATCACGGGGCCGACCAACGCGCCGACGCACATGATCGCCGGTAAGGCGGCGCAGCTGATCCTCGCTGCACGCTGAACGGACACGCCACCATGGCTCGCACCATCGACGTTCATCAGCACTTCCTGCCGGATTTCTTCTGGCGCGAAACGAATGAGGGCGCAAACCCAGTCGGGGGGATCATGCCTCCGCCGTGGACCGAGTCGACGGCCCTCGGATTCATGGACGACGCCGGCATCGATGTCGCGGTGCTATCGATATCCACGCCTGGAGTC
>Ga0137409_10002553_pt1 | contig 19467 bp, 16 predicted proteins | sample CZODoug1_16funga_FD_122059 | JGI IMG/M metagenome (GOLD analysis project Ga0137409, IMG submission 122059) | Vadose zone soil fungal communities from Angelo Coast Range Reserve, California, USA - CZODoug1_16fungal (Hybrid Assembly) | ecosystem: Environmental > Terrestrial > Soil > Vadose zone... | reverse complement strand
CCACAACTTCGACCGACACTTGGCCCACTGGGATCGTCGCGCGTCCCCCTGCTGGACGTTTCGCAATCCATTCTTAGACCGTCTCGTGCCGCAGCACCCCCGGGGAAGCCGGCCGTGCCGGTACCCGGGGGCAGTCATCGACGACGCGCACGGATGCTGGAAGGGGCTGCGTTGCAGCATTATAGGTTCTGCAGTTAGACCGATTCGCTCGGCTGAGGCTGTATTTGGACGTTTTTGTCTGTGTTCCCATAGAGTTTGAGGATGATTAGCGATATTATCGTACGAAGATAACTTCGCTAATTAGGCTATAAATGGATCCGATTCTCAATCCATTCTCCCCCGGTGCCGGCGCTCCGCCCCCTGAATTGGCGGGTCGCGGGGAACTGCGCGAACTGGTTCGAATTGCGGTCGAGCGAATTCGCTTAGGTCGACCCAATAAGAGCATTTTGATGGTCGGGCTGCGTGGGGTGGGTAAGACCGTGCTATTGGATCGCATGCGCGATGACGCGGAAGCGTCGGGAATTCACAGCATGCGCATTGAAGCTCCCGAAGGTCGTTCGTTGCCGGCTTTGCTCGCTCCGCAATTGCGGCAATCCTTGTTGGCGCGAAACGCACAAGCGCGGGAATTTGGGTCATCGAGCCTTGCGGTCGTTTCGGCACGCTTGAGGGGCATACTAATCCGGAGTGTATTCCTGAATAGTTAAACTAATTCGCAGTTATCTCCGTATGCCCGACTACGCCAGACGGCTTAAATTTACGTTGCCACGCGCTGCTCATTTGCACTGAGAATGAAGAACGCGTGGTGGGAACCCTGCGAATCGTTCCCTGGAGAACCTTCCTGACAGGCAGAGCGCTTGGATCTCGACGCGGCGCTTAGGCTTCTGCCGCCGCAGCAGAGGCTGTGCGTCGTGCTCGCGTATAGTGAGGGTTTGACATCCTCCCCGCCTTAAAGGGCGGGGATTCCCTCAGCAGGCGTTCGATGTCCCGAACGGAAGAGGATATTGAGAGCGGAGTTGATATCACGATCATGCGAGATGCCACACTCAGCACATACCCAGCTTCTTATTCCGAGGTCTGCGACACCTTTCGGCCCCGTCTCGCTGGCGCAAGACGAACAGACTCGGGAAGAGAACGATTCATTCACTTCCTCGTACCAAGCCCCGTGCGCCGTCGCTTTGTAGCGGAGCATGTTGCGGAAGGAAGACCAGCCTGCATCGAGGACAGACTTCGCCAGGCGGGTCTTGGCGAGTCCAGCGGCGTTCACACTACCGACCGCGATGTAGTCGAACTCTCGAACGATGCGGGTCGAGAGCTTGTGGTGAAAGTCACGGCGCGCATGGACGATGCGCGCGTGGAGGTGGGTCGCCTGCCGCCGTTTGCGGGCCCGCTGGGCGGTAGCGAGCTTGCCAGCCAGCTGCCAGAGAAGCCGAGGGTTCTCGACCTTCTCCCCGTTGGACAAGGCAGCGAAGTCTTTAAGGCCCAAGTCGATGCCAATCCCGCGGCGCACCGGCCGCGCCTCGGCTTGAGCGACTTCAACGACAATGTTCAAGAACCAATTCCCGCATGCATCGCAGGAGAAGTTCGTTCCGTCCTTGATCTTGCCGTCCGGCAGCGGCCGAGAGAGGAATACCCGAAAGGTGTTCCCGGCAAAGCGAAAGGCCTCCCCCTCGCGCTTAAGATCCCGGCCTTTCAGGGGCACCCAGCCCAACGAGCGCCTGCCCCGCCACCGCAGGAACGGGCGGTTCTTCTGACGGCGAGACTTGGCGTATTGTTCACACACGGCGTTGATGGTGCCCGCGTGCAAGGCCAGTTCCTTGCTGGTTCCCGCCGTCAACCGATTGAGATCGAAGCCGGTCGGCCAGCGCTTATTCCATTTCAGCGCCTGTTGTTGAGTCTCATTGCAGTAATTCCAGACGAAGTTGCAGGCGCGCGCCTGGCTGTCGAGCAGTCCGGTCAGCGATTTGACGCGATATCGATAGACCAGCAACATCGGCGAAAACTACTGCCTTCAAGGGCCTTAGACAAGACCTTAAAACTGTTGGAAACGCCGACTTTTGCACCACCCATCTTTAAAAAGACAAAGTCATCGGCGCGGCCCGCTGGAAGGTCGGCTTGTGGTTCGTCACGTATTTCTTGGCCTCTGCTGGTGAGGTGCCGATTTCGGTTCTATGCCAATGCGCAAAACAAAAGCAAACCGCAATCTCAGGCGCGGCGCTTCCTCTCTGCCGTGAACGCCGGAGCCTGGCCGGAGAACCGATGAAACAATACCAATTGGAATCCGCCCTGCTGCCGCAAGGCTGGGCCCGCGAGTGCACCGTCACGGTGGCGGACGATGGGATCATCACCCACGTCGACACAGGCGCCGGCCCGGACGGATCGACCTTCGTCGCGGAGCGAGTCACGGGGGTCACCATCCCCGGCATGCCGAATGCGCACAGCCACGCCTTCCAGCGCGCCATGGTCGGAAACACCGAATACCGGCTCTCGGCGCGCGACAGTTTCTGGACCTGGCGCCGGGCCATGTACCAGCTCGCCAATCGGATCGAGCCCGAAGAATTGCAAATCCTGGCGACGCAATTGTTCGTGGAAATGCTCAAGGCGGGCTACACCTCGGTCGCGGAATTCCATTATCTGCACCGCCAGAAGAACGCCGCTCCGTATCCCGGCACGAACGGCCTGTGGGAGGCCATCGACAACGCCGCCGAGATTGCCGGCATTGGCCTCACCTTTCTGCCGACGCTGTACCAGACCAGTGATTTCGGCGGCAAGCCGCTGAAGCGCGAGCAAGCGCGCTTCGCCATGGACACAGATGTTTTCCTGCGCGCCATCCAGCAGCGGCTCGCCGATCGACGCCATCAGTCTAGGGCGCGCACCGGGGCCGCGTTCCACAGTTTGCGCGCCGTGCCGCTGGAACACCTCCGCGAGGCGGCGCTGCAGCTGCGCGGCCTCGATGCCGCGCTGCCGGTGCACATACACGTCGCCGAGCAACTGCGCGAAGTAAAGGCCTGCAGGCAGGAAACGGGACGGCGTCCCATCGAGCTCTTGCTGGACTCAGGATTGCTCACCCCGCACTGGTGCCTGGTGCACGCCACCCATGCAACTCCGGAGGAGCTCAAGGGCATCGCCGCCGCCGCGGCGATCGTCTGTGCCTCCATCAGCACCGAAGCCAATCTCGGCGACGGATTCTTCGACACCACCCGTTTTCTCAAAGCAGGCGGATGTCTCTGCGTGGGCTCCGACAGCCAGGCCACGGTGAGTCCCGCCGAGGAATTACGCTGGATGGAGTATCAACAGCGCCTGCGCAAGAAAAGGCGCGCGGTACTCGCCGCGGACACGGAGCCGCATGTGGGCACTCGCCTGTGGCGCGATGCCGCGCAGCACGGCGCGCAGGCCATCGGCCAGCCCGCGGGCGCCATCGCCGTCGGCCGCCGGGCCGACTGGCTGGTGCTGGATGACACGCATCCCGCCATGGTGGGCGCAACGGCGCAGACCGCGCTCGACCATTTGCTGTTCGCGGGCGCAAGCGCGGCCATCCGCGATGTCATGGTCGCGGGCCGGTGGGTCATCCTGGAGGGGCGGCACGCAGCGGACGAAGCTCTTCGCGGACGCTTCGCCCACCTGATGCACGGGCTTGCCGCTCCCGGATGATTAAATAGCCTCTCCTTGCAGCGCAAAAAAACTGGCGGTTGACCGTACCTGTCTATACAGCTTAGACTTCGATCATGGTCAAATCCAATGGTTCGCTGCAGCCGCTCTACTTGCAGGTGAAGCGGCACATTTTGGACAACATCGGCTCCGGCAAGTGGGGTACCTCCACCCGCGTGCCCTCCGAGAACGACATCGTGAAATCCTTCGGCGTGTCGCGGATGACGGCGAATCGCGCCCTCCGGGAATTGAGCGATGAAGGCGTGCTGGTGCGGGTGGCCGGAGTCGGCAGCTTCGTGGCGGATCAACATGCACACACGCATCCGCTCGAGATCCGCAGCATCGCCGATGAGATCCGCACCAGAGGCCATGCGCACCGCGCCGAAATCGTCTCCCTGGAGCGGGTTCGCGCCGTGGCGGATCTGGCGCGGGACTTTGGGGTTGCGCCGCGCAGTGAGCTATATTGCTCCGTCATCGTGCACTTCGAGAACGATCGTCCCGTGCAGCTCGAAGACCGTTATGTATTGCCCAAGGTCGCGCCCGGCTACCTGAAAATGGATTTCGGCGCCACCACTCCTTACGACTACTTGATCAAAGTCGCGCCGCTGCAGGAGGCCGAACACGTGCTTCGCGCCGTGATGCCGGACGAACGCACCCGCAAGCTGCTGGTCATGAAGCGCGACGAGCCCTGTCTGCTGATGATTCGACGCACCTGGACCGCCGGCGCCGTTGCCTCGGTGGCCCGTCTCTACTACCCCGGTTCCCGGTATGAAATGTCGGGGCGCTTCCGCCCCTAACGCCGGGGCGTTCGCGCCCCTCAATTGGGGCGCTTCGCCCCCAAGGATGCCACCATGCTCGCCCCGTTGAAGCCCCGTAATATCCGCGCCGCGCGCGGCACCACGTTGAGCGCACGCACCTGGATGACCGAAGCGCCGCTGCGCATGCTGATGAACAACCTGGACCCTGAAGTGGCCGAGAACCCCGCCGAACTCGTGGTGTACGGCGGCATCGGTCGCGCCGCGCGCGATTGGAATTGCTACGACCGCATCGTCGAAACGCTGAAAACCCTGACCGAAGAGGAAACCTTGCTGGTGCAGTCCGGCAAACCGGTGGGCGTATTCCCGACGCATGCGGACGCGCCGCGCGTGCTCATCGCCAACTCCAATCTGGTCCCTCACTGGGCGACCTGGGAACACTTCAACGAGCTCGATCGCAAGGGTCTCGCCATGTATGGGCAGATGACCGCCGGCTCGTGGGTCTATATCGGCAGCCAGGGCATCGTACAGGGCACCTACGAAACCTTTGCCGAAATGGGCCGGCGCCATTTCGACGACCAGGTCAGCGGCAAGTGGATACTCACGGCCGGTCTCGGCGGCATGGGCGGAGCGCAGCCTTTGGCGGCCACCATGGCGGGATTCAACATGCTGGCGGTGGAATGCCGCCAGAGCCGCATCGCCAAGCGCCTGGAAACCGGCTATGTGGATGCCCAAGCGCACTCGCTCGACGAGGCGCTCGCCTTGTTCGAGACCGCCAAGAAAAGTGCCAAGCCGATATCGGTCGCGCTCCTCGGCAATATCGTCGACGTGCTGCACACCATGCTCGAGCGCGGCATTCGCCCGGATGCCCTGACCGATCAAACCTCCGCTCACGACCCGGTCAACGGGTACCTGCCGCAGGGTTGGACGGTGGAGCAATGGGACGAGCGGCGGGCGAGCGATCCGGCCGGCACCGCCGCGGCCGCGACTCGGTCCATGGCCCAACATGTCGAGTACATGCTGCGCTTCAAGCGCATGGGGCTGCCGGTATTCGACTATGGCAACAACATCAGGCAGGTCGCGCTCGATGCGGGTGTGGCCCAGGCCTTCGATTTCCCCGGCTTCGTGCCGGCGTATATTCGCCCGCTGTTCTGCCGCGGTATCGGGCCGTTCCGCTGGGTCGCGCTCTCCGGAGATCCCGAAGACATCTACAAGACCGACGCAAAAGTCAAAGAGCTGATCCCCGACGATCCGCATCTGCATCACTGGCTCGACATGGCGCGCTCGCAGATTCATTTCCAAGGTTTGCCGGCGCGCATCTGCTGGGTCGGTCTGGGACAGCGCCATCGCCTGGGGCTGGCCTTCAATGAGATGGTCAAGAGCGGCGAGCTCTCAGCGCCCATCGTCATCGGCCGCGACCACCTGGATTCCGGTTCCGTGGCAAGTCCGAACCGGGAGACCGAGGCAATGAAGGACGGCTCCGACGCGGTCTCGGACTGGCCGCTGCTCAATGCGCTGCTCAATACCGCCAGCGGCGCCACCTGGGTATCGATTCATCACGGGGGCGGAGTCGGCATGGGCTATTCCCAGCACGCCGGCGTCGTCATCGTGTGCGACGGCAGCGAGGCTGCGGGCAAGCGCATTCGGCGCGTACTCTGGAATGATCCCGGCACGGGAGTCATGCGCCACGCCGATGCGGGTTATGACATCGCCATTGCCTGCGCCCGCGAGCAGGGCTTGAAATTGCCGATGATCGAGTCGCCGTAGTGGCGAACGTCCTGGAGATTCGCGCCGGCGAGCTCTCACTCTCTACCTTGCGGCGAATTCACGAGCAGCCGGTGGCCCTGCGGCTGTCGGCGCACGACCGCGGCCGCATTGCCGCCGCCAGTTCCTTGGTGGACAAAATCATCGCCGCCGGAGATGCCGCCTATGGCATCAACACGGGTTTCGGCCTGTTGGCCCAGACGCGCATCCCGACCGAACAGCTCGATCTGCTTCAGCGCAACCTTCTGCTCTCGCACGCGGCCGGCGTGGGCGAGGCCCTGCCCGACGCCATCGTCCGCCTGATCCTCGCGCTGAAGATCAACGCGCTGGCGCGCGGCCACTCCGGCATCACCATGGCGGTGATCGACGCCCTGCTCGCGCTGCTGGAGCATGAGGTCTATCCGGTGATCCCCGCGCAGGGCTCGGTGGGCGCATCCGGAGACTTGGCGCCCTTGGCGCACTTGAGCACGGTGCTGCTCGGCATCGGCGAGGTGCGTGTGCACGGCACGGTGCTGCCCGCGGCCGAAGGCCTGCGGCTGGCGGGACTTGCGCCCCTCAAGCTGCGCGCCAAAGAAGGCCTGGCACTGATCAACGGCACGCAGGTGTCCACGGCGCTGGCGCTCGCGGGACTGTTCGGCGCCGAAGATGTGTTTGCCGCGGCCGTCGTCGCCGGCGCCATGTCGGTGGACGCTCTGAAGGGCAGCGATTCTCCCTTCGACGCGCGCATCCAGGAAGTTCGGGGACAGCCCGGGCAAATCGCCGTGGCGCGCGAGTACCGGGACTTGATCGCGGGCAGCGCCATCCGCGCCTCGCACCTCGACTGTTCGCGCGTCCAGGACCCCTATTCCTTCCGCTGTCAGCCGCAGGTGATGGGTGCCTGTTTGGATTTGATTCGCAATTGCAGCGTCACGCTCGAGCAAGAAGCCAACGCCGTCACCGACAATCCGCTGCTGTTCGTCGAGGCGGGCGAGGTCCTGTCCGGGGGAAACTTCCACGCCGAACCCGTGGCGTTCGCGGCCGACACGCTGGCCCTCGCGCTGGCCGAGATCGGGAGCCTGTCCGAGCGGCGAATGGCCGTATTGGTCGACCCCAAGATGAGCGGTCTACCCGCCTTCTTGGTCGAGAACAGCGGCGTGAATTCCGGTTTCATGATCGCGCAAGTCACCGCCGCGGCTCTCGTGTCGGAGAACAAGACCATCGCCACTCCGTGCAGCGTCGATTCGATTCCGACCTCCGCCAATCAAGAAGACCACGTCAGCATGGCGACCCATGCCGCGCGCCGCTTGACTCCCATGGCCGACAATGCGGCAGCCGTGATCGGCATCGAATTGCTGGCCGCGGCCCAGGGCATCGACTTCCACCGCCCTGCCCAATCCTCCGCCAGCCTCGAGCAGGTTCACGCCGGCATCCGCGGCGAAGTGCCTTTCTACGCGGCCGATCGGTACTTCGCGCCGGATATCCAGGCGGCGCAGCGTTGGGTCAAGGCGGGACGCTTCTCGCCCCTCGTTAAGCGGATTTTGCCGTCGAGGATGGATTCATGAGTAGAGATTTAAGCCGCGATACGCGGGCCCTATCGACACGGCTGCGCGCCTATTGCGCCGCAACTCCGCGCGCCATGCGCAGCACGTTTTCGCGATGAAAATCCAAGTAGCGCCGTTGGCCAAGCGAAAACACACCAACGTTCGCACGACCCTCAGGATCGATGCCCATACGCTTTAGGGATCTCTGGTCGGCAACCGGGGACACGATCAGTTGTCCGGAGTCCTCGAAGGAAATAAAGCCTTTGTCGAACAGATGGTCCACGGTCGGCGTCAGCAGCAGGCCATTCTCGCCGTCGAGCCGCTGCTCGTTGCTGCAGTCGCGCCAGGGCTGCACGTGGCTGGCAATCAGGTGCTCCATGCGCTCGACCTTCGTGATGCGGCAGGCACGCTCGATCGAACGCACGTTGTCCCGAAAAAGGCCTTGCCCGCGACGCGCCAGAACGAGCGCCATTCTTTCGGTTTCGCGAATCGCCGTGTCAGCGGCAATTGCGATTTCGACCCGTCGCTCCCACTCCTCGATGTCCCGCTCGGGCGCCGGCGAGTCACGTTCGATCCTGCCGATCTCGTGACCAACATCGGCCACACTCGTAGCCTCCTTGCCGATCAAGGCAAAAAGCGCCGATGCCAGGCTTGCGCCGATCTGTGTCAGATAGACGCTTTGCAGACCATTACCGTGCGGGGTCAGCGGCGCGTACTTGGTTGCCAGGTTTGGCCGCAACCGGGCGATGTGATCCTTGGGCCGTATGGCATTCGCGAGCCGCTGCCAGCGGACGCCGACGCGCCAGCCGATCTGGCTCCAGTTCGTGCCCGCGGTACCGAATTCCTCTGGCTTCGGGCTCTCCCGACAATAGCCGCTGACGATTCCGAGCGCGGCGATGCGTGTGTCGCAGAACGAGAAGACAATGTCTCCGGGAGAGACTTCCCGCATGAACTCGTAGAAAGGATTGCGGTGGCCGCTTTTGTTGCGCTTCGGCGACCAGAGATAACCGCCATCGATCTCCTGGCGGAAGGTCTGGTTCTGATTTACCCACCAATAGCGCATTTACCAGCGTCAACTTTTCGCGGCTCTGAATTCCAGCCCAGCCTGTTCCATGGCGAGCGTCGCCGCGGTGCCGCCGATCAGGATGAACTGATCCGCGTAACCGTCAAAGTGCTTGCGAAAAAGGTCGAGTCCCTTCACCACGGGAAATGTTCCTTCAATTCCTCGAGCGCAAGTTCGATCCGGTCATCTGCTGCGTCCTGAAGACTCAGGCTCAGCGAAAGCGGGTCGACGGCGCTCCTAGCCGGTGTCTTGTGACCCAAGGGAAGTATGGGTGCATAGCTCCACACCTGCAATTGGAAACTGTCAGGCAAGGGCTCGGGTGTTTCCATACGTTTTTTGAACCGAGGCGCTTTGAACTGTGCGCTATTGACGGCATAGGCGATTTGCGGTGGGTCAGCGAGCTTTGTGTAATGAGCTAGCGCGCTCAACCCAGCCAAAGGGAGATGATCGTCATTAATGTTTGTCTCGCCTGGCATCCAGAATTGTCTTTTTACAGGCGAGCGCAATTGCGGCCGTACCAGTTCCCAGGTTTCCATAGGGGGCCTTTCCATGAGCAACCATCGGGCCCTGCCTCGACGATCGAGGCTCGCGATGTTCGCACCGGTCAGTTCATTCACGACCCGGGATACGGTCATTGCGGTGTAGCCCAACTCACTAGCCATAGCTGCTGGATGCCAGGCGTTCTGTGTAGGCTTTGATAGCAGGGCCTGAATCACCATCGCTTGCGTGGCTGGACTGAAACTATTTTGGGATGCCCTGCCGACTTGGCGGAAGTATTCCCGCAGATCGATCCCGAGGTCGGGCAGGTAGAGTTGGTTGCCTGGAACGATGAAGGGTATTTTTTGCTCAATGAGTCGCTTGCGCTCGAACGAAGCCATGGCGGCAGTGACATACACAATTGGACGATTTGTCAGCGATCTGAGTTGATCCAAGCGCTCGCGCAGCGAACTAAGTTTCGGGGCTTTTCTTTTGTGGTTTACGGCCAAAAGGATGGCATAGTCCTTCGCCTTCAATTCGTACAGCTCAAACTCGTCCTGTAGGTAGTACGGCAACTTCGCCGTGCCGATCCAGGTTCTGATGGGAGCCTGAATGCCCAATGTATCGCGAAGGTAGTTTTGAACCTCTTTCTGAAAGCGCACGCGATGCCAACCTTTATATAACAGACTATCAGCACGATAACATTACTAATGTTATCGTGCAATTTTAGAGTTATCTTGGGCTACAACCGTACAAATCGCGGCACATCAACGGCACATCCCAGGGCTTTCTCTGCTCGGCAGTAGCCACCCTCATTGGGTGGGCGAGATGCTGACCGGCCACCGATCGCCAGTACTGTAAGCAATCGCAAGCAGCACCAACGAACCCATCAACATCTGCCGGGAGCTCGAGCTCCAACCGTGACCTGCGCCTGCGGCGGGCGTGGCCCAACCCGCCGCAGGGGCGCGCCTCAGCGGGGGAGGAATTCGCCGATCGCCCCGGCGATCTCCTGGGCATGGGTTTCCAGGGCGAAGTGGCCGGTGTCGAAGAAGCGGACCTCGGCGCCCGGAATATCCCGCTTGAAGGCCTCGGCGCCCGGCGGCAGGAAGAACGGATCGTTCTTGCCCCAGACCGCCAGGAAACGAGGTTTATGCTTGCGGAAGTAGTCCTGGAAGGCGGGGTAAAGCGCGACGTTGCTCTTGTAGTCGCCGAACAGGTCAAGCTGGACCTCGTCGGCACCGGGGCGCGCGAGGTAGAAATTGTCGAGCGCGATTCCGTCCGGCGACACAGCGGCCTCATCGGACACGCCGTGGGTGTACTGCCAGCGCGTCGTCTCCGGCGCCAGGAAGCCGCGGAGGGTCTTGCGATTCTCCTCAGAAGGATCCCGCCAGTAGGCGCGGATGGGGTTCCAGCCGTCGCTCAGCCCTTCCTCGTAGGCGTTGCCGTTCTGGGAGATGATCGCGGTGATGCGCTCTGGATGCCGCGTCGCGATGCGGAAGCCTGTCGGGGCGCCGTAGTCGAAGACGTAGACCGCGAAGCGGTCGAATTCGACCACTTCGGTAAAGCGATCGATGACGCCGGCGATGTTGTCGAAGCTGTATTTGAACTGCGCACGCGGCGGCATGTCGGACTGGCCGAAGCCAGGCAGGTCGGGCGCGATGATGTGGAAGCGATCGGCCAGGAGCGGGATCAGGTCCCGGAACATGTGCCCGGAGCTCGGGAAGCCGTGGAGCAGCAGCAGCTTCGACGCCTTCGAAGGGCCGGCTTCGCGATAGAAGATCTTGAAGCCGTCGACGTCAACGGTACGGTATTTGATGCCGGTCATGGTGATTTCTCCTCGTTGAGAGCTATGGCCGCGCAAGCGGCCTGTGGGGGGACGGGGGTGAAGCCGGAAGAAAGCCGTGGGTTCGATCAGGCGCGGATTGCACGCGCGGCCTCGAGAATCAGGTCCACAACGGGGCCTGGTGCGGTGACGCTCGGGGTGTGGTCGACCGGATGCACCCTCACCCGCGCCTTCATGCGCTCGGCCATGAAACGCTGGGTCTCGGCGACGATCATGTGATCCTGTTCGGCCAGCAGGTACCAGCTTGGCACGTCCTTCCACAGGGGGCGTCCGACCCGAACACTGATGCACGCCGCCGAGATCGGGCGCTGCACGGCCGCCAGCACCGCCTGCTCCTCGGCCGATGCGTTCTGGGCAAAGGCCGCGGCAAAGGCATCGTGGGGCAACCAGATCAGACCGTGCTTGTCGGGGGCGAGCTTCGGTGCCTTGGGATGCGGCTCGCTGCGATAGAACACATCGGCAACGGTTTCCCCCTCGGCCGGGGCAAGGGCGGCGATGTAGACGAGCGCCTTGACCTTGGGATCGCGAGTCGCTGCGATGACGGCACCGGCATAGGCGTGGCCTACCAGGACCACAGGCCCTTCAACCCGTTCCAGCATCCGGTCGAGCGCCGCCACATCGTCGGCCAGCGTGGTCAGTGGAACCGGAACAGTAACCGCATTGATGCCATTTGACTGGAGCCCAGTGACCATTTTGCTCCAGCTCGAACCGTCGGCCCAGGCCCCATGTACAAGCACTACATTCACATCGCTTCCGGCCATTTCTCTCTCCTGTATGCGCCTGAATTCCACCTGGGCGCCAATTCAATCGCGATCAGGCGGCTTGAGAATTTCGTAACCTCCTTAATCATCCTAGACAGGTTATGCTGATTAAAGTAACTTGTCAAGCACGTTCAAGGCGGTTATTTTCTCGTCTACCTAGAGGCCACACCCGATGTCCCAGCCAATTCCCGCGTTTTTCGTTGCCGACTCGCTTGGCCTGGATTTCCTGAATTCGGTGGCGACGCCGGTCGACGTCCCGATCGACTGGATCGACGACGGGGAGGGCTTTTTGAGCTGGCTCGAACAGTCGCGTCTGGTACCCGCCGACGTGCTGGGCGCGATGCGCGAACGTGCAATGCCTGGCGAGCTCGATCGCCTGGCGGCTCAGGCGCGCAGCCTGCGGGAGTGGTTCAGGGCGTTCGTCCGCGAACGCAAAGGCCGTCCGCTTGCGGCCGCCGACCTGAATGAGCTGGAGCCCCTGAATCTCTTACTCGCGCGCGATGAAGGGTTCGGGAAAATCGCGGCTCTAGCACATGAGGGACCGGTCGCCCTCCGCTTTGAGCGATCGCGGCGGTGGGCTTCGCCGGAATCACTGCTTCTGCCGATCGGAGAAATTCTGGCAAAGCTGGTTTGCGAGGAGGACTTCTCGTACGTGAAAGCGTGCCAGGGACCGACCTGCACATTGATGTTTGCCGATCACACCCGGGGGCATGGGCGGCGCTGGTGCAGCATGTCGGCCTGCGGCAACAGGGCCAAGCAGGCGGCTCACCGGAATCGGGCCAGAAAGGAGACTTGAGAGCGGCGACCGGCAGCAGACGATGCGGCCCGCTCCCTGGGCCGCGTCGTCGCGCGTTCAGGCGCCCGAAGGCTCGGCGACCTGCGCGGTCTTGCGCCAGCGCGCGGGCGTCATGCCCATGCGCTGCTTGAACACGCGCTGGAACGCGGCTTCGGACCGGTATCCGACAGTCTCCGCCACTTCTGCGGTGGATGCCGAAGGTTTCTTCAACTCGTTCGCCGCCAGCGTCATGCGGATGTCGGTCAGCAGCTCGCTGGCCGATTTTCCCAGCGTGTCCTGGAATTGCCGCGCGAAAGTAGCGCGGGACATGTTGCACAGCCTGGCCAGCTCCGGCAGCGGCCAGGGCCGCGCCGGCTCGCGGAACAGCGCGGTCAAAGCCGGTGCCAGGCGGGGATGTCCGGCCAGCGCCAGCAGGCCCGCCGGTGCTTCGTTCGCTTCGCCGGCCAGGCGCAGGATCAGCGTGAACATCGCGGTGGACAGCGCGTTGAGCATCGCCCGCCCGCCGAGGCCGTCCAGCGCCGACTCGGCCCGCATCAGCGCAACCAGCCCGGCGAGCTGTGCGCCGGTGCCCGGACGCGCCGTCGAGGCGCTGCGCTCGGCTGCCTGCACCACCAGCACCCGCGGCAGGTAGCTCTGCAACAGGCGACGGTGCGGCCCCGCGAAAGCGAAGTGACCGCACATCAGGTCGAGGCGCTCGCCGGTGCCTGTGTTCTCGCTGAAGGTGACGTTGAGGGCGGTGCGGCTTTGGGCCAGCTGGGGCGTGGCGCCGCTGCCGTCGTGCAACACATGGAAGTCGCCATGAGGCAGCAGCAGGATGTCGCCCGGCAGCAGACGCCGCGGCGTCCGGCCCGCCGGATCTTCCAGAATGGCCGAACCGGCGACCACCGCGTGGTACGCCATCTCTCCCGTCACGGCCGGCCCCTGCTCGATGCGCCAGGGCGCGCCGTAGAAGCAGCGCAGGTCGACCCGGCCCTGGACCGGGATCAGCTCAAACAGGCGGCTGAGCCAGTCCATGGGTGCTTCATCACCAGCAGAACGATGAGACGAATGAGCGCGTCTGACTTGCGGCAATCATAGTGAGACTATAAAGCATGGTATTGCCGTTTTCCAGTATTAAAACGTCTCACACACGGGCTTAGAGTGATGTCAGTTTCAAGACATTTCACTCAACCAAGGAGCATTGCAATGTCCCGTATCAACACTCCCTCCGTTGCATCCGCCATCGGCGTCACCGCCGAGGTTTTTGCGGAGATCAAGAAAGCCGCCGGCAAGGTGCCGAACACCTTCGCCGCCATCGGCGCGCTGAATCCCGAAGCACTCAAGGCGGTGCTCGCCGCCGACAGCGCACTGGCCGCCGGCAACCTCAGCGCCACCGACCGCGAGACCATCAAGCTGGTGGTGAGCGCGGTCGCCGGCTGCGACTACTGCGTCGCCGCCCACAGCCTGCTCGGCAAGATGGCGGGCGTGAAGCCCGAGGCGCTGAAGCAGATCCGCGAAGGCCTGCCGACCGGAGACACCAAGCGCGATGCGCTGGTGCGCTTCGTCCGCGAGTTGCAGCAGACCAGCGGCACCATCAGCGATGAGGTCTACGCCGCCATCCGTGCCGCCGGCTACACCGAGGCGCAGCTGGTGGATATCGCCCTGGCCATCACCACCACGGTGTTCACCAACGTCTTCAACCGCATCAACGACACCGCGCTCGACTTTCCGCGTGTCGCCTGACCCGGCGGGCGGGTGGGCCGCAGGGTTCACCCGCCTTCCCGATCAATCCTCAGATCATTCTATTACCCGGAGAAACGCCGTGACTGACCTCGCGAATCTTTTAAGCCGGTCCGCCCTGTTCAAGAAGGACCTGGACTACCGCCTGATCCGCGCCTCGATGGTGCTGATCTTCCTCATGTTCGGCTACCAGAAGTGGTTCAACTACGAAGCGCAGGTACTGATTCCCTACATCAGCAGCGGCCCGCTGATCTTCTGGCTGCATCCGGTGTTCGGCATCCGCGGCGCCAGCTGGTTCCTGGGGGTGTCGGAGTGGCTGTTCGGCGCCCTGCTGTTCGCGGGCTTCTGGAACCGCAAGCTCGGCATCCTTGGCGCCGTCGGTTCGGTCGCCACCTTCGTCGGCACCGTCACCATCATCCCGTTCATCCCCGGCGGCTGGGAACCTTCCGCGGGCGGTTTCCCGGCGATGGTCGGCCCGGTGGCCTTCCTGATGAAGGACTTCGTGCTGCTGGCCGCGTCGGTGTATCTGCTCAAGCAGGACGTCGCCAGGGTCGTGGCGGCGCAGGGATGAAGCGACCCTCGTCCAAAGCGGCCGGCGGCCGCAGTTGTACCACTGCAGCAGTCCGGCCGCGCGCTGATCGACCCTTCAGTACTTCGCCGTCAGTCCCACGAATAAATAGCGCCCGAACGTGTCGTAGATCGACGCGAGCATATGGAGAGAGAGGGCGCTCGTGTCGAGCACGTAGCGTCCTTCGATGTCGACTCCGCTCATTTCGAATGAGCCGGTGTTCAATCCCGTGGCAATCACGCGCCCCGAGGTGGGCCCATTGCCCACGGACAGCGATCCGTTGGCGTCGCGGCGGACGAGGTCGCAGTACTCGGGATCTCCCGTATTGAGGCAGTTGTTGAGTGAATCGACGGCCGCCAGCGAGCCGATGTAGTGCTCCACTTTGATGCGCCAATAGTCGACGCTCACCAGCAAGCCTGGCACCCGCGCGGTGGAAACGAAGACCAGGCCGCCCGTCACGGTGTCGGCCGTCTGCGGCTTCAAGTTCGGATTGCCGCCCGTCAATTGATTGAAGCTAATGACTAGCGTTGTCTTTCTATCGTATGCGCTTTCACGCCCAATTTAATGCCATTTTTACAAGTGGCCAGAGTTATGTATGAAGACATTTGACAACGCTGCTAAAACGAGAGTATTTTCAACCCGTGCTTCAAGAAGCCGCCGGGCCTGCCTAGGCGACCAGAGATTGAGAGGGGATGGCCGCTATGCGGTGCTGGCGACGATAAAAACCGTCGCTTGAGTGGCGCTCGATAGTCTTCCCGCATTCATCTCCATTCACGGTCGTGAGCGTGCTCCGTTTGAGTCTGCACGTTTCGGTACGTACATAGGGAGATGATCAATGACAACAACGAGGGCGGCGATCAGGGCGGCGCTGGGCTATGGTTCGGCTTCCTGTTTGGCCATGATGGCGGCGACCGGCGCGATGGCGCAGGACGCCACCGGTAAAACGGCTGCGGCAAGCGATCTACCGTCAGCCGCTGCGGCTCAGAGTAAGACGCCCACATCGGATGCGCAGACCGGCGACTCACTGGGTGAAATCCTCGTCACCGGCATTCGCGCCAGCATCACCAGCGCACGCGCGATCAAACGCGATTCGCAGGGAATCGTCGATGCCATCGCACCCGAGGATATCGGCAGGTTGCCGGACACGAATCTCGCGGAGTCGCTCCAGCGCATCACCGGCGTTTCCATCGACCGCTCGGGCGGCGAAGGCGAATTCATCACGGTTCGCGGATTCGGACCGGAATTCAACACGGTATTGGTCAATCGCCGGCAAATCGCCACACCCACCGACCCCAGCCAAGCGAGCGGGCGAGCTTTTTCGTTCGACACCCTGGCATCCGAACTGGTTTCCGGCGTGGAGGTATACAAATCATCGACGGCACGCCTGCAGTCCGGGGGGGTCGGCTCGACCGTCAACATCAAGACGGCTCGACCGTTCGATTATTCCGGGTTCAAGTTCTCCGGTTCGGCCGATGTTAACCATGACCAAAATTCAGGCAAGTCTGCGCCCGACGCCGCGTTCCTCGTCAGCGACTTGTTCGCCGACGGACAACTCGGCGCGCTCGTTTCGGGCAGCTTCCAAAAACGCTACGACCGGCTCAATGCGGCGACGACGGATGGCTGGATCGTCAACGGCGGCACCCCGACTTCGCAGATCAACGGCGGCGCCGGGGTGCAAAAAACCGCGAGCAATCCGCAGGGTAATCTGTTCGTTCCCCAAGATTTCGGCAGCCAGGTGCAGTTCGAGACTCGCGAGCGTATCGGCGGTACCGTGGTCCTGCAATACAAGCCAAGCGATACTCTGACGCTGACGTCTGACACGTTGTATTCCAGGTTCACGAACACGACCGACACGCGATCGTATGGGCACTGGTTCACCGCATCCAATCTGAGTAACGTCGTGACCGACCCCAATGGGACGGCGATCGATATGACGCAGGGGGTCGGTCAGGCGTCCGATTTCCACGACAAGAAATACGACAAGAAGACAGATCTGATCGCTACCGGTCTCAACGCGGACTGGAACATTTCGGATCGCGTGAACCTGAGTCTTGACGGCAGCTATTCCAGCGCCAACGAAGACCCGAACGATGGAAAAGAGTCCCAGCTCGCCTTGCTCGGCTATACCGGGCAGACGATTCGCTATCGGTCGGACGGTTCGATTCTGCCCTACGCGACCGGCTATATCCAGAATGCCGCCGGCGTTGTGGGTGATTCGCACCCGCTTTTCGAACACGTCATGCTCCTTCGAGGCTACGGGGTCAAGGATACGGTGGGTCAGTTCCACGCCGACTTCACCTACAAAGGCGACAGCCCGAACGAAGGCTTGGCTTTCCTCCACTGGGGCGGGTTTTTTTCGCGAGACAAGAAGGACACGTCGCTTTATTCGAACGACGGCGGTACGGGCTGCACGACCTGTGGATACAATAATCCTTCGCCCGCGGGTTTTCCGATCGGCGTGTTCGATGCCGGTAGCAATTTCCTCTCCGGGGTGAGCGGCGCGGGTCGCTTGCCGACGCAATGGCTCACGTTCAACGGCCCGCAATTATTCAATGCGATAACCGCTGAACAGCGCGTGACCAACCCGGCATTCACCTTCGCTCCGCCCAGAGTGAACAATTCGGTGGTCATCGAACGAGTATTTGGCGGCTACTTGGACGCGCAGTTCGCCGGCAATCTAGCGGGAAGGAAGTTCACCACCGTGGTCGGCGTGCGCGTCGAAGATACGCAAGCGACTATCAGTGGCTTGGCCACGCAGTTCGTTGCGCTGCACACGCTGGCCAACGACGCTACGCAATATGGCGTTACGACTTCCGGTACGAGCACGGTCTCGAGCACGAGCCAGTACACGGATATTCTGCCGACGATGTCGTTCAGGTGGGATGTGACCGATGCCTTGGTAGCGCGATTTGCCGCGTCGGAGACGATGACCCGTCCGACGCTCGAGCAGCTTTCCCCGGTGACCACTCTGGTGACGTTGCGGCCGGGAAATTTTGCCGCCGCCAGTGGAAATCCTGAACTGAAGCCTTTCCGCTCCAACAATCTGGATCTCTCAGTCGAATATTATTACGACAAATCCAACTATGTCTCTCTCGGTTTGTTCTACAAAAACGTCAGTAATTTCATCGTTTTGAATCAAACGACGGGACCGGTCAACAATGCCGCCAAGACGCCGCTTCTCGATCCCGCTACGGGATTGCCCGCGCAATTCACCATTACGGCGCCCCAGAATGGGCCCACTGCGGTCGTAACCGGGGAGGAAATGGCGATTCAGCAATCGTTCGGAGAGACCGGCTTGGGTGTCCAGCTCAACGGCACGCTGGCGAATAGCGACAAGAAGCTGAACACGAGTGATCTCAGCAACAAGTTCGCGGTTACCGGCCTATCCAACTCGGCCAATGCCGTGCTGTTCTACGATAAGGGCTCGTTCGAGGCTCGGGCGGCGGTCAACTGGCGCGATCACTTCTTGCAGTTGCTCTCGCCGCCTCCGCTGAACGGCGCCGGACAGGCCGTCACGCAGGTCCGAGCCCGTTACCAGCTGGATGCGAGCGCGACCTATCACATCAACAAGAATTTCTCGGTCTTCGCCGAAGGCGTTAACCTGACGAATACCTTCCTGATCAAATACGCCTATTATCAGAACCAGTTCCTCTCTGCCGAGGATAGCGGGACTAGGTTCAAGGTGGGGTTTCGCGCGGGCTTTTGAACTGCCGCATGGGTTGCCGGGGACGCAAGCCATCGTCCCCGGCAATTCGCTTCTCGTTTCCGCCTGATTGGCGCTACGATCTCCTCGTCGGCCGCTACTTGATTGACGAATCGAGGCCGGCAACGAATTGTCCGCGGGGAAATTGGCCATGGCGCATGTGATTCGATCGATTTGCATCGTGGGCGGGGGCACCGCAGGATGGCTCACGGCCGGGATCATCGCCGCGCGCCACGGCTCGGAGGACGGGCATGGTATCCGGATCACGTTGATAGAGAGCGATACCATCGGCACGGTCGGCGTCGGGGAAGGTACCTGGCCGACGATGCGTACGACACTGAAAAAGATGGGTGTGTCGGAAACCGATTTTTTCCGCGAATGCAATACCTCATTCAAGCAAGGGGCCAAGTTTGCGCGCTGGGTCACCGGTGACCCAGCGGACTTCTATTATCATCCACTGGTGCTGCCCGAAGGTTTTCCGAGTCTGGACCTGGCGTCGGCCTGGATGGAATATGCGGAAAAGCGCCAAGACGCTCCTTCCTTCTCCAATGCGGTGAGTTACCAGGAGGCGGTATGCGAACTCGGACTCGCGCCCAAGCTCATCACCTCTCCCGAATATGCCGGCATCGCCAACTATGCCTATCATCTGGACGCCGGGCGTTTCGTTTCTTTCGTTCGTGATCATTGCGTCAACCGGCTCGGCGTCCACCTCGTCGTAGACGACGTGACCAGGGTGATCAGAAACGAGGCGGGTGACATCGCCTATCTGGAGACGCGCAAGTCGGGACAACTCGATGGCGACCTCTTCATCGACTGCTCAGGGTTCAGGTCGCTGCTGCTGGGCGAAACGATG